>Ga0209654_1002247_pt1 | contig 13675 bp, 8 predicted proteins | sample SaaInl1SG_22_DNA_FD_184646 | JGI IMG/M metagenome (GOLD analysis project Ga0209654, IMG submission 184646) | Marine microbial communities from expanding oxygen minimum zones in the Saanich Inlet - ESP_161SG_22_DNA (SPAdes) (version 2) | ecosystem: Environmental > Aquatic > Marine > Intertidal... | reverse complement strand
CTAACTAACTACCTAAATGGATGAAATACTCCATTCAATAATATCAAGAAATGTTATCGAACTTTGTTATAAGGTATGTGAAAGTTACATTGATAGTAAAAAGAAAACGATTAATATGTTCGTAGAGATTTATGCTAAATACTATTCACATTCGAATAATCGGATTCTTTTGAACAACATAACAAATAGGTTGACAAAACTCACAACGGAAACATATGATGGATCACGAATCATAGTGGAACTATTTTTACTATTGTATAATAGTCATGTGCATTATTTCCCTGTGTATGAACCTAAATCAACAAAACATACATTGTCTGATTTAGGTTTATTGTTAATGGATGAAAAAAATGTAGATGATTGCAAAGATATATGTGCATCATATTGTAAAAATGGTACTCAGACTAAGATATCTTTCAATGATATGGATGATAAATATAAGAATGAATGTATATGGTTGGTATGGTATGAACTATTCAAAGTGGGAAAAAATATAAATGAAGGATTATATTCATATATTAAGGAGCAGTTTAATATTTTCACATGTAGTTATAACAAAGTCGAATCTAAAAAAAGGATGAATATCATCTATAACATACTAAAAAAAATATCACAACACGTGTTAGACAAAAATAAGGAAGTATGGTCAAAAGAATATGTTATAAAACGTTCTTTTTTAGAGATTATGTTTAAAATCAATATCATATACGAAGAACTTGGTTATAAAGAGCGAGTAAATAAAAAGCACTATATACATACATGTTGTATGGTGATGTATCCAAACAGTCGAGATGTTAATCCAAAGATAGAATTAAACTATATCCCTGAAAGTAAAAAAGTAAAACTCCAAGAACAAAATAAAATTTGTTATGATAATGTAATAAAAGTAAGAAATGACAGTTATTACTATAATGGGTAAAGAAAAGAAGATCAACGACAGTATTTTGAAGAAAACAGTTACAAAACTTAAATCAAAAGGATATTTATTACATAATGGAAAACTTAGTGAGACAATCACAAGAAAGACAGATATTGTATTATACTTGATATATCTATGGAAAATGAATAAAGGAAAGGTGAATGTAGTATCAAATGTTAGATTATCTAAGACGAAAGTGATGAAATTGATGAAAAAGTTTGATACAAAAAAAATCAAAGATATTGTGGAGGAAGTAAATTCAATAATTTATGATGAAAATTTAGTGTTCGATGATGAATTTTCTGAGAAAGATTATGAAGATATGATAGCATATTTAGAAGATGAATTGGATAAATGTCAAAAAGCTATAGATAATGTTGTGATTGAACCAAAGGTTAAGTTCGTTACAAATGGAATATCTATTCCTAAGAACAGTGTGTCAATCAAGTTTTCATCAGATAATTGAATTAAATTGAGACCATATGGAATACATCATTTAAGAAATAAACATTGAGACTTTCTTCACATTGCATCATATATAGATAAGGAACAGCTATCATGTTGTAGGGTTTTAAGATGATTTGAATTGTGTTTTCACTTTCTTCGAATTCATTACCAATGAATGTATAGAAGAGATTAAGATGATTTTTTTTCACATTCTTTTTCGATAGTGTTAATGTAAGATCTTCTTCACTGGGATTATGAATTAATGCATATCTAGAATTAGATTGATATATATGATTAGCTGTTAATGTCTTATGTATTTTGAATGTATAAAGATATTTGAAAGTTGATTGGATGACTTCCATTGGATTAACTATTTTATCATATATGATGAGTGGTTGTTTCTCTAGAAGGAATTCTGTTTTTAGGGTCGCAAGTTCCGATTGAAGTATTTCCATATGTTTTTTAGGTTTTGTATAGATAGATATGTAAGAAACTATACATATTATTATGAACAAAGTTAAAAGATTCATTATTATTACATTGATAACATATAAATAATTCACACTTGCCCACACTTATTTTACGTAATATATGATGACTATGTGTTGAATGCATATATGTAAATTATTTAAAGTTTATCATCTATGTATATACATTAAAAAAACTATTATGTCTGAAGAATCCTCCCCAGAAGTAATTACCGAAGTCTCTACCGATAGAGAATTTGGTTCTTTCATTGGCTGTTGCAAATGGTTTAACAAAAAACTAGGATACGGCTTTATTACAGTATATACTGGTGAACATAAAGGAAATAACATTTTTGTTCATCACAGTGGAATTCACCCTCTTAACAGCAACTTTAAAACTCTTAAACGTGGTGAGTATGTGAGTCTAAATGTCATCGAAGGACAAAATGGAACCCAAGCTGTTGATGTTAAGGGTGTTTGTGGTGGTCCTCTCATGTGTGATAACGTCGATAACCTCATGAAGACGAGGTATTCTTCAAGTAATGTCCCGATGCCAAAACAATAAAAGTTACAAATATGAGTAAAATTATTAAAGACTCGAAACTCTGGGATATTTTAACAGTATCATTTTTACCCACATATTCTAGTTTATGACAGAAAGGTTCTCTTTTGTCATTTCTACAATATATGTCATAGCACAATTGACTGGCTACTGATTTATCATTTGTGCTCTTTGAACAATATGTTTTCAATATTGTGTCTTTACTTTTCATTGTTTGCGAACATACCTTATTGTTTGTTTTAATTTCGTCAACATAATCATCAATCATTCTCGCTTTCCCGAGAGAATTTTTCTTCAAGAACTCTTGAGTATTTGAATTGAAATTAGGGTTATATAATTTACCTTTTGTTTCTTTGCCATCCATTAAACGATACAAGTTGGCTTGAGGACAAACTTCTAATTCATATGGACTGTTTTTCTGACAGAATAAGCCACTTACGTTATTTGCCGTGTATCCTGCTTCACAAGCGTTATAAGCAAATATATATTTTTTGTTCTTATTGCCTTTATGCCATCCAGGGGTCATATACCATGCATCTGGGGGATTTTCACATGCTTCAAAATATTTATACATGAAAGTAGATATAGCTCCACCAGTTGCCTTATCAATATTATTGAGAATGAGATACTCTACGAAAATTCTCCATACTGCCCAAAATGCCATATGTATTAACATGATAGATTGATAAATTAATCCAATTACGATATAGATAAACAACTCCATAACTTTATAATTATCACCTATTTCGAAATTATGATATGCGAAACCTAACAAACATGTTACAAATGTTATGAAAAGTTTAATCAATATAATCAACAACTTGAAAGGGCGTGTGATGTAGTACCCTATTTTTGTAAATATTTCTATAATTATCATGAAAAATTTAACTATAAATTCCAGTAAATCTGCTACTATCGTTATCAAATTTAGAAAGAACGCTAATATGCCAAATATGACATCCACTATCTTTTCAATAAACCCTATAAGTTTAAAGAAACCAAAAGCACTAAGGACTGCTTTAAGTGGTTTAATAATAATTACATCCAAGATAGGTCTTATAACAGAATTTAAAATGGAATTAATTGTTTTCTTTACCCAGCTTTTAATACCCATATCATTAATATAACAAATTTTTTATTATGTATTTTTATGTATTTTTATTGTATTTCAGAGAAACGATTGTTATCATCATTATGAAAATCACAAGTAATAGTAGTTGAGAGAATGGATTTTTTTCAACATTATCTTTATTCACTACTTTATGATCATTATATATATGGCAGAATGGTTGTTGTTCGTTGACACAATATCTTCGTTTGCATAATGTTTTGAGGTCGTTTGATTTTTCTACATTTGAAATATCCTTACAGATAGATTTTATTAGAGTATCTTTACTTTTATGAACCTTTTTGCATGTATCAACGTGTTCTTTCACGTTATTGGTATAGTCTTCAATATCTATCATCTTATCAAATGACTTTTTCTTCAAATAGCTCTGGCTGTTTTGATTGAATTCTTTAGGAAATAACAATCCAGAATTGAACCCTTGTTCTTCATTGCTATGATGTTTATAAATGTGTGCTTCTTCACAATAATCTGGATTGTAAGTTGGTTTCTTTTCACAGAAAATTCCATTGGGTACAAAACCAGTGGGGCATTTTTTATATGCGAAAAATAGTATTTTAGTGTTCTTATTTAGATGATGATAATTAGCAGTCTCATACCAGCTGTCTGGTTGATTTTCACATGCTAAGAAATATTTATAATAAAATGTCGATACCGCACCTTTTGTTATTTTATCCAGAGCACCTAATATGAAATATTCTATAACAATCTTATATACTACATAATATACTATTGTTACTATAAAGAATGCAGCTGAGAATAAGCCCCCACAAATCAAATACATAAAAAGGTCCCCAAGTTTGTATTTGTTTGCAATGGGTATATGATATAATATGGATATCATCATCAATGGAATGAATATTAACAGTTGAATGAGTAAACTGAAAATTTTAGTGGGATTTTGTAAATAATAGAAGATACTCTGTAGAATGATACCAATATTTTGAATACCTTTTATCAATAATGGAATGAAGTTAGTCACAAAATATACAAATGTATTTATAAGTGTTAAAAAAAGGGCAGGAATAGTATTGAAAAGTTTTGTGAAAAAATTAACAACTAGTATTACAGGTGCAAATAACATATCAAATACGGGTTTGAAAACCATTATTACTAACTAATTAATTATTAATGATATAAAAAAAAGATTTTTATGAAATCATGAGAAGATCTAAGTATTTCATTCAATTGCATTCAATTGAGTTATTTAAGCAGGAACACATGTTGGTTTAGTTCTTCCACGACCCATGCGAACAATTTTTTCTTTCTGTCCAGGGGGGCATTTTGGCTGTGGTTTTGGCCTACATATTAACGTTTGTCCTCCGCCACGATTATTTCTGTAGAAACCTATTTGATCAGAACGGCAACGATTTTTCTCAAACTCTTTCCTCTTTTGCTCTTTTATTTTGTAATCATTTTCTCTATTTATATCCGCTTGTGTTTTAGGAACACATCTATAACCAGCCGACGGCCTCATTCTATTTTTCGGTCTTTTTTTCTCATTTGGACCACATACGGGGTTTTTTGGCTCTGGTTTTGGTTCTGGTTTTGGGGCATTAGGATCGTCTCCATGATTAATCTCGGCTTTTGTGCCTACTTTTGCAGAAGCTGCTCCTGCAGCACCTTCTGCTTGTGCTTTGGTATTTGTACTTGTAGCCGCTGCTTGCATATTACCAGGGTCTTGTTTTGTTAAAGTAACCACATCTTCCATTTTATCTGCTCCAACTTCTGGGTCACTAAATCTATCAATCATTCCATCAATGACTCTTGTATAAGGATCATATTTAAATGAGAAATCCCAGTTTATTTGTTTATTAGATGGTGGAGGTGCTCGCCCCTTCAATTGTGCTAAGAAATTATCCAATACTGTATTGGGATCTGGGAACATGAATCTAATTCCAGCCATTATACTTTGGAAAAAGGGGATTTTAGGATGTCTTTGTGAACGTATTGCCCTTAAATACTCCAGATAAAGTTCCCATGGTGTATTTTTCTTGAGCACTTGATCCAAGTCATCTACAACGTTCCCGTCAGCATTGAATAGTTTATTTCTTTCACCTAATTTATTCTTTCGTGAACGATTTGTTCGTGTCGCAACATAGTCGACATCTGGGGCATCTCTGGGTCTGTTGAATTTTTTAGTTCCAGGCATAGAAATTCCAAAAGAATTGACTCTCTTTTGCCAAAAGTCTCTTATATCACTTTTGTCAGGGAAACTCTTGTCATTGTATTCCATGATAATAACAAAGTAATCCTGAATCAGATATTTTAATCTAGCAATACTTACATGAGCCTCAGTTATTAAATCGAATTGTGGTTTATTTTTATTTTCATTATCTGTTGTATTAAAAAGATTATTGAATTTTTTAGCATACTTAATGTTTTCTCTGTATAAAAGGATCATATGAACATTAAAATATTGTAGAATATGATTATATAATTCATTCTGACTTAAATCATTAATGTCCTTATCTTCTAAAAACATGAATTCACCAACTCCATTGTAAGTGTATTTGGTATATATAAATTCATTGAAAACTTCAAAACAGGCATTGTACAGGATTGAGGCTTTTTCTTCTTTTTTTGTAATATTTCCATTTATTGTTTTGAAAACTTCGAGAATGTGAGGGTGTATGTTATTAATACCCCTTAGTGTGTTTTGTGATACATTATAGTTCGATTTGTTTAGAGCATTGAGAACGTTAATGAAACTTGTAGACTCTACAATACTTTTCAATTTACCCTGACCTATACTCATTTCATTAAATTCATTCAAAAATTTACTTTTAGCGTCATCATCTAATAAAGAACATGAATCATTTAATTGCTGTGAAATGCTCTCATAATTAATACTTGTATCGCTAAAAAATAATGAATTGACATCATTCACCAAACTTGACTTGACCTTTTTTAGGTCTGTTATATTTTGTTGATAATCATTAATAGCTTCTCGTATTTTGTCTTTTTTTTCACCATCATCTAATCCATTTAATTTGAGAGTTAGTTCACTAATTTTGTCTTCCCATTCACGAATCATGTTGTCAAGAATTTTATTTGTGGCCTTCTGTGCTACTAAACTCTTAATCTTATTCATGTAGTCTTCCATTTTTTTCATAGCTGATGGAAAATCATTATTAGAAATATCTGTATTTAAACCATTGATAGTATCAGCGAGTCCTTTAGTTGGTTCTTCAGTTGATGTTCCATGTAGTTTGAGTTTTAAAAGATTTGTGTCTAAGCTATCACTCGAGTCTTTATAAGCAAAATTCCAAATAGACATATAATTGAACCAATCTGAAAATTTTTTGTGGAAATCTTCGGCATATAATGCTTCAAATATGGCTTTCAATTTTGCAGACTCAGCGTCTGTTATATCTTTTCTGAAAGTCGGATTGGGGTGGAAGAAAGCACCTACTTTTTTATTAAACGTACGTTGAGAATCTATGTTCTGCATGAAATCATGAATCTCTTTTAAAACCTTTTTATTCTCATCATTGTCATCTATGAAATAGACTTTATCAATGTAGTCAGCATATAAACTGGCATCATGTGAGTCATAATATTTTTTGATATTATCAAAGTCACGATATAATTGTATATTAAACTTATTTATATAATCGGTGACGGTAATAAGTTTGGAGAATATATTCAGACTAATACCTCTGAATCTATTTTTACTAAAGAATTCCACTAATACATATAATACTGCACACATTATTATAATTGCAATTACAGCACCTAATAATGTTTGAGGTGATTGAAATAAAGCCATGAGCATTCGTATTCTAGCTTGTAATTTTTGAGCATATGCCGATGTTTCTTGTGCAGAAGCCATTCTATTGTAATAACTTGATAATACGTCCGTGTTCGACATATTGATAATATCTATTAATTTTATGCAAGTTAATTATTTTGAATATTTAGTATTTGTATTTAAATATCAATATTATTAAAAATGAGTTCAACTGGACATTTTACTTTATCTAACTTAGAAGCACAAAATATTCAAGTTGATACTATTAGTCAAACAATTCTGCCTTTACACGAAAATGTCAATCTAGGTTCAGCAACTAATCCTTTTAAGGAAATTTTCGTTTCTGCAAATACATTACATTTAGGCACTGATGTATCACTTGGTGCCGAGACTGATGCAGATGGTAATTACTATTTTGCACCAAGTAAAGCTATGAAATTGAAAGGCACAGCAGATGGTGCTACCGATATAATTATTGATCCCAATGATGGTTTTACAATGGGTGATACAAAGATTAAACACACTGGTCTAGAATTTAAGGGTGACGATGGCGAAGATGTGCTTATAGACAAAAATCTTTTTACAACTGTAGATGAACGTGTAAGTAAAATAGCAAAAGATATTGGAATTAGTACAAGTACTAAATCTGATTTTGGATACTTAATTGATTATAAATTAAGAATAGATGAAGATACCATGAACGTTACATCACTTGAAAATGGTAATTTTGAATTAGGAAGAGTGTTCGATAAGACTGATTCGTTAGGTTTGAATACCCTTATTATTGAACCATTTGCAAATAAGTTACCCACATTTGATGCCGAAGGTAATGTAACACTTTATGCTACATCTGATAAAAAAAATGTAAGAAACTCAAGACTCAACGAAAATGCTATAAAAGTTACTTTTGACAACAACATTATTGATAACAGATATATAGTTCCTATCGAAACACATACAAATTTAAGAGATATTTTCCCTGTTGATATTTTTGATATGAACAAATTTGAAGGCAGAGTGAAATTCAAAGCTGATTTTGATAGCACAGGTTCATTATATTACTCGGATGATGGTACAACATTTTCAGGATTACATGCTCTTAAAAATTATGTTCAAGTTTCTTCGCCAACTTTGTATGGTCAAAATGCTAATGGTGTTAGTGCAGCATTTGTTCTAGCTCCTTATGAAAACGTTGTTGAATTCATAAGTTACTATCAATTACCTTTACTCTTCGAGAATCAAAAAACTTTTACAACTAACCATACAAATTATGAATATTACTCATCATCTCTTGTATCAAATAGAATTGACAACAAAGTATTTATAAGAGAAGGTGGGTCAGGAAGTGCATCAGAAAATGTTTACGGTAATAATACAACTATAACATCCCCACAATTAAACTTAAAAACCAATTTAAACAAATCTTTATATCCAGCCATTAGAATAATTAAGTGGAAAAACACTTACAATCCTACATTTACTCGTGTTACATCACCAGATATGGACATAGCTGAGTTTACAAATGCTTTAGGTTGGACAAGCCTTACAGACATATACACCAAGTATACTATTTCCACAAATACAGGAGAAAACTGGATTAGCAAGCTTGTCGAAATAACATATGCGTATCTAAAATATGGACAACCAGTAAAATCACTAGGAACTGTAGATATGACAAATGTTAATGCCATCATATCTGCAATTGCTGGTAACACAGCACTTTTAGAATTTCAAAACGACACAACAGATGTTGCTATCAGAATTAAAAAAGATGCATTCGAATCATACATGTAATTTGATTGTATCCTAAAGTTATTTCATTAATTTTTTAAATTTTTTAATTCAAAATAAAAGATTTTATAAATTAAAACTATGTCCAAATTACTTGAACTCGATTTTGCTAATAGTAAAATAAGTGGGACTGTCGGTGGAACAGAATATACTGTTATTAATTCTAGTGATGTCGATGTATCTACTTCATATGATCCTGTATTAAAAGAGAATACTTTGGAGTTGGGAACTATAAGTGCTGGTGGAGTGTCGATTAATGTTGATACAACTCAATATGGTTCAGTTGATTTAAACTCTTTCCATGATACAAATAGAGCTTTCACTATTGAATTTTCATTATCTGACAACTCTCCCGAGACATCGAAGCCTTACAATTATGTGGCGATTGGCAAAAAAACATATTCAACGATGCATGATGTTATTACAATTGGTAAAAATGAAACAGGTGACATTGTATTGGGTGTAATGTCTCATAAAGAGTCTTTTAAAACAGTCCCACTCTCACTTCCCGATGGTGTTCGTTTTCCCAAAGGACCTAAATACGATTTCCAATTCAATTATGATCCCAACCAAGCTATTGAGAAGAGAGCCACATTATATGTTACAAATGAGATAGGAGAGCAATATCTTGTTGCTGAACTAGGAACTGTATTCAACGATAGAATGGTCAATATTTTAGATTTTGTGCTTTATATTGGAACTTCTGGATCTACAAATGAGATTGGATATGAAAACAAACTGGATTTAACAACTGGTGTTACATTCCATGACAAGATAAAAGTTTATTCAGGAACAACAATGGATAAAGAAACAACCTATTTCTATCACAGTGGATTCTCAAATTTAGCTCACTCTGTTGCCGATGTATGTAATAATAAATCTGATGAAGTTATTTTCACAAAATTCAAAACTGACAATGATCTTGTAGAAGGTTCTGACCTCACAGTAAAACTCACTAATGCTCATAATAATGCTTATGAAAATGTTGGTGAATTTTTTTCAAAAGATAATGATACTTTCGAATTTGCTTTCAAATTCAGTAATTTAGAAAAAGTTATAACCACAAATACTTTCTTAAATTATGAAGTATCATATTTGAACAAGGATTTTACAATTACACCAACCACTGATAAAATGTATATTGATTCAGTAACTCCTTCATTAGTGTATAATATCACTGACATTGGATCCGATTATGTTGAATTCAAGATTGACTCTATTGTGGATGGCACATTCAGAACTGATACATCACAATCAGATTTCGCTAATTACAATGTTACATTCACAGCCAAAGATAATGATAACAATAATGTTGTTAGCACTGAATCCGTTGATCACCCAACATTGAACACAGCATATAGAATCACGAGTCTCGATGATGGTGTTTACTACAATGTAAGCGCTGTTGTCACAGATCCTGCTAAAAATGCTTCAGCTGTGACAGTTCCAGCTACAGTTAATAGTGTCCTTCATCGTCATTACACTAACACTAATATCAGAACAACAGATATTACTGCTCCATCACCATTTACAGTAGCACAAGCTTCATCCAGTGGAACAGGATTTAGTTTCGATGTCACTGGTATTTCAGATAATGCTACTGTTGATGCAGCGAATCCTCTTGATTTATTCTATTTACTTTCCGCTACTAAACACACTGATGATGCTACTCTTAAGAGTGATGTTGAAAACAACGGTACTAAACAGACATTCACAACTGCAACCAGTTCTTTCAACGTTCCTCAAACTGATAAATTAACAAACAATGCCCCCGTTGAGGCTGATAAAAACTATTACTTTTATGCTATATTAAAAGATGCTGATGGTAATATTACAATCGGTAAGAACTCAAGTAACGACAAATTTGTTCAGTTCAAAGTGGAAAATAGCCTAACATTCACATCTATGGTATCTAATTATTCTATAAATACACTTGCAAGTGAAGCAAATACTCTTACAATCAAATTCACTACTGCTTATCCAGTTCTCGCTAGTTCTGATTTTAGCATGACTGTCAATGGAAAAGATATTTCAACACCCACTATTGCAGCCGACGATGCTACAAACAAAAGCTGGACAATAACTTATTTACTCTCTACTAATGCTTCTAATGCATTATATCATAATTATGTGACTGGTTCAGTGAAATTATCTATTACATCAACTGACGGTGCTGTGATTGACAGATCTGTAGACCTTTCAGATACTGCTGTAATGTTGAGAGGTTCTAGTGTTACACGCTTCACAGGTCCTTACACAGGAGTTTTCACAAATATTGCACCCAATACAATAACAACAACAAACCATTTGACTACAGTTGCTCTAAAAACAAATGATAAAATCATTGACACATCAGGACTCAATAAATATGATGTAAAATTGTATGAAACCACTGGAGATGTGTTTAAACAAGAAAAGAAATTTATAGCATTTGATGATATCCCAACTTCTATTACTTTCGATAATCTAACAGAAGGTCAAACATATTATGCTACTGTTGAAGTAACAAATGATCTTAATCAATCATATACCATCCGATTAGAAAATGACATCACAACTGATAGTGTAGCTCCTATTACTTCAACAGCTTTATCAACAAGTGATGCTAAAATGAACGATAAACCTAGTATTGAAATAACTGGTTTGGCTGTAAATGATGTGAACTCTTCATATGATGTATACATAGCTGCTTTACAATCGAACATTCCTGCCCAGGGACTCACACATGGAGATATTGAAACATTCTTCGATGGTGCAACTAATACAAAAAGATTTGCTGACGTTACTCAAAACACAGTTACAAATATTGTCACCTCAAAAGGTTCTATGACAAATGGCGATGGTGTTTTTGATGTATCTGGTAATCCTAAAATCGTCAGAGCATATGATTATCAGTCAAAGATTGTTTCTGATATTGCTAAAGATACTACAAAATTAGTTCTCATTGCTATGGTTCGTGATAAATCTGTAGGTAATTTTTTCAACACATTCCAGAAAACACATAATTACACTTATGATATTTCAAACATTGCTTTCACAAATGTTAAAAATCCATCTTCTAATTTTGTGAAAACTGGTGATGTAGTAAACATGACATTTACTACAAATTACGCCGTAAATGCTGATAAGCTCACTTCGACATTCTATGGTGCCTCACAAACACCTACATCTTCTGATGGTGGTGTTAACTGGACAGTGGGATTAACTCTTCCAGGTTCAGCTGCTGACGAATCATTCATTAAGAATAACAATAACACAACTTTATCAATTAATGTTGATGCTTTACGAAGTAAGACACTTGCAACAGACATTCAAGTGGATAAAACTGCACCAGTGTGGAGTTTCGGAACAGTCACTTCATCTGCTGATGATGTAATCAATGCTCAGGTCACTCTTTCATCAGATATTGCTAGTGCTGAACCAATGCGCTTTGTATTAGAAGCCAGCAATGACGGTTCTACTGCAACTGCTGATGATGCTGGTAAAACACTTGTAACAACTGACACATTCTTAACTTTTGGTTCTCCATCTACACAATCAGTTGCCCTTAATGGTTTAAGTCCAGGTTTAGACTATTTCATTAAAGGTCAATTATGGGATGCGAACAGTAACTTAACAGAAATCTCATTTGTCAATCCATCGGCTAGTAAAAATGTAGTCTTTACAACAGATTCTATACTTCCAACTGTCGAAGTAGAACCTAATGTATATCCCTCTCTTGAAGACGCAAGAGTTCAAGGATTACAAGTAAAAGATAATAACAGTATTTATGGATACGTAGCTGCTATTACAGAACCTACAAACAGTTTCACTTATACTGAATATAAAGCAATGAACACTGAAGGCAAAGACGTATTCTTAAAAGAGGCTATTGCACGTGGAACAACTGATACATTAGATTCAAGAACATTTACAAAATATATTAAAACCGATAAAACAGAAGGGGCTATTCAAAGTGGAACTCCTTATAAATTAGTTGTGATTATTGAGGATGTTTCTGGTAGTGTGAAACTTTATGAAAAGTCCTTCATCACCGAATACCCAGTTGTTTTATCTGATACAGTTGATGCCTCTGGTGCTGGTGGTGAACTTACACATCTATTCAATTATGATTTAAAGTCGTTGACAAACTCACTAGGTTCTCCTCATGGTGTAGTATCTGGAAATGGTAATGTAACATACGTTGATGGTTTCGTCGGTTCTAACGCTGTTTTCTTAAACAGCAATGTAACCGATGATCATTCTATCAGAGTAAGTTCTGAGTCCATGTCTAATCACACTGAATTTTCATTCGCTACATGGTTGAAATCCTACAATGATACTGATACTAGCTTGAAAACACTATTTTATTATGATGATGATCATTATCTCAGAATCAAGGACAGTCAAATTCAATCTAAATGGGGTGTTGCTACAACATTAGATATTCCCACTATGGAATACACGAACACTGATTGGAATCATATTGTGATGACCGCCAATTCCACTGATACAACTAATGCCGCAGATAATGTGACTATTTACTGGAATAGTTCTAATATCAATGCTGGTGGTGCTGGTATAACGCATGTTCCAAACACTAAATCCGAATTCTACATTGGTGGTGAAC
>Ga0209654_1002243_pt1 | contig 13694 bp, 12 predicted proteins | sample SaaInl1SG_22_DNA_FD_184646 | JGI IMG/M metagenome (GOLD analysis project Ga0209654, IMG submission 184646) | Marine microbial communities from expanding oxygen minimum zones in the Saanich Inlet - ESP_161SG_22_DNA (SPAdes) (version 2) | ecosystem: Environmental > Aquatic > Marine > Intertidal... | reverse complement strand
AATGTTCGTTAGTGAGGCACTAGAGAGTCATAAACATGTATTTGTAGAAAAGCCGCTCTCAACGACATGGGAGGGTTTAGAAAGAGTGGAAAAAGCACTTGATAAATCTAAAGGATGGGTAACCGTAGGATTCAATAGACGTTTTGCTCCTCTGGCCCTTGAACTCAAGAAACGATTGTCTCCAGCTCCAATGAATATCATTGCAACAATGAACGCAGGTTTCATTCCACCTGAGGTTTGGGTACACGATATGAAAGCAGGCGGAGGAAGAATCATAGGGGAAGCATGCCACTTCATAGACCTCTGTACTTACTTCACAGGCTCTAATGTTGTTGAAGTTTGTATGAATGCTATGGGGCCAGATTCTCAAGCGAATACTGATAATGCAAGTATTTTACTTAGGTACGAGAATGGTAGCAATGCTGTGATTAACTACTTCTCGAATGGTTCAAAGACTTATTCAAAAGAAAGAATTGAGGTACATCAGCAGAATTCTACCCTTGTCCTAGACAACTGGAGAAAACTAACTGGATTTGGTGTTCGAGGTTTTAGCTCAAAGAGATCTAAACAGGACAAAGGTCATTTCAATCAGTTCAAGCAATTGCTAGAATCTGTGGAGAAAGCTTCAGGACCAACGATTCCTTGGGAAGAGGTCTTGAATACATCAAAGGCGACGCTTGCTGCAGTGGATTCTCTCATTGACGGTAAATGGATATCCATCAAATAAAGAGACTTTATCATACCCTAAAGCACCTGAAGTTCACTCAGGTGTATCATCAGATTAAATACAGGCTGGTTAAACCTAAAAGAAATGCTACTCCTTGGGATGGAGCCTTCGCTCAAGTAGATTTAGCTGATTTTCCAAATAAACAAAAGTCCTTATCCAATAGTGATGGCGTGTGGAGCTTTAGTCTTTTGAATCTAGAGCAATCGTTTTCTCAGGATTTAATTGACTGGTCATTCCGTGATTATGGAATGCTTTGGACGTACAATCTTAATTACTTTGATTGGCTTCAACAGCGTGAAATGTCAAAAGACCAAGGCCTAGAAACGCTCAGTAAGTTCTATGCCATTCCGGCAGAGAAGAATCCCATCATTTTGCATCTATATCCTACTTCTCTGAGAATAATTAATGTGGCGAAGTTCATTGCCAAGTGGGATATCAAAGAAGGATGGCTTTATCAAGAACTAGTTTCGGATTTAGAGTTCTTAAATAGTAGGTTAGAGTACCATCTTTTAGCCAATCATCTTCTGGAAAATGCCTTTGCACTTTATATCGGAGGGCTAATAACGAATCAAGACGGGTTTAATCGAAAGGGAAAGAAACTCCTCGTTCATGAACTTAAAGAACAAGTCTTGAATGATGGAATGCATTATGAGCGTAGCCCCATGTATCACCTAATCATTCTTGAAGGGCTACTAGATGCGCTGAATTTTGCCAAAGCTACTGACGATGACTTGGAATCCACATTAAAGTCATACGCCGTTAGTATGACGGGTCTCGCTATGAATTGGGAAGATCTGGATAGAATTCCTATGATGCAAGACAGTGCTTATGATATTGCATTAGCTGTTCCTGAGTTACTCAAGTATGGTAAAAGCGTATTGGGTGAAGATTATCCTTCAAAAGCAAATAACTTTAAGGAATCTGGTTATCGCAAATTAAAGTCGGGAAGCTTTAGCCTGTTTGCAAATGTGGGTTCAATAGGACCATCATATCAGCCCGGACATGCTCATGCAGATGAGTTGAATTTTGAGTTGTTTTATAAAGGGTCCCCTGTTATTGTTGATACTGGGGTGAGTACTTACGAGAAAAACAAAAGACGACTACTCGAAAGATCAACATACAGTCATAATTGTGTTGTTTTGGGTGATAACTCAAGTGATGTTTGGTCTGGATTTAGAGTTGGAAAGAGAGCAACTGTCAATATAGGTTTAGATGACGACCAAAAGTTAACAGCATCACACGATGGTTTTGGTAGACTTACTTCACGAACTTATGATGGTTCTGTCACAGGTCAAGTGACTTTAACGGATAAGTTTGAAAATCAATCGACTTTGATTGGTTCTCAAGCAAAAGGCTACCTTCATTTACACCCAGATGTACATTTAGAGCGAATAAATGAAGCTACTTTTTTGATGAATAATCAAATAGAGTTGACTATTAAAAGTGACGAGAGCCACCCATCGAGTATTGAGTTAGGAAACTACAGCTATGCGAAAGGCTACAATACACTAGTAGATGCGACGGTTATTTCCTATTCCGTTTTTGAACAAACTATAATCCAGATTCGTGAAGCAAGTTAAACGAATACTCTTTCTCACAGATAATTTTCCGCCTGAGGTAAATGCCCCGGCAACCAGAACCTATGAGCACGCTCGAGAGTGGGTTGGCAAAGGTTATAAAGTTACCGTAATTACATGTGCTCCAAATTTTCCTCATGGGAAGGTCTACGAAGGATATAAGAACAAACTCTTTAGTCGAGAAGAAAAAGACCGAATCAACGTAATCCGAGTTTGGACTTATATTACTGCAAATGAAGGATTCTTAAAACGCATCCTAGATTACATTTCATTTGCTGTGATGGCATTCTTTGTTGGGCTTTGGATTAGAGCTGATATTATCGTAGCCACCTCTCCTCAATTCTTTACAGCTGTGGCAGGTAGATGGTTGTCATTCTTCAAGTTCAAACCATGGATTATGGAGGTCAGAGATTTATGGCCAGAATCAATTGCCGCAGTTGGTGCAATGAATGAAGGTAAAATCTATAAGTTTCTAGAATGTGTGGAGCTTGGGTTATACAAATCGGCTAAGAAGATTATTGTCGTCACTGATACCTTCAAAAGAAAAATCTCTGCTCGTGGAATAGATGCTTTTAAAATAGATGTACATAAGAACGGTGTTATACTAGATCTTTTTGAATCGAGGCCAAAAGACAAACAACTGATGGAAGCTAATCCGCAGTTTGAAGGAAAGAAAGTATTCGCTTATATAGGTACACATGGGATGGCACACGGTCTTTCGTTTATCTTAAATAGCCTACCTAAACTACAAGAGAGTTTGCCTCAAGCTCATTTTCTCTTCATTGGTGAGGGGGCTGAAAAGGAGAACCTCCTTAATCAGGCAAAAGAGCTGAAATTAGAAAACGTAACTTTTATGCCATTTGTGCCCAAACACGAAGTAGTTCGATACCTATCGCTAATGGATGTTGCTCTGGTTAATTTGAAGAAAAGTGATACTTTCAAAACGGTTATTCCAAGTAAGATTTTTGAAGCGGCAGCATTACAAAAGCCAATATTGCTCGGGTTAGAAGGTGAAACCAAAGGAATTATTGAATCCTTTAATGCAGGGACCTGCTTTGAACCTGAAAATGAAGAAGAGTTCATAGCGCAATGTAATTCCATTCTGAATGAACAGTCATATCATGACTATCAAAAAGGCTGTAGAAAACTCGCGGAGGCATTTGATAGAAAGCAAATAGCATTACAAGTTTTAGAAACGATAACAACGAACTAATGAACCATATTACAATCATCGCAGGAGCTCGCCCTAACTTCATGAAAGTTGCTCCTATTATTCATGAAATCAAAAAACGAAAGGCAGAAGGAGTCGATATAGATTACTCTTTGGTTCATACCGGACAACATTATGATAAAAAGATGTCTGGTGATTTCTTTGAGCAACTAAACATCCCGGAGCCAGATGCCAATTTGAGCGCAGGAGGAGGCACGCAGGCAGAGCAGACTGGAGCTATTATGATTCGCTTTGAGGAGCATCTTATGAAGAATCCGACAGATCTAGTTCTTGTTGTTGGCGACGTTACTTCAACAATGGCATGTGCTATTACTGCTCAGAAGCTTCACATTAAGGTGGCTCACGTAGAAGCAGGTATTCGATCTAATGATTGGTCAATGCCAGAAGAAATCAATCGTTTGGTAACTGATGCAATAACGAATTACTTCTTCACTACCTCTGATGTGGCTAATGCCAATCTAAAGGCATCAGGATATGGTGATGATCAAATCTTCTTCGTAGGAAACTGTATGATTGACACCCTACTAGCGAACAGACCAAGATTCATTCAGCCATCAATTTGGGAAGAACTTGGATTAAGTGAAAAAAGCTACTTCATGATGACCCTTCACCGCCCTGCAAATGTTGATGAGGGAGCTAAACTGAAAGAGTTGATGGATGAAATAATAAATAATACGCAGAATATGCCATTAGTCTTCCCGGTTCATCCAAGAACTAAGAAAATGCTCAATGAGCTAGGTGTAGAGCACGAAAGACTACATATGGTGGATCCTATGAGCTACTTAGAGTTCAACTACCTGGTACAAAAATCATTTGCTGTTGTGACAGACTCTGGCGGTATTACGGAAGAAACAACGGTGATGGGAGTTCCTTGTTTAACACTTCGTGATAACACAGAACGTCCAGAAACTATAACCGTAGGAACAAATGAACTTATTGGTACGGATCCTAAGAATATTGCTCCAGCCATGAAAACACTCTTTGCAGGAAAATGGAAGAAGGGTGGTATTCCGGAATTGTGGGATGGAAACACGGCTAAAAGAATTGTAAACCATTTAATTAATCTATAAGTATGTCTACAAAAACACAGTACGTACCGTACAAAGTTAAAGATATGTCGTTGGCCGAATGGGGTCGACAAGAAATCAAATTAGCCGAGGCAGAGATGCCAGGTCTTATGGCCCTCCGTGAAGAGTACGGCGCCAGCAAGCCACTTGCAGGTGCCCGCATCGCGGGTTGTTTGCACATGACCATCCAAACGGTGGTTTTGATTGAGACCTTGGTGGATCTAGGCGCTGATGTGACCTGGTCTTCTTGTAACATCTTCTCTACTCAGGACCACGCAGCGGCGGCCATCGCAGCGGCGGGTATTCCAGTATATGCTTGGAAAGGCATGACTGAAGAGGAGTTCAACTGGTGTATCGAGCAGACGCTATTCTTCGGTGAAGACCGTCAGCCATTGAACATGATCTTGGACGACGGTGGTGATTTGACCAACATGGTGTTCGACGAATACCCTGAACTAGTAGAAGGCATCAAAGGATTGTCGGAAGAAACGACTACCGGTGTTCACCGTTTGTACGAGCGTGAGATCAACGGCACCTTGGTACTTCCAGCGATCAACGTAAACGATTCGGTAACGAAGTCGAAGTTCGATAACAAGTACGGTTGTCAAGAATCTGCAGTAGATGCGATCCGTCGTGCTACTGATGTGATGATTGCAGGTAAAGTTGCGGTTGTTGCCGGTTACGGTGATGTAGGTAAGGGTACTGCGGCGTCATTGCGCGGCGCGGGTGCTCGTGTCATTGTAACGGAAATTGATCCTATTTGTGCATTGCAAGCAGCCATGGACGGCTTTGAGGTGAAGCGTATGGAGAATGCTATCCCACGTGCTCAGATCGTTGTTACGGCTACCGGAAATAAAGACATCATCACTGGAGAGCACTTCAAGTTGATGAACGACAAGACCATCGTTTGTAACATCGGCCACTTCGACAACGAGATCGATATGGCATGGTTGAATAAAACGTACGGCGATACTAAGGTGGTGATCAAGCCACAGGTGGACCTATACAATGTAGAAGGCAACGAGATCATCGTATTGGCTGAGGGCCGTTTGGTGAATCTAGGTTGTGCTACGGGTCACCCGTCGTTTGTAATGTCAAACAGCTTCACGAACCAAACGTTGGCGCAGTTGGAGTTGTGGAACCACAGCGACAAGTACGAGAACAAGGTGTACACGCTTCCTAAGCACTTGGATGAGAAAGTAGCTCGTCTACACTTGGAGAAGATTGGTGTTGAGCTAGAGACGCTTCGCAAAGACCAAGCGGACTATATCGGTGTGACGGTGGAAGGACCGTTCAAGCCGGAGCACTACAGATACTAAGAATAAGTATTTCTAGATAATTAAAAGGAGCCGGCTATGGAGCCGGCTTTTTTCTTGTTAATTACTGTGGGAAAACCCAACCTTTCTGCACTTGTGTTCTTTTAAAATCGTGATTATGATTGGAGTAAAAATCTTAAAAACAGAATGTTATGGGAAAGTTTACTTCAGAGACAGCCCGAATAGCCGGGCAGAAAAGTAGAAGAGGGCCGTCTAAAAAGGATCCAATCGTTCATGATGCCATGGAAATCCTCTTGACCGAGGGAATGGCAAAGCTCTACGAGAAAATGGATGAACTTAATTCTAGTCAGTTGCTAAAGCTCGTTCAGATATCGGCAAATTATGTTATTCCAAAGGCAAAACCACAGGATGATCGTTTTACTCAAGAGTTTAAGGACAACCGTAGTGGAGATTGGTCGAAGAAAAAGACTGACTTCATGGATGAGGAGCGCAACCGCAAGTAATTACATACTTGCTGTGCGCATCATAAAGGCGTCCGCCATTGCGTCTTTGTTTGGGTTAGCGCCTATGTACGCCAGGAAAGTTGTTTCCTTTGAGTGGCCTGTAATGGACATCAGTATTGGGGTTTCTACTTTTCCGAAATAGTTAGTTGCGAAGGATCTTCGAAGATCGTGAGCGCACATCAGTTCATATTTTGGGAAGTCCCCATGTTCCTTTCTTCTTGTGGCTGGATTGTTCTTATACCCTCTAACCATCTGGGTCATTCCTGCTAGTTTACAGACTTCCTTGATGAATCTATTGAAGTAGATTGCTGTCATAGGTCGAGGGAAACTATTCTCTATCACATCGATAGTAGTTGGGTCACTTACACCGATGGTCACATACTTATTGGTCTTTTGTTGAGTGATATCGATATATATTCCATTTGCTGCAGGCCTCACATTCTTAGAGGTCATACTCAGTAAATCGCTTACCCGTTGTCTGGCGTAGAACCCTATAAGCATCCACTTTCTGGTGGTTTCTAGTTCTTCAGGTAAATCCTTTAGTTTCTTAATCTGTTCAATCTCTTCAAAGCTGATGGTATGAATGATGCGTTCAGACTTGCGCTGACGAAATCCCTCAATATGCTTTGCGAATTGATTTACGGGCAGGCCATTCCGCTCGGCTTCCTTACAGATGGTCTTTATCTGTTTTAACTGATGCCCCGTATTGTTAATGCTGTACTTCTTAATCTTCAGCATCCAATGGGTGAACTCTTCTACTAAGGCCTTATCAATCTGTTCAATGAGAACGGGTCTTCCTATATAGTCTTCGAAGTCTTTAACGATTCGTTCAAAGAGATCGTAAGAGCGAATGGTATTCATGGATAGCCCTATGCTACCTGTAGACCGTACTCTTTTAGTATCGGCATTGTTAATGTATCTACGGATCTGATAGGTGAGGCGAGACCTATTGTCTTTGTCTGGTCTATTAAAGCAGGAACTGATTTGACTTTCTAGCCATACACGTGTGAGTTCCTGTGATCCTGATAAGATGTTGTTGTATTGAAAGATGAGGTGTCGTTCAAGAGTGTCTAGATAGTTATTTAGGCGCACTCCGTTTTCATCTGCGATGCGCGCTCTCATTTTCTTTTGATCCCATTCTTCTCTTAAAACCATGAATCCGGTTTTAGCTTCCATACGAGAATTAAACGGTCCATACAGGTAGACGTAAATGCTCACCTGTTTATTCACCTTGCTACGAATTCTGAATCCTATTTTACCCATATCACTTTTCTCCTTTTTCAAAAATTAGCCCTGTCACAAAGTGTCATTTTGGGAGTCCAAAAGTGTCCATTTCACGACATTCTAACGAGAGCGAATTTCGTTGAAGTCATTTATTTGACATGTAAATATTGGCCATAACGAATCCCTCTGGTCTAAAGCTACGTTAAATATTCCGCTATAAAACGCGGCTTTCCAAGAAAATCAGGGGTTAACAAAGGAAAAGTTCATGAAAAAATGACTGCGGGCTGCAGGCATAAATTTGGAGAATAAAAAACCCAGCGCTAAGGCTGGGTTTTGTTTTTTGAAAGTGTTTATCTAACCATCCCCGCTGCAACCGTCTCATTCGTCGCTTCGTCTACAAGGATAATGGACCCCGTAACTCGATTGACCGTATAGTCGTCTGCGAACAAGGGTTTTGTGGAGCGGATTTTTACTCGGGCGATGTCGTTCATTTGGATGGCCTTGTCCTCTTCTAGTCTGTGGAGGGTGTTGATGTCCATCTTATATTGAATGTCTGTGATCATAGCTCTCGCTTCCGCTGTGGTGTGTTTGATCACGTACTTCGCTCTTGGGCGCGGTGGGTTTGCGTTAAGCCAGCACAGCATCACGTCTAAATCTTGCTTTCCTTCTGGTTTGTTTTCCTTGCGTACAAGCATGTCGCCTCTGCTGATGTCTATATCATCTTCTAAGGTGATCGTTACGCTCTGTGGAGGGAAAGCCTCCGTGAGCTCGCCAGTCATCGTGTGGATGGCTGAGATCTTGCTTTCTAGCCCTGAAGGAAGTGCTACCACTGTATCACCTTTTTTGAAGACACCGCCGGCAACTCGGCCAGCGTAGCCACGGAAGTCGTGGTATTCGTCGCTGTGAGGGCGGATTACTGTCTGTACTGGGAAGCGGCAGTCTCTTAGGTTGTGGTCTGAAGAGATGTGCACCGTTTCAAGGTTGTGGAGTAGCGTTCCGCCTTCGTACCATGGCATGTTTTCTCCGCGGGATACAACGTTGTCACCGTGTAGTGCAGACATTGGCACAAAGCGTACGTCTTTGACGTTGAGCTTGGCAGCGAAATCGGTGTATTCCTTTACTACTTTATCGTAGGCTTCTTGGCTATAATCTACCAGGTCCATCTTGTTGATACAAACGAAGATGTGTGGGATCTGTAGTAGAGAAGCAATGAAGGTGTGACGTTTAGTTTGCTCAATAACCCCTTTGCGTGCATCTACCAGGATGAGTGCAAGGTTGGCTGTTGAGGCGCCAGTAACCATGTTACGGGTGTACTGAACGTGTCCTGGGGTATCTGCGATGATGAACTTGCGCTTCGGAGTGGCGAAGTAGCGGTAGGCTACATCAATCGTAATCCCTTGCTCGCGCTCGTCTTTTAAACCGTCAGTGAAAAGGCTAAGATCTACGTGCTCGAGGCCTTTCTTTTTTGAGGTGGCTTCAATCTGCTCGACTTGGTCCTCGAAGATGCTCTTGCTATCGTAAAGAAGGCGACCAATCAAGGTGGATTTACCGTCGTCTACACTACCAGCAGTAGTGAAGCGAAGTAGTTCCATATTGAGGTATGAATTGGTATCGAAATTGTTTTCCATCGTTTCTTATCTCTCTTTGATGGTTAGAAGTATCCTTGACGCTTTCTGTCTTCCATGGCGCTTTCACTGCGCTTATCGTCTTCGCGATTACCCCGCTCTGTTTGGCGTGAAGAAGCTACTTCTTGAATGATTTTTTCTAGGGTATCTGCATCGCTCTCTTGGCCACCGGTGATGGTGATGTCTCCAAGGGTACGGAAGCGTACCATCTTCATTTGAGGCTCGTCGGTATCTCTTAAAGTGATATGCTCACTAACAGGGAGCCATGAACCGTTTCTCCAGATGACGTTGCGCTCTTTAGCGAAGTATAGTTCTGGGATGGCGATGTTCTCTTTTAAGATGTACTGCCATACGTCCATCTCTGTCCAGTTAGAGATCGGGAATACACGGAAGTTTTCACCCATTCTCTTCTTACCATTGAATAGGTTCCAAAGCTCTGGTCTCTGGTTTTTTGGGTCCCACTGGCCAAAATCGTCACGGTGAGAGAAGAAACGCTCTTTTGCTCTTGCTTTCTCTTCGTCACGGCGAGCACCACCCATACAAGCATCAAAGTTGTTGCGCTCGATGGTATCTAGAAGCGTGGTTGTTTGAAGGGCGTTACGCGAGGCGTTCATACCCGTCTCTTCCACTACCGCACCTTCGTCAATGCTTTCCTGAACCGAACCTACTACCAATTGGACGCCGAGGTCTTTGATGAGCTGGTTTCTGAACTCCATCGTTTCCGGGAAGTTGTGGCCGGTATCGATGTGAACGAATGGGAACGGGATCTTTGCTGGCCAAAACGCTTTGCGCGCAAGGTGGGCAACAACGATACTGTCTTTACCACCTGAGAACAGGATGGCTGGATTGTCGAATTGGGCAAAGACTTCTCTAATAACGTAGATCGCCTCCGCTTCTAGTTCTTCCAAATGTGTCAATGAATAGTCAGACATCTTGGTTGTTTATAGTTTGATTTTTTCTGTTATGTAGTCCACAACCATAGCGGTTGCTTCTTCAATACTCATTTCGTGTGTGGGCACATCAAGCTCTGGGTTGGTAGGCTTCTCAAACGGTGCACTGATGCCCGTAAAGTTGCTGATCTCCCCGGCTCTCGCCTTGGCATACAAACCTTTTACATCGCGCTGCTCACATACTTCTAGTGGCGTGCTGATGAAGATTTCCGAGAATTGGCCGCCACTACATTCTCTTACGAAATCACGGTCCTTTTGGTAAGGGCTGACGAAGGCACTGAGTACTACAAGACCGGCATCTTTCATCAAGGCACTCACGTGTGCAATACGGCGGATGTTTTCTTCTCTTGACGCCGCGCTGAAATCTAGATCGCTGTTGAGACCGGCACGGACGTTATCACCATCTAAAATGAAGGTTCTGATGCCACGTTGGTGCAGCTCACGCTCCACAGCTGAAGCCACGGTGCTCTTGCCACTACCGCTTAAACCGGTGAACCACAAAACATGGCCTTTATGGCCGTTTTGACGCTCTCGATCTTCTTGTGAAATCGCGTGCTGATGAGGGATAATGTGAAGTTTCTCGCCCACTGTTTTCCAGTAGTTGTATGGTTTGAGGGCGCAAGATTAGAATTCTGCGAACTAATTCCTAATTGGCAGTGAGCATCTTTGACAAAGTTGGGTGGAATCGTTAATAATGGTACCTACAGGAGATGATTTTGATTGCGTGGTCACTGTAGAGATAGACAAGGCGGTGTTCTCTGGTGATGCGTCTGCACCAGAATCCGCTGAGGTCGTGTTTCAGTGCTTCCGGTTTGCCTATGCCTTCATAGGGTGTACGGCGGGTAGACTCTATGATATGGTTTAGCTTTTTAAGGACTTTTAGGTCGTTCTGAGCCCAGTACTGATAATCTGCCCATGCTCTTTTAGTGAAGAGTACCTTATTACTACTGTTCATTCACCTGCCATTCTACGAGATCTCCATTTTTTAGCTCTTGCATACTTGCATACAAATGGTCGGCATTGGCCTTTGACTTTAGTAAGTGCATAGTCTCGAGCATCTGGTTGTATTCTTCAATAGATAGAACTACTGCACCGTTACCAGTCTTTCGCTTGAGGATGATGATTTCATTGTTTTCTTCTACCTCGTCAAGGTACTTTTTGAGGTCTTTCCTGAATTCAGAGAAATTGGCAGCAATCATAATTATGTACTTTATTGTGTACAAATTTATGAAATACAATTGTTGGCGGCAAGGAATTTAGATAAACTAAGGTTATGCACGTATTCTATTTCACCGGGTAAAACATCAAGAGAATGAAAATGAAAAGTATTCCTGCTGCGAAGGTGCCTAGGATCCAGTCTACCTTATTACCATAACGCTGTTCAAATGATTTGTAAACAGGCTTTAGTATGATTGCCTGGTTTGTTTCAGAGGGTTCCTCTGCCGTTTCGAGAGCATTGAGGTATCCTTTAAGTTCTCTCGAATTTGGGACCCTTTCAAAGTATTGGGCGGTATAGAAGCTAGATGCAGATAGGGCTTGTTCCGCGTTGTTTAGAAAGCCTCTGTACAGTGTGTTTTTCTCATGGTCGCTCAGCCTGTTGCTCAAAGATTCAGCATAAAAGAAACCAAGGAACGTATGGTCAACCTCTTTAAATGGAATGGCCGTATAGCTATTGTAATCTAAGTATTGGTTTGCTCTTCCAGAGGTTCTTGCGATTGTATAGGATACACTATGATCAGTATCTAGGATGAAGTTGTTGAGGCGGAAATATTTTTCATTCTGAAAATCGCTCACCTGCTCTACAGAATCTAGCTCAATGAGGTCATATCCGGCTTGGACTATATACTCCTGGCTATTCAGCAGGGGTAGAAAGATCACTAAGCTCATGAACCATTGGATCGTCCAATAATTGTCTAAGCGACCTCGTTTTCTGTGCTTTAAGACGTTCAATTGCGGGCGAATCCATAAAAGAATTGGAACCCAAGGGAGAAGAATGCTCATCCAAAAATCAAGAACTTCGACGTCGATGTTTAGGATGCCTAGCTTAACATCAAAGACCCATCGAAATAGTCCATAGGAAAGGATGGTCCCTACGTTGATAAGTAGAAAAGGCAGGAAGATTTTCTTGAGTTTGACGCCAAGCTGGGTCGTCTTTTGGCTCACAGACAAATGGTTTTGACTGAGAATTTACAATAAAACCAATAAAGCGATAGCAGAGTAAACGATAAGCACGGGGAGGCCCATTTTCATGAAGTCCTTGTTGGTGTAGTGGCCGGCACCCATGACCATGAGGTGGGTTTGGTAGCTGGTGGGGGTGAGGAAGCTTGCGCTAGCACCGAAGGCTACGGGCAAGAAGACTTCAAGGTTGCTAAGGCCATAGTGTTGCATGATGGCTGCAGCTATGGGGAAGGCGATGGCCACGGCACTTACGTTGGTCATGAAGTTGGTGAAGAGCATGGTCAGTCCAAACAACATGGCAATGGCCATTTTACTGCTTTGCGGTAGGGTAACCTTTTCTAGGAAGTAGTTCGCATGTCCTCCTTCCACAATCGCGGAACCGAAGGCTACCGAGAGCACTAGGAGGGCGTAGAGCTGTAAATTGAACTCATTTTTAAGATTCTCTGCATAAGTAAGTCCACAGACAATAGCACTTATTAGCATTACTGCCAAGGTGACCAGTAATGACCATTTGAAGAGGATTCCACCTAATGCAATTAAAAAAAGACTAGGAATAAAAAATTTTTCTCTTCTTAACCTTGAAGAAGACTTTCGCTGGTGAGTATCAATCGCTAAAAGCGTTTTTTCAGCGGCGTTGCGCTCTGCGAAGTTTTTACCTGTGGATAGCAGGAGGAGGTCGCCGGCTTGAAGGGTTTGGCGTCCAATCTTTCCTTTTAGAGGTTGGCCACTGCGCTGTACGCCTATGATGACCGCATCGTAACGCAGTCTGAAGTTGGTTTCCTTGAGTGGGCGTCCTATGAGGTCAGAATTATTAGGGACGATCACCTCGATGAGGTTGGCGCGTCCTTCAACTTTGAACTTTTCTTCAACGTTTTTAAGACCGTCTGGGAACTGATCGAGCAGTTCGTTGACGTGCTCTATACCTCCGGTGAAGTAGAGGGTGTCGTTAGCTTGCAATACTTCTTCTGGAGCCACAGGAGAGATGAATGTACCATCTCTGTAGATTTCTGCAAGGAAGAGTTCGTTGAGGTTTCTAAGCTTGGCTTTCTTCACAGTTTTGCCGTCCATAGAGCCGCCAGGAATGACTTTAAGTTCAGTGGTGTAGCTTCTTGCTGTATTGATTGCTTGGTCTTCTTCTGCGTTAGAGGTTTTCAGCAGGACAGGTGCTAGAATGAGCGAGGTGATCATTACCCCAAAGGTTACCAAGGCACCTGGGACGAGGAAGTCGAAGAAGGCGAATCCTTGGATGCCATTTTCCACCATCATACCGTTTAGGACAAGGTTGGTGGAGGTGCCTATGAGTGTGATGGTTCCGCCAGCCACGGCTGAGAAGGA
>Ga0209654_1002242_pt1 | contig 13699 bp, 10 predicted proteins | sample SaaInl1SG_22_DNA_FD_184646 | JGI IMG/M metagenome (GOLD analysis project Ga0209654, IMG submission 184646) | Marine microbial communities from expanding oxygen minimum zones in the Saanich Inlet - ESP_161SG_22_DNA (SPAdes) (version 2) | ecosystem: Environmental > Aquatic > Marine > Intertidal... | reverse complement strand
TCTCAATGCTTTCCATTGTTTGCTCAAAGCGTGCTTGCACTGACAATTCATGACTGTGGACTGATCTCATCATGTCACCGCCTTCTGTCAACATTTCTCCAGCTCCAACAAACACCCAATCATAAGACAATTGTGTAAATCTTCTTATGATTGATTTGACCAATTTGGAACTAGGATCACGTTTTCCATTAAAAACATCATAAAGAGTCCGATACTCTCAATACAACATCCTTCACACTTACTAAATAAAGCTCGGGTTTTAATATTTTGGGAAGGACATTTTATGTCCAAAATTGGTAAACCAATTTGGTCAACCAAAAATACTAAAAAAATGAATCCACGGAACCAATTCCTTAAAAAATTGCAGCACAGCGGATTGTTTACGGCAAAAAAACCTTTAGAAATTATAAATGATTAATACAGCTTAATTTATCATTCCTTTGGAATCACCAATTCCAAAGGGTTCCGTCTTCTAATCGATTAACAGGAAGATAAGACCTCTTATATCGATATTTTTTTGCTGCTTCTTCGTTAAAGTCGATTCCTAAGCCTGGTTTATCTTCCATATACAAAAGACCATCCTTCAGGGTTACGTTATAACTAAAAACCTCATTTAGCTCTGGGGTCCCAAAGCCTATAAATTCTTGTATACCAAAATTTGGCGCCCAAAGATTAAAATGCATATGCGCCATAAAACAAACCGGAGAAAGATCAGGAGCACCGTGGGGTGCAGTTTTGACATTATAAAGAGCTGCAAAGTCGGCCAACTTTTTTAAAGCTGTTAAACCTCCACCATGGGTAACTGCAGTACGGACATAATCTATCCATTGATTTTCTATTAACTCTTTGGCGTCCCAAAGTGTATTGAATTTTTCGCCAGTCGCAATTGGAGAAACCGTGTGCTCTCGAATAATTCGATATCCGTCAGGGTTCTCTGTTGGCAAAGGATCTTCAATAAAAAACAGGTCATAAGGCTCCAATAGCTTTCCTAGTCTTGCTGCCTCAATTGGAGTTAGCCTGCTGTGAACATCGTGACATAATTTTAGATCATATCCAAACCTATCTCGTGCTTGTTTAAAGAGCTCAGGAATAAAGTTCATGTACTTCGCAGTAGACCATTCGTTTTCTGGAGGCAAAGGTCTATTGCTTTGTAATTCATAATAATTCTTTTTATCGGTAAGTGTCCCATAGGTTCCTTTCATACCGGGCACACTACACTGTAATCGTACTGCTTTGTAACCATCTTGGATAGCCTTACCCAAATTATCCAGAACTTCCTCAACTGTCTCGCCATTCGCATGAGCATATACAGTAACTCCTTTTCGGCTTTTGCCACCAAGCAATTGATAAACCGGTAAATTGGCGACTTTACCTTTTATATCCCAAAGAGCCATATCAATAGCAGCTATAGCAGCAGTACTGACAGCTCCATTTTGCCAATAGGCCCCTTTATAAAGATAGTGCCAAATATCTTCAATTTGATGTGCGTCCTTACCGATCAAACATGGCGCAACGTGTTCCTCTAAATAGGATGCAACCGCTAGTTCCCGCCCATTGAGTGTTGCATCTCCTAGACCATAGGTACCTTTATCTGTTACTATTTTGACAGTTACAAAGTTGCGGCCAGGGCTGCAAACAAAAATTTTTATATCGGTTATCTTCATTTGTTTGAATTATTTTTATCTGGATTCATATTGCAAGTATTTGTGTTTTCTCTCCAGTATTTTTTTTAAAGTATTGTTTATCTTAGTTTGTTTTGTTGATTCTATAAATCCTATTGAAAAAGTCTGTACAGAAGTTAAAAATTTATCCGCTTTACCGGGTCTCGTTTGTCTACCCATTCCAAGCACCGTCATAAATTCTCTACAAACGTAATCATCAGGTAGATTATCATCTTCATGATGCAGCATGTATAACATTCGTTTTGATTTTTTATCACCAAATGCCATCCATTCAGGTGCAGGTAAATCTCCTAATCGCGTTTCGAAAATTGGATGTGTTTTTTTGTCGCCAGAAGCCATCCAAAAATCGGTAGAATCAATTTTACCCCCAGGGACACCCTCATACTGAATCCAGTATTTATATCCGGAACTTACTTTTTTCATAGTAAAATCACATCTATCCTCGTAAAAGTTCCATTGGCCTTGCCATTTTTTATTATCGGAGGAAAATGTAATTCTGACATGGTCATCAGATACGATATTAACGACAGAATTTGAAGCATCTGTTTTAACATTCATAGCATGAAAATAGTTCCCATCTTGTTTATGAATAGCATTCGGAAATCCTCTGTATTCTCCTTTATGACCTGAACCTTCTTTTCTGTGAAAACCAATCCAATCTATTCCTTCTTTGTCAATCATACTTGATAAACCTCCGCCCTCTTTTTCTAAAAAATAAGTTGCAGATGGCGTTGCAATGACATAACAGTTAACGCCGCCAGCAGATTTGTCTACTCCATCAGATAAAATTATCTTGGGTTTACTGCAAGAGTATAAAAAAGCAAAAAATGATACAAAAAATAAAAGGTGTCTATTATGCATTGTTTTTTATTAAGAAACTTTTGATTTAGCAATTCGCCTTAATAGGTAGCCTACGGTTGCAATAATTAAGGCACATATTACAAACATTAACCTACCCCAATTCGGATTGGGAATTAATGCCATTAACAGAATACCTGCACTCATAATCAAAACCATACCACCTAATTTATTTCGTTGTTGACTGTCAATTTCATCTTGCTGACCATCTGAAACTATAGGAGTATTTATGTCCTCAAAAAAGCGGTCTGTCTCTAATTTGTGTGTGTCTTTTGCCTCATTATAAAATAGAGATGTAGCCCAAAAAAAGCTACCTGTTATGAATACATGACCGGCAATGGTAAGGATTATATTCATATCAACAACTTCACGACTTGTAAGCGACTCCACTCTAAACCAAGACACAACAACATCGGGTGTGAATACATTATCAACCATCAAAGATACAATCAGGCCAACCGTAATTGTTGTCCATGGTGCCCACTTTGGCGTGCGCTTTATAATAATTCCTAATAAAAGTGGTATCATCATAGGTACTTGTACCATCGTGGAAACACGCATCATGAGTTCATACAAACTCAATTCTTTTAGTGAAGCGAAATATAAGGCTACTGCTATTACTACTAGGCCACTAATAAAGCTTACTAGCTTACTTATATTCAACATTTTCTTGTCGTCCTTTTTCTGCTCACCTCTTTTAGCTAAAAAAGGTTCATAAATACTTCGAACAAAGATTCCCGCATTCTTATTAAGCGCAGAATCCATGGAAGACATTGATGCTGCAAAAAGACCTGCCATCAATAAACCAACAGTTCCAATTGGCATAACATTTCGGGCAAATACGAGATATACTGCATCTTTTGCTTTGTTTCCTAGTTGAGGGTAATCTAAGGGTGAATCAGGGTACAAAGAGGCTGCTACCCATGGAGGAATGAACCATATAATAGTCCCTAGACCCATTAGTGTCATCGCTAATAAAGCTGCTTTTCGTGCATTCTTTGTGTCTTTTGCTCCTAAAAATCGAAACGAATCATGAAGATTCATCATTGTTATTATCTGTTTGGGTAAGAAAAAAATGAACGTTCCAATTAGTATTAATGGATAATTCATATTGGGTCCAACCAGAAATCCTCCTGGGAAATTTTCAATCATCTTAACAGGACCATCAACCAGCACTAAAGCAACAATTGCAGTAGCTACAGAAACAACAGCCACAACAAGCGTTTGTACAAAATCAGAAGCTACAACACCCCAAGCTCCAGATAAAACAGATACAAAAAGCACTGTAAAACCAATCGCTATAATCGTAATACTAATGTCAGCATCAAAAACTACACTAGTAAAAACACCTAAAGCGTTTAACCAAACCCCAGCGTTTATAAAGGAAAAGACTATGAGCGCCCACGAAAAAAATAATTCATTTTGAGGACCAAATCTTTTCCTAATACCTTCAGTAGGAGTATCTACTCGCATTTGTCTAAACCGGTGAGAAAAGAATGCCCATCCTGCAAAGAATGCAAACGTATTACCAATGTACACAGCGCATATTGCAAACCCATCTGCAAAAGCTTTTCCTGCAGCTCCTGTAAATGTTACTGCAGAAAATTGTGCCATAAAAGCCGTCGAACCAACCATCCACCACAACATTCTTCCGCCACCACGAAAATAATCACTAGTTGATTTACTTGCCATTCGTGAAAACACAACACCAATGGTAAGAATCAGTATAAAATAGAGACCAATTACTAAATAGTCATAAAACATAGTTTATTATTTTTATTGGAGATGATTTACGTCTGTCCAATTATCATTTTTCCTAATAATATCAATCATTTTTTGGTATAAACTTCCTTCTTTAAAAGTTTGATAAGACTCAAAAGGTTCACCTTTAATATCATTTACAAACTCCCGGACCAGATAATGCCAATTTCGTTCCGTATCACCTTCAATTTTTGGTTGGTTATCTACAATATTTTGGGGAAGCGCTAATTCGTTCCACGTTTTAGTTTCGTCATAATAATTCAGTGGCCCCATACCGTAATGTCCATCAATAAAAATAGCTCCTTTTGTACCATAAAAAACAAGGTGATTTTCTTGAAATTTAGGGTTAAGTCCGCCATGTTTGAATAAAACTGAAACTGGATTATTAGCAAATTTACTTTCTAATTTTGCTAAAACCGTATAAGACCATTCCACATTACTTTCTCCCCATTCGAGTGAAGGGTCATTTAAATCCTTAGGAATAAAATCTCTTCGCGTTTTAAAATTATGAACTCCTTCTACTATGGGTGCTCTACCCAAATCATCACGTACTTCACCAATAAGAGATAGTATTTTTTCGCCAATAACAGAAGTTACAATTGAAATCATATGAGTAAAGTTGTTATTTAAACGACCTCCACCAGCTTCTTTTCTATGTGACCATCCAAAAGGGATATCGCGCTCAAGGGCAAAATGAGATATACACTCAACTTCAACAGGTTCTCCAATAGCTCCATCAGCAACTAACTGTTTTGCATGTTGAATATGCGGCATATAACGAAAACTGGATGCGAAAGCTGTTTTTACACCTTTTTCTTGAGCTAGCTCGTATAATTCTAATGCAGTTTCTCCTTTATCTGTTAAAGGCTTATCACTGAATACATGACAGCCGAATGCAATGGCTTGTTTTATAGGTTCATAATGAGCACCTCCAGGCGTGGCAATAGATACAATATCTGGTTTGCAATCTTTTAATGCTTGCTCCCAATCAGAACCAGCATATGGAATATTCATTTTCTCCGTCACCTCTTTAACTACGCTTGGAGTTCTTCCAACCATACCTGCCACCTCTGCTCCCATGGCTCTGAATGCATCCGCATGGCCTTGACCTGCAAATCCAGTTCCAGAAATTAATACTTTTAATTTACTACTCATTTTTTAAATTTTGAATTTGAGAGTTTATATGTCAATACTTACTTTTTACTCTTTTTAAACTTGTTTTTGAAAATGTAGCCAACGGAAAGCATTGTCCCTCCAATAAAGGCAAAACAAAGCCTGCCTATAAGATCATTCGGAATTAAGATCAATAAGGACAGAAAACTCCCGTAAACAAGGCACATATTCCCTAGAATTTTGAATTGTTCAGCATCATTTCCTTTGTGCCCATGCTCTTTTTCAAAATCAATTGGAGTATTGATTTTTACAAAGAAATCATCTACTTGTTCATGATAAACTTTAGGAGATGTATTTTTAAAGAACCGAGCTCCCAAAAACCAAGAAGAACACAATATAATCACAGCAAACACATTAGAAAAGAACATTACATCAATCAATTCACGTTTGGACCATGGCGCTGCAACACCGATAATATCTAATAGTGCTTCTGGTCCAATATGGGTTTGAATGATATACGAAATTAACATCCCTAACAATACGGTAGACCACCCTGCCCAACGGGGAGTATCTTGAAAAATAATACCCCAGGTTAAGGGGATCATAAATGGAAGCGAAATCATGGCTCCAAGTCTCATATTGATATCAAATAAATTTATTCCTTCCAGTTCACTAAAGAAAATTGCTGAAAGAATAACTAATGCTCCAAGAAAAACGGTAACCACAAGCGACGCTCTAAATAATTCTTTATCATTTGCGTTTTTTCTGAGAATAGGTTTATAAAAATTACGGATAAAAATACCAGCGTTCCTATTCAATGTACTATCCATGGAGGACATTGTTGCTGCAAAAATAGCGCAAATCATCACACCAATCATTCCGACAGGAAGTAACTCAATCCCCATTGCCAAATAAATACCATCAACTGCTTTATCGCCGAGAGGTTTTAGTGATTCTACTACCGAAATATCTGGAAACAAAATCGAAGCTGCCATCGGAGGAATAAACCAAATGAAGGTAATCGTGAAGAATAAAATTGATGCCATTAGGGAAGCTTTCCGTGCTTGGTCAGAATCTTTAACGGCTAAAAATCGATACCCATCATTGGTATTATTAACCGAGAAGAACTGTTTACTGAACGAAGCAATAACCCAAAGCCAAACAATTTTACTGTCAGCTAATTCAGACCAATTGTAATGGGTCGTAGGCAGTTGTTCTATAAAATTACCTACACCACCAAGTTCACGTAAAGATAAAAATGCCATGACAATGGCTACTGGAACCATAATCATCAATTGCATGAAATCACTGGCAACTACTGCCCATGAACCTCCTAAAAGAGATATGGTTAACACTGTGACCCCAACAGTCAAGACTGTAATTTCCATACTTACTCCAAACACAGTTGAAATAATTATTCCTAAACTATACAACCAAACGCCGCCATGAATTACACCAAAGGGTACCACCATCCATGTGAAAAATTGTTCATTAACTTTTCCAAAACGTTCTCTTACAACTTCAATGGCAGTTACAACTCTTGTTTGTCTAAATCGCTTCGAAAAATATAAGTAACTAATAAAAAAACCAACTCCGTTGCCAATATAGACTACAAAAACAAAAGTTCCTGTTTCGTATGCCTTCCCTGCTGCACCTGTATAGGTAACAGCACTAATGAACGACATGAATGTAGTTGCTCCTACAAGCCACCACAACATACTCCCTCCGCCACGAAAATAGTCACTAGTATTCTTATTCATGCGTTTAAACACTACACCTACCACCAACATTAAAATGAAGTAGGCAACGATAACTATATTATCATAAAATGAAAGCATTGAGTTTGTGTTAAAGGATTTATATAAAGTGGATTATCAGTTCAATAGCTTAGATACCCAAAGCTTGTCCTCCTCCAATCTGGATCGTTTCTGCAGTGATAAACGCTGCATCTTTCCCAGATAAGAATGACACTACAGAAGCTACTTCTTCTGGCTGACCTAATCTTCCGAGCATGATGTTGTTTTTCCATGATGCAAAAACTTCCGGCTTAGTCGATTTGATCTGTGCATGGAAAGGCGTATCGATTGTTCCTGGTGAAACAGCGTTTACGCGGATACCATACTCTGCTAAATCTTTTGCTAGTGCTCGTGTGATTGCATGAACGCCTGCTTTTGATGTTCCGTAGATTCCTGCTCCTGGACCTCCTGCATTCCATCCTGCATTCGATGTATAGTTGATGATCGTTGGAAGCTCTCCTTTTTTAAGGAAAGGAATCGCTGCACGTGAAGCATAGAATACTGAATCCAAGTTCAACGCCATTACGTTCTTATAAAACTCAGTGGTCATTTCCTCAAAACGAGAACGTCCTCCTAGACCTCCTGCATTGTTTACCAATACATCGATCTTGCCATGTTTAGCTCCAATTGCATTGATATTTGAAGTTACTTCTGATTCATTGGTTACATCAAAGCCCATATATTCTGCTGTGATTCCTTCTGAAGCTAACTCAGCTACTCGTTCTGCTCCGGCAGCATCTTCGATACCGTTCAAGATTACCGTATAGCCATCCTGACCTAAACGCTTTGCTACTTCAAATCCGATTCCGCCAGTGGCACCAGTTACTAAAGCTACTCTGTTATTTGTACTCATTATTCTAATCTAGTTTATTTTAATATTGATAAAAAAAGGATAGGTAAACCTATCCTTTTTAATGACTTAAGCGCTAAAATCTGTAGTAAAGGTTTCTATAGAATTGATACCGTGAAATACTGATATTAGTAACCTGGGTTTTGAGTTATATCGGGGAATGAAGTAATCTCTGTGGTTGGTAAAGGGAAAATATAAAGAGAACTAGGAACAGTAGCCCCCATGTTTGCATTCATTAAACCTGCTTCAGCAGCTTCAGCACGAACTAAATCAAACCATCTGTGTCCTTCAAGAGCAAGCTCAAGTCTTCTCTCATCAAGGATAGCTTGTCTAACGTCAGCCTTAGAAATAGCTGCAGTAGCAGCTAAACCAGCTCTTGTTCTGATTCTATTTAATTCAGTAATTGCTTGAGCTGTCTTGTTGTTTTCGTTCAACGCTTCAGCATATAACAATACAACATCAGCTATTCTTAATTCGATCCAATCTTGTTCCGTGCCTCTTGCAAACTTAGTTGCAATAGGATCACCTCCATTATTATCAACGGTCAAAGCTCCTCTAACGTCAGCTGGATTAGCAGCAAAAGCACTAACTAAATTAGGTGAAACTGGGCCACCCTGATCAGCTTTTGTGTTATTCCCAGCAAACCAATTCGTGAAAATTTCATTACTGTATGAAAATGAAGAAGAAAGCTGTGTTGCAAAAAGAATCTCGGCATTTAAGTCAGAACTAAAAACATCAGCAAATGATGTTGAGCTGATAATTCCAGCTGCACCTGTTCCGCTCATAACTGTTGCTAATTGAGCCTCAGCTTCTGGATAATTACCGGTAGTAGCTAAAACTTTACCGAGTAAACCTTGGGCAGCATATTTAGTAGCTCTACCTTTAGCTGCTGCAGCTGTAGAGGCAGCCAATCCATCACGTGCTGCTTCTAAATCTGGAATAATTACATCAGTATAAACACTTGCTTTTGGTTGTCTTGTTATATCCGCTGCTGCGATTTGATCCGGAGTTGCATTCAATAAGTTTACTGTAACATCTCCAAATACTTGTACTAATTTAAAATAAGATAAGCCTCTCAAAAATCTTGCTTCAGCAACTAGAGTAGCATCAGATGAGTTTTCAATAACATTATTCGCACTTAGTATAGAGTTATACAAAGCAACATAAAATGGCTCTAAAAAAGCTTGAGTCGCGTCACCTGCCAATGTACTTGGTAAAGTAAACGTATCGAAGGCTGTAAACTCTTCATCAAATAAAGCATTATCGGATCTAAAATCTCCAAAAATCGCCATCGGTGCAACTGCTTGATTTTGATAATTATAAGCAGCAAATAATACCGGGGTGAAGTCAGTAATGGACTCAGAAGCTCCTAGATTAGGCGGAACCTGATCTAAATCTGCAGTACATGCTGATGTAAATAGCGCTGTAGCCAGTAATATAAATATTTTTTTCATTATTTTTTGTTTAGAAGTTAATGTTTAAACCAAATGTAAAGCTTCTCGCGATTGGTGTTTCACCTGATTGGTGACCATAAGTTATTGGCCCTGCATATTTAGATGAACTAGATGTGTCAACACCTTCTGGATTGTATGATGTATAATTATCAGCCATAATGTAGAGTAAGTTTGTAGCTGCAGCATAAACTCTAACAGAACTTAATCCAACTTGGTTAATTAAAGAATCATCAAGAGTATAACCAAATGTTAAGTTTCTTAAAGCTATAAAACTAGCATCTTGAATTACATGGTCCGTGAAATCTCTCTCTCTCTTATAAAATTTACCTGTAGCATCTTCTTGTCCGTCTCCATTTGCATCAAAACTAGAACGTAATCTTCCACCCCAGTTTGATCCATTGTAAAGTGGATCTACATTGTAGACAATTCCACCATGACTCCCTTGGAATTGAAGACCCAAGTCAAAGTTCTTGTAATTTAGGTTGTGTGACATACCCCAATAAAAATCTGGAGTATTTGTCCCTTGTTTTACTAAATCTCCTCCGTCTGCAACAGACTTTGTAGCATCAATGCGACCATCACCATTCTGATCTACAACATACACCTCACCAGAGGTATTACCAATTACATCTAATGGATTAATTACATGCTCCATTGCAACTGATCCTGTGGTTTCAAGAGTCCAGATTTCTCCAATCTCTCCACCAACATAGTTTCTGTAAACACCACCTCTACCAGAAGTACCGTAAGAATTGTTATCCGGTAATGCAGAAAGACTTCCTAGATCAGTGATTTCAGTTTTAACTGTTGAAAGGTTTGCAGACATGCTCCATGTAAGGTTTCCATTTTGAATAATTCCTGCATTCAATTCAAATTCCAAACCAGAACTTTTTAAATCTCCAGAATTAAGTCTAATAGATTTTCTTCCGAAAATCTGTGGAACACTTTGATCAATTAAAATGTCTTCGATATCAGATGTATAATAATCTACTCCAAACGTGATGCGGTTGTTTAAGATCCCTAAATCTATACCAAAGTTTGTTTCTGTATTCGTTTGCCAAGTTAAATCTGGATTTGATAAATCGGAAGGAATATTGAATCCGTTACCCAATACAGTACCAGATGCATTTACAAAACTCAATGCATTATGATACCCTAAATTCGATACCGTTCCTAAAGAACCATAACTAATTCTTGGTTTTAATTTACTCACTAAACCTGCGTTATTGAAAAAAGCTTCATTGTGAAGATTCCATCCGATAGAAAAAGCAGGGAATATTTGATGTCTATTGTTTGATCCAAAACGAGAATCACCATCTCTTCTTACAGAGGCAGAAACTAAATAACGATTGTCATATGCATAACCTAGTCGTGCAAAAACACTCTCTCTTTGATTAAGGTCTTCTTTTTCAGATACTTCAGTGTCTGCATTAGTTAACAAAGCATAATTTAAAGGATCTCCAAGAATTGATCCGACGTTGTTTCCATCAATATAGATACCAGAAACTTGATTTTTTTGAACCTCTACACCTATTAGTCCGGTAATGTCATGTACGTCGTTAATTACTGTTTTGTAGGTTAAAGTAGTTTCACTTAACCAAGAAGATCTGCTCACGTTATCTTGATCGAGGTAAGTGTCTTTTAACTCTCCGTTGTTATCTCCACTTACTAGATAATGTCTATTAGCTTGAGTACTTCTGTAATCACCACCAAGAACTGTTTTTAAATTCAATCCTTCTGCAATATTGTACTCTAAATAAGCACTAATATTAGCAAAATATTCTTTACCAGTATTTGACTTATTGTCTATCAAAGATGCAGTACCTGGGTTACTAGAACCACCGATACCGTTACCAATTCTTCCGTAATGGAAATCCCATGCAGGGTCACCAGGTTCAAGATCATAAATACTAAGAGCAGCGTGAGTTCCTGGGATTTGTTCCTTTGGCTTATTATCATCAAAAGCCTGGAAACCTCCTACATTACCTCTTCTATCAACTCTAATACCTAATGCTCGGTGTCTTGCTTCTAATTCTTGAACAAAAGCAATAGACTCAGCAGTATGGTATATTGGGTGAAGGCTACCTCCTCTTAAAATATCTCTCAAATCATGTTCTAAGGCAGTACTTTGAGAAGTATAACCATTAAAGCTTACTCCAGCCTTAAACTTATCACCTAATTTAGTGTCTACGCTTAAACGTGCATTAATTCTTTGGAAATCTTGTGTGATTGTAATACCATCTACATCTTGGTATCCAACAGATGCAAAAAAGTTAGAGTTTTCATTACCTCCACTTGCACTAAAGTTATGGCTTTGCGTGCTACCTCCATCGAAAACATAGTCTTCAATAGCTACAACATCGGGAGAATTTTTATATCCCCATATTTTATAATCAGCATATCCAGGAGCAATAGAGTTAAGCTCTGTAATATCCCAGTTTCCATTCGCTATTTCTGCTTCAGCATGTGCACCCCATTGGCCTGCAGTCATGTTGATGTTTTCTCTGTATTTGTCAGAAAAACTAGTATAAGCATTGTAGCTAAACTTGGTTGCACCTGATTTACCTTTTTTAGAAGTAACTAAAATAACCCCGTTAGCTCCTCGTGAACCATAGATAGCAGCCGAAGATGCATCTTTCAATACTTCTATACTTTCGATATCATTTGGGTTAACTGTTGCTAAACTTCCAGAAATAGGATATCCATCCACAACAATTAGTGGGTTAGAATTACCTGTGATGGAAGATGCTGCTCTAATTGCAATTTTAGGGTCAGCACCAGGATTACCACTTTGGTTTTGAATAAATACCCCAGATAATTTACCAGCAAGAGCATCATCTACACGAGCGGTTTGAACACTCGCAATATCTGAACCTGTAACTTTGGCAATTGCACCTGTAAGGTTCGCCTTTTTAGTTGAACCGTAACCTGTAATTACAATTTCGTCTAATTCATTTAGATCTTCAGTTAAGCTAACGCTTAAACTATCTTGACCAGTGAATAAAATTGTTTGTGAAGTGTAACCTATATATGTAACTTCTATGTTTTGGTTTTCTTCTACTGCAATAGAAAAATTTCCGTCAAAGTCGGAAGTTGTTCCATTGTTTGTTCCTTGAACAAGTACAGTTGCACCTGGTATTGGATCACCATTTGCATCCGAAACTGTTCCACTGACTTGTGTTTGAGCAAATCCTAAGACCACGCCCATCAAAACAAATAACAGTGTTAATTGAGATTTAATTTTCATACGTTGTTTAATTAGTTTGTTTTTAGTTAATAAATTCATCTTTAAAAAAGATGATCGCACAGTGTAAATAGGAAATTCAAATAAACTTGATCCTACCTTCCCTGGCGGTGTCTTCATCACTGGTTTAGAGTGACATAAAATGCAAAGAACGGTACTCTTTCTCTGTTTGTTTTAAACTGGTTTACCAAGTTGGTTTACCAAGTTGGTGAACCAAATATATTAAAAATAATCAATTGTTAAAACTTTTAACATTTTTATTCCATAAAATCTTCTCGAATTGGGCTAAAAACATCGATCAATTCTCCAGCTTCTGTACAAACCGCTCCGTGTAGCACATTGGTAGGAATATAAAAGTTATCCCCTGCCTTGAGGGTTTTTGTTTTTCCTCCGATCGTTACATCAAAGGTACCCTTAACGACATGTGTTACTTGAGAATGATGATGCTGGTGCATCGGTCCGATACTTCCTTTTTCAAAAGATACGTGAACCAACATGATCGAATCGTCGTATCCCATTATTTTTCTTTTTACTCCCTCGCCTACAGTTTCCCAAGACATTTCATCAGTAAGTAAACACTCTTTACTTGTTCCAAAACTTTTCATATTAAATTATTTTAGTGTTTGTATTGAATAAGGCCCTATCCATTGCTTTTCCTTACCATCTACTTCAACTAAGATCAGTCAGCTCACAGCGAAAGACCTGGGGGTTTTGTTTGGTGATGACCACAAAGTGCTCCAGGAAGAAGCTGAGAGGCTAGGAATCCCAGCAAAGGACGTCAAACACTACTGGCACAAATCAAAGCGCATTTCAATGTTTGTCAAAAATCATGGCAAAACTTACCAGCAAATTTTTGATGAGCTGAAAGATGAAATGCTCCAGGCCGCTCCAGTCTATCCAAAGCTAAAAAGACAGCAATCGAAAGATTCTCACCTTTTGGT
>Ga0209654_1002240_pt1 | contig 13705 bp, 13 predicted proteins | sample SaaInl1SG_22_DNA_FD_184646 | JGI IMG/M metagenome (GOLD analysis project Ga0209654, IMG submission 184646) | Marine microbial communities from expanding oxygen minimum zones in the Saanich Inlet - ESP_161SG_22_DNA (SPAdes) (version 2) | ecosystem: Environmental > Aquatic > Marine > Intertidal... | reverse complement strand
TGACAAACGGCTTCGCCTTACTCGTGGTAGTACTCATGAAACCACGCCACAAAATGACGCAAACCCTTCTTAAGCGGGGTATGTCCAATAGTACCAATATGTTCCTCTAATGTACTTACATCTGCGTTTGTTCTATACACATCGCCAGGTTGCATAGGTCTATTTTGACGCATAAACTTTTTCCCAGCAATCTCCTCCATCAATTGGATAAATTCCTCCAAAATAATGGGTTGTGCATTTCCGATATTATATAGACGATAGTTTGGACAAAGCGCTTCGTTATCTTTTTCAAGCAATTTTAAAATAGCAGCCGCAATATCGCCCACATAGGTAAAATCACGTTGTAAGTCCCCGTTGTTAAATACTTGAATAGGCTTATCTGCAAGTAAGGCATTCAAAAACAACATGGGTGCCATGTCAGGTCTTCCCCAAGGCCCATAAACAGTAAAAAAGCGTAAGCCCGTGGTGTTTAGTCCGTGCAAATGGCTGTAGGTATGCGCCATAAGCTCATTGGCTTTTTTTGTTGCTGCATACATGCTAATGGGATGATCTACACGGTCTTTTTCGCTGTAAGGCACTTTGGTTTGATTCCCATATACAGAACTACTCGAAGCGTAATATAATTGTTTGATATTGTACTTTCTACTGGCTTCAAGCACATTAAAAAATCCATTTATATTGGTTGATATATAGGGTTCAGGGTGCTTTAACGAATACCGAACACCCGCCTGTGCCGCCAAATGGATAACCTTGTTAAACTGCTCCTGTTCAAAGAGGCGGTTGATTTTTTTTGAATTGACAATATCCATTCGTTCAAAACGAAAGCTTCCTTGCAGTGCAGGGCTTAATTGGCCTAACTGGTTTAGCCGCGCTTCTTTTAAACTTACCGAGTAGTAGCTGTTCATATTGTCAATTCCTACAACCTCATAGCCGTTTTCAACGAGCAATTTACTCACGTGATACCCTATAAATCCGGCCGCGCCGGTAACTAAAATTTTATCCATTCATTTTTTCTGTTTATGGAAAATCCGATTCGAAATCCAATCACCACCCCAAACGCAAACTAAGCCTAAAAGTACTCCAGCAATAATATCGGCTACAAAATGCTGAAACAAAAATACACGAGAATAACCCACCAGCAATACAACTGCATAAAGTAATATGCGTTTATAGGGTTTTTGGACATAGCGCATCAGGAAAAAACCATAGGTTGCTGCAGATGCCGTATGCCCAGATGGGAAGGAACGAAATCGATGAAATGACAAGGAAAAATTATCCGGATTCCAACCTTCAGGTAGTGTGGTAAAATGCGCAATGGGTCTGGTTACATCTGGGAAAATAAGTTGCTTAAATACATATATCCCGATGCCCATAAGCGCAGAAACAATTAAAAAGTTGATGAGCTCTGGTTTTATAAGTAGATTTTTTTTGACAGCAATAACCCATACCAAACCAAAAATGATTAGTGCAAACCAACCATCACCCATAAATGTAATGACGTTAAAAAGAGGGAAAAGTTCTGGAGCAACGAATAAATTAAAAGGAAGTTCTAATGTTCCTCTACCTGCAAACGCCAAAGGCACCAGCAGCATGTGCAGCACTCCAAAAAAAAACAAATATTTGGACGAACGCTGTGCAGAAAGAAGGCGTATAAATTGCATTGTTGCAAATATAGCATCAAATTATACTGTAAATTTGTACCTCTATGAAAAAGATCATTATTGTTGGCTCAGGATTTTCCTCCCTATCCGCGGCATGCTATTTGGCAAAAAAAGGGCATAAAGTTCAAGTACTAGAAAAGAACGACTCCTTAGGCGGGCGAGCACGCCAGTTTAAAAAAGACGGATTCACTTTTGATATGGGACCTTCGTGGTATTGGATGCCCGATGTGTTTGAATCTTTCTTTGCAGATTTTGGGAAGCAGGTTTCCGATTATTATCAATTAGACCGATTATCACCTGGATATCAAGTTGTTTTTGGTAAAGACGATGTATTCCCCGTTGAGGACAGCATTGCTAAAATTGCAGCAAGATTCGACGAAATTGAACCTGGAAGTGGAGCCAAATTAGAACGATTTTTAACCAAAGCCCGCAATAATTACGACATTGCCGTAAAAGATTTGGTTTATCGTCCTGGCGTATCACCTCTTGAACTTGTGACGCCACAAACCGTCCGTAAAGTGGGATTGTTTTTTACCAATATTCGCAAGCAAGTAGAGCAGCAGTTTAAAAACCCTAAGCTGCGTTCGTTATTGCAATTTCCTGTATTGTTCTTGGGCGCAAAACCCGAAAGCACACCTGCCTTTTACAACTTTATGAATTATGCCGATTTTGGCTTAGGCACTTGGCACCCAAAAGGCGGTATGTATCAAATTGTGGATGGCATGGTTACACTTGGAAAATCGTTAGGCGTTACCTATCATACCAGCCATGGGGTAGATGAAATTTTACTGAACAACGGTAAAGCATGCGGGGTGCGTGTTGGCACTACTACTTTTGATGCCGATATTGTTATTTCTGGTGCAGATTACCACCATACTGAAACTCTTTTACCAAAAGAAAAGCGTGCCTACAGTGAAGCCTATTGGGATAAGAAAACCTTTGCACCATCTTCGCTATTGTTCTACATTGGGTTAGATAAAAAACTCGACACTTTGGCGCACCACAATCTGTTTTTTGATGTGGATTTTGATGCACATGCCAACAGTATTTACGACACACCCGAATGGCCAGACGAGCCACTATTTTATGTGAATCTTCCCTCACAAAGTGATCCGTTAATGGCACCAGAAGGCAAAGAGGCTTGCTTTATTTTGATCCCTATTGCACCTAACTTAGAAGACACACCAGCGTTACGCCAGCAATATTTTGATATTGTATTGGAACGTATGGAACAACTCACCGATACCGAAATCAAGCCGCACATTTTATTCAATGAATCGTTTTGTGTTAAGGAGTTTAAAGAAGTGTATAATTCGTATAAAGGCAATGCTTACGGTATGGCAAATACATTGCTACAAACGGCATTTTTGCGTCCAAAAATGAAAAGTAAAACCGTTGATAATTTATATTTTACAGGGCAATTGACCGTTCCGGGCCCTGGAGTACCACCTGCACTTATTTCGGGTAAAATAGTTTCGGAGTTTATTGGATGAGAATACTGTACGCATTGCAGGCTACTGGAAATGGGCATATTTGTCGTGCGCAAAAAATGGTGCCTGCACTTCGGCAATTTGCCGATGTGGACATACTCACAAGTGGTACCGAATCGGATATAAGCCTTGGTTTTCCTGTAACGTATAAGTACGCAGGATTTAGCTTTGTGTTTGGCAAACAAGGAGGTATCCAATGGTTTCAGTCTATTTTTAGAAATAACTTTTTTCGTCTTTTTAGAGAAATTAAAACGGTACCTGTTTCAAAATATGATTTGGTCATTAATGATTTTGAGCCGGTTACGGCATGGGCGTGTAAACGTCAACAGCTAGCGTGTGTGGCTATGAGCCACCAGTTTGCATTGCTCTTTAATGTACCAAAACCTGCTTTTGTACCTGCAATTGCTCGTTGGATTTTACATCGATATGCACCTGCAACTAAAGGGGTAGGTTTTCACTTTCAACGCTACGCGCCAAATATATTTTTTCCCATCATTAGAGATACCATTCGCAATCAAAAAACTGCAACAACGAATTGTTACACCGTTTATTTGCCAGCGGTTTCGGATACTTATATCTGTTCTGTCCTCACAAAAATTCCACAGACCAATTGGGAGGTTTTTTCTAAGCATTGCACGGCTGCTTATACCATCAAAAATGTTGCTGTTCAACCTCCAAGCGGGACCTTATTTCAAGAAAGCATGGCGAAAGCAACAGGCGTGTTGTGTGGGGCGGGTTTTGAAACCCCGGCAGAGGCGTTATTCCTTAAGAAAAAACTACTAGTGATTCCAATGCGAGATCAATACGAACAGCACTACAACGCTGCTGGATTGGCTGCCTTGGGGATTCCAGTATTGCCTAAACTTTCCACCAAATATATTCCTGAATTAATACGTTGGGTAGATCAAACAGAAGTGGTCGAAATGGCGTATTCTGACGACACGATTCCAGCCATTGCGTATGCCCTTTCATTGGTGAGAGAATCCCAATAAACCCTTATTTTTACAAAAAAAGAGCCATGCAAACAATCTTTCATTCCGCCGATTCTAGAGGAAGTGCCAACCATGGGTGGCTTAATGCAAAACACAGTTTTAGTTTCGCAAGCTGGTTTAATCCAGAACGCGTTCAGTTTGGGGCATTGCGTGTGCTAAACGACGATATTATTCAAGGTGGTATGGGCTTTGGGACACATCCCCACGACAATATGGAAATCATTACCATTCCCCTTCGTGGCGATTTGGAGCACAAAGACAGTATGGGAAATACCGAAGTTATTCGGGAGGGAGAAATTCAGGTGATGAGTGCAGGAACAGGCGTGCATCATAGCGAGTACAACAAAAATACTGACAAAGAAATTAACTTGTTACAGTTGTGGATTTTCCCAAATAAGCGAAATGTGGAGCCCCGCTATGCGCAAATTCCTATTGATACGCTTCACAAAAAGAATGAGCCGTTTCAAATTCTATCCCCCAATGCTGATGACCAAGGGGTTTGGATTCACCAAAATGCATGGTTTCATATGTTGGATTTAGACGAATCAGAAGCTGTTTATTACGACCTCAAAGCAGAGGGAAATGGCGTGTATGCCTTTGTCATTGAAGGCGAGGCAGAAATTGGAGAACAGCTATTAGGAAAACGTGATGCGCTGGGTATTACAGAAACCGCTACCTTTGAGATAACCGCCCACCAAGATGCGCAAATTCTATTGATTGAAGTGCCTATGGTAGTGCACTAAACCCACCCAAATGCAAAAGCAAACTATTTTTATTACAGGTATGACTTGTACGGGTTGTGAAAAATCTGTCAAGAAAGCTATTGAAAGCCTTACGTATGTTGCTAATGTCATTCCAAATCATCAAACAAAAGAAGTAGAAATTAATTCAATTCAGCATATTACTTCCGCTGAGATTACGGCGATCCTACCTAAAAAATTTGCTTTAATAGATAAAACGCCAAAACAACCTTCTAAGCTCAAGCAACTTTTCCCGTTGTTTTTGATTTTTGGATTTATAGTGCTGACTGTTCTGACGATTCACCGAGAATCTTTAGAAATGAATATGATGATGCACGACTTTATGGCCATGTTTTTTATGGTGTTTTCTTTTTTTAAGTTATTGGATTTAAGCGGATTTCAATCGATGTTTAAGACCTATGATCCCCTTGCTGCTGCATGGCCTATTTACGGTTGGATATACCCTTTTTTAGAAGTAGCACTCGGAATTTGCTATCTCATCGATTTTGTTCCTCCATCTGTTTTAATAACCACAATAATGTCTCTTGGGATTACAACTGTGGGTGTGATTCGGGTTTTACGCAAAAAGGATGACATCAAATGCGCATGCTTGGGTAGTGTACTCAATCTCCCCATGACAGAAGCGACGTTTATTGAAAACGCCATTATGCTTGTTATGGCGGGAAGCCTTTTAGCCTAGTTGCGTAACAAAAGCGGTTAAAGCTTTATCAAAACCAGCTTGAAGTTCTGTATTGATGATGCCTTCGTTATTATCAAAAGTTTCGTTAAATGAAGGCAGCGAAAAAGTGGGAATATTGGGATTGTCACGTGACAATCGCAAGTGTGCAAGTTCTAAAACGGTAATCGCGCCACGGGCACCTGTTGAGGTGGAGAGCAAAAACATGGGTTTACCACACCAAATCGGCTTCTCTAATCTAGAAATCCAATCAAAAATATTTTTAAAAGCTGTGGTATAAGCCCCGTTATGTTCGGCAAATGAAATGACGATGCCATCTGCTGCTTTTAGGGCTGCTTTAAAGTCGTGCGCTTTTTGTGGAATACCATCTTTTTCACGGTCTGTGCTGTATAAAGGCATCTCAAAGTCGTTTAAATCTAAGAGATTGACGGTTGCGTTGGGAACGTTTTGCGCAGCAAAATGCGCCAACTTTTTATTGATAGAGTTGAGGCTTGAACTTGCGCCAAAGGCAACGATGTTGGGCATAGCTTTATTTTTTCGCTAAGATAATCAACTTCAGATGAAGCGCGATTACACTTAAGGAATAGAAATCTTAGCCAAAAACGCAGCGTATTTGCGTGTTTTTTCAGACGTAATCCAAAACGTTTTACCGTCGATTATAGAAACGGCCTCAATTTGTGCACCATTAAAATCAAGGTCATATTGATTGATTTTCGCATCGGCTATGGCAGATAACGAAAAATTGTTGATAACGTATAAGTGTTGGTTTTCGTTTTTTTTATACCCAGTTAGTGCCAATGTTTTACTCTCTTGGTGGTAATCTGCCCCTGTGATTAGAGAGCCAACAGGCAAAGACCCCATTTTTGTTGCAGCTCCTCCCGTTGCTGGAATCACATAAACTTCAGAAGTAAACGTACTCCTATTCTTGGTGAAAACCACTATTTTATTTTCTACAAAGACAATGCCCTCAGCGTCAAAAGGCGTAGCTTGTTGGAAACCAAAATTATCTTGTTCTGGATAATGAAAGGGAATGGAATCTAAGGCAGTAGCACCTCCATTACTTAAGTCCAGTTCCAATAGGTATAGGTTTTTTCGGGTTCCAAAGTTATTTCCCATATCGGCAACAATCATATTACCGTTGACGATTGTCATGTCTTCCCAGTCAATATTTGTTTTATTTGTTGCTCTTTTTTCGAGGAGTTTCCCTTTGGTGCTTATGGCGTATAGTGCGGCTTCGTTTCCAGAATCATTAAGCGTCCAAAGCGTATCATTACGCATAGCAAGTCCCGAGGTTTCTTCTAGAATGTTAGATAGAGTGTATCTTTCTACATTCATTTCTGTGCTTTCTTCGTTTCCAGAACTGTTTCCAGGACTGTTTCCAGATTCGCAGCTAGTGAGTGCAACAAAAACGAAAAAAATAAATACTTGTAAAAAGGAATAAAAATTCATTATTAAATTTGAATCAAAGATAAAAGAATTTATAGGAAGCCCTATCTTTAACACATGGCACAACAAGTCATTTTAAGCTTTTTTTCATACACTCAAAACAAATTTTGGGCATTTACACAAATGCAACGTGCCATTTCACAACTGCACCAACAACAGGGCGTTCAGTTTTTTAGGACACTCGGTACAGGCGCTGGAAAAGGGTTTAGTCTTTGGCCAGATTTTTCTACGTACGCACTGCTCACCATTTGGGAGTCAGAAGCAGCAGCAACTGCTTTTTTGACCGAAAGCCCTTTAATGCAGACCTATAATAAGAAATCACATAGCCAAAAACATTTTTCGCTGCATACGCTTCACAGTCACGGCCTTTGGGGAAAATCAAATCCGTTTGTGGCTGAAAAAAGAGCCTTGCTCGATGACGAAAAAATAGGTATTATCACCCGTGCTACCTTACGCCCAAGTAGGCTGTTAGAGTTTTGGCGGGCGGTTCCTGCTGCCTCCAAAGCCATACAAAACGCCAAAGGCGTACTGTGGTATAAAGGTGTTGGCGAATGGCCATTGGTGCAACAAGCTACGTTTAGTTTGTGGAACAGTTTGGAAGAAGTAAAAGACTTTGCCTATAAAAGCACCCACCATGCTGCTATTGTGAAAAAAACACGCAAACGCAATTGGTATAAAGAAGATTTATTTGCGCGTTTCGCGGTGCGTCCATTACCTTTGAACAATGGCTAAAGCAATACTTATTGGCGCTGGTGTAGGCGGATTGGCAACGGCAATACGGTTGGCAAAAAAAGGCTACACCGTGGAGGTTTTTGAAGCCAATAACTATATAGGAGGAAAGTTATCCACGTTTACCTTAGGAGATTATCGTTTTGACGCAGGGCCTTCCTTGTTTACCATGCCCCAGTTTGTGGAGGAATTGTTTACACTTTGTGACGAAAATGCCTCAGATTTTTTTCAATACAAACGCAAGGAGATTGCGTGCACCTATTTTTGGGAAGATGGAAAAAAACTTACCGCCTATGGAGATACCAAGCGCTTTGTTGAGGAGGTGGAAGAAAAGCTTGCCGTACCTGCTAAAACACTAAATCGTTATTTATCAAAAGCAAAAAAGAAATTTGACCGTACCCGACCGTTATTTTTGGAACGGTCGTTACACAAATGGCAAACCTTTTTTAGAAAAGAAACCCTAGTCGGGATAGCCAAGTATTTCTCCTTTGAAATAGACACTCCGCTAAACAGTGTAAATCAAGCACAACTACAAGAACCGCATTTGGTGCAATTTTATAATCGCTTTGCAACATATAATGGTTCCAACCCATATCAAACGCCAGGAATGATGACGCTTGTGCAACACTTAGAGCAACATTACGGCACCTACATTCCCAAAAAAGGAATGGGCGATATTAGCGCATCATTATATGAGCTTGCAAAACGGCAAGGAGTCACATTTCATCTAAGCAAGAGCGTTGATAAAATCATTGTTGAAAACAAAAAGGCGGTAGGCGTACAGGTAAATGATGCCGAACACCGAGCAGATATCGTGGTGTCCAATATGGACGTAGTGCCTACCTATCGCAAACTATTAATCAATCAAAAACAACCTGAAAAAATTCTATCCCAAGAGCGGTCTAGCTCGGCAGTGATATTTTATTGGGGCATGGGGAAATCGTTTCCGCAACTGGACTTACATAACATCTTTTTTTCTGATGATTATAAGGCAGAGTTTGATGCTATTTTTAAGACGAAAACTCTTTTTGAGGATCCTACAGTTTATGTCAATATTACTTCTAAAGACGTACCTGCAGATGCGCCTAAGGGAAAAGAGAATTGGTTCGTGATGATTAATGCCCCACATGATACTGGACAAGATTGGGAAGAACTTGCACAAGAATTACGCCAATGGGTAATAAAGAAGCTAAACCGGATTTTAGACACCGATATTGCGCCGCTTGTTGAGGAAGAGTGGATTATGACGCCAAATATTATTGAGGCACGTACGCAATCCTATTTAGGCGCTTTATACGGCGCATCTTCCAACAACAAAATGGCGGCTTTTTTGCGGCATCCCAATTTCTCTCGTGAAATTTCAAACCTCTATTTTTGTGGAGGAAGTGTGCATCCAGGAGGTGGAATTCCATTATGTTTGTTATCGGCAAAAATTGTAGCCGACTTAACGCCAACGCCATGAAAAACGTTTTTATCCCACAAACCAATACCGCTAAAATATCTGTTGGTCTTATTTGGTTATTCCATTTTTCGGGCTTGTTGGGGATTCTTTTTATTGACCGCGAGTTGTTTTTAGAAACCACGCCTGTCAACCTTTTTATTACGATTATTTTGCTTTTTGTCAACCTTCCTGATGTCAACAAAAACGTGATGTTGGCTGCTGGCGTAGCATTTGTAGTGGGCATGGGCGTAGAGCTTTTGGGTGTAAATTACGGTTTGATATTTGGGCAGTATGTCTATGGCGATAATTTGGGTGTTAAAGTAGGTGGTGTGCCGTTGCTTATTGGTGCCAATTGGGTGATGTTAACTTTTATAACAGGTGCAGTTGGTGCGGTATTTTTTAAACGCGCCGCTTTTGCAGCTGCCTTTGGTACTTTTCTTATGGTGCTTTTGGATTTGGTTATTGAACCTGTAGCACCAAAATTTGATTATTGGGAGTTTGCCAATGACACAGCGCCATTGTCCAACTATATAGGTTGGTTTTTGGTGGCATTTCCTATACAGTGGGTATATCAAACACAAGTCAAACAAAAAGATCAAGCCTTTTCATTTCATTTGGTATTGATTCAGTTTTTGTTTTTTGGCATTTTTAGCCTTGTACAATGGGCCTCGTAGTTCAACGGATAGAATAGAAGTTTCCTAAACTTTAGATCCAGGTTCGATTCCTGGCGAGGCTACTTTTTTATAAACGTAGAAACTTCACCTTTATCTGTTTTAATAAAATAAACCCCAGAAGTTAGGTCTGAAACTTCAATAGTTTTTTGTGCATTATGCTCTTTTATTTTTTTGCCAGCAGCACTGTAAATGGTTATGGTGTTATAGTCTAAGGTATTTGAAAAGTGTAATGTATTTCCCACAGGGTTAGGATAGACACGTAATTTAATGATGTTTTTTTCGTCTATAGATAACTCGGTGGCAGGGACAATAGAAATATAGTTGGTTCCATACCTGCCTGCGCTAAGTTCAAACCCTGCATTGACAGCTACATCTGTTACAAATAACCTAATTTCATAATAATAATTGATGAGTGGATTTTCTGTGTAGTTATTCGGATTTTCTGCAAACAATTCTTCATCTGTCATGAGAGTTCCTTCATCATTTAAAACAGATGCGGGTAAATTGAGTATATCTATGGTTGTTGTAATATCTACTCCTGCAGGTAAAACAGTTGTGTTTTTTTGCGTTCTCAGCCATTTTTGAGACCATGGGTTTGAAACAGACCATAATACAAGTTCAATTCCATCAATTGGAATATCGACATTAGAAGTGTAGGTAATATTGACGGGGATTTTAGTATCAGATTCAAAAACGTCATCTTCAGACTCAAAGGCAATAGCATCTTGGAAATTGCCATATACTTCCGTATTTAGTATCAGTGAACTTACCGTGCCTCCAGAATCGGGAAATTCTAAGGTTATGGTGTTATTGTTTTGAAGCAAGGAAATGTCAAAAGGAATTTCTATCATTCCAAAAAAGTCGTTTCTGTTGGATTGGTCATATCCTTTCCAGTTAGTGGGAACGGTAACGGTAGTTCCATTTACTTTAACAATGGGCCTTTTTGAAACATGGTGTTTTCGTCCAATAGCCATTCTCAAGGATGCGAAACCATTTCCAGTTTCTACGTTGTTAAAGCTATAGGAAATGATGTTGTTCGCGTTAATGGGCTTAAGATAACTGTCGGAATAATATGATTTTGTTCGAATAAGATTGGTGTAATTTTTTGCACTGTCAAAAGAACATGCAAGGACTACTGTTTCATCTTTTATTAAATCAATACTATTTGGAATTGAACTTGCCGTAGAAATAGTCATATCGGGTAGTTCTTGAGGATATATTTTTAACGATTTGGTTTTGACTTCTGTAACATCAGTAAGTTCAGTTATAAAATCTAAATTAACGGTTTGTGTATTTTCATCTAAGTTATTTAAAGCGATATATAATGTTTTTGTACTTGCATCTAAAAAAGCGTGTGATTGAACATCTGGGTTATCACTTTTTATAAAAACGCGCTCTCCTTTTACATCTTTCCATAATTCATAAAAATGTATTCGAGGGGTATATTCCCAACCTGCCGGAGTTGGTTCTCCAATATTGGTGGGTTTCCACAAGGTAGCTTGATAAGGTTGATAATTATTTTCTGCTGTAATATGCCAAGTAGCTTTTCCTGTGATAAAAGGGATGGAGTTCACCAATCGGTTCTCTCTGTCTAATAAATTAAATAGAATACCATTCAATGAGGTCATGGTTTGTGCACTGGCAATGTCACTGTAATCATCTCCATATCCATCTTCAATTGCTCCGTATTCTGTAATTGCGTGAGGCTTGACAGTTCCCCATTTTATATGGCTATAATTCTCTATTAAATCCAAGATAGCCTCGGAGTTACTTCCTGATCGTTTTGTGTCTTGCCCTGTTACATTAATTCCATCGTAAAGGTGCGTAGAAAACCCAAACATATTTGAACCAGCAGTGTCCATGAACATTTTCATGTTTTCATTCCAATGTTCAAAATCATTAATTTCCATAGAAGGCCATGCACTCGAATATCCTATTACTTTAATATTAGACAGGGCAGGGGTTTGATTGATTTTTTTCCCGACTTCATTATAAAGTTGTGCCATCTGAAGTTTTATCCTGTTGTTTTCGGCAATGTTCCAACCAGGATAGAATTCATTTGCATGAACAAATGGTTCATTCATAACTTCAAGGAACTCAGCTGCATCACCATTGCTGACGTAATCTTTATTATATTCAACGGCCCAGTTCGCTGCCGCCTCAATATCCATTCCGTCAACAAAAGCATTATTGGGATGACTTGTACTTACTACCCCTTTTTCAACGGATTTCACATTATCATTCCCAACTTTATCTGGTGGATAAACACCCGCTTGTCTTTCATTGGCATTATCAGAAGATTCGTTGTAAGCATATCCAAAAGGCCCCCAAAACTTGCGGCCGCCTGTTACGTTATATTCGTTACGAAAAGCAGTTTCTTCTGTACCATTGGCTATATCGTGGATTGAAAAGTATTTTGTTCTGTCTAATGATGAAACATCACCAATAAACTTCTGACAAGACAGATCAATTTCTACATTGCTCGTGTTTTGCGCAGCTGCTGACAAAGTAAAAAATAAAATTATAGTAAATAAATAATTTGTTTTCATTTGGAAAATGATCTAGTTATTATTTTATATCTAAAACGGCCCTAAATCCCGTGTGAATACTTCCTGTATCTGGAGTAGTTTTCATGCGCATTGCATTTCTATATCCGCTACAATAACTGTCATGACACAAAAAACTACCGCCCCTACTCACGCGTTTTTTAGCATACGGTTCGTTAGAGTCGTAACTTGTTTCTGGGCCTTTAGGATTTGTTGTTGTTTTGTTGTCTAGTGTTTTATAGTATTCTTCGTGATACCAGTCTGAACACCATTCCCAAACATTTCCAGACATATCATATAATCCGTAACCATTTGGTTGAAAACTCATGACAGGTGCACTTAAATAATAGCCATCGCGGAGTTTGTTTTGATATGGAAAATTACCTTCCCAAGTATTGGCTTTTGGTAATCCTTCATTAAGATTTTCGTTTCCCCAAGCATATACATTGTCAATCAATCCACCTCTACTTGCATACTCCCACTCAGCCTCTGTTGGCAACCGTTTTCCTGCCCATTTGCAATAGGCAACGGCATCGTGCCAACTTACATGAACCACAGGATGATTTTCTTTTCCTACAATCGTACTGCCTTCCCCTTCTGGCTGCCGCCAATTGGCACCTTGTTTCCATCGCCACCATTGACTTACATCTCTTAATGGGACGGGCCTGTCTGTTGCAACAAAAACTAGCGATGCGGGCGCAAGCTGGCTGTCATCAGGTTTTGGTGTCCCAGGGGGAAGTTCTTTTTTTAATTCTTCCCAGTCAACAGTCTTTTCGGCAATTGTAATGTATCCTGTTTCCTCCACAAATGTTGCAAATTGTGCATTGGTAACCTCGTGCATATCCATCCAAAAAGAGTCTATGATTACTTTGTGTTTTGGATATTCGTCGCGCCAAGCCTGATCATCATCGGCACCCATATTAAATGCACCACCTGGAATTAATACCATTCCTTTTGTTGAAATATTTTCCGTTTGTTTAATCGTGCTGGACGGGGTATTAAATCTTGTATTGGTAGGGGTACAACTATGCCCTGCAGTAACATGGTTTTCGGATGCAATTTTCTCAACCTCTTTTTTTGGTTTTTGAGAACAGCTTACAAAAAGGAGTGAACAAATTAAAAAAGCAGCTAATCGTATTTGCATCTTGAGTAGATTTATTTCGAAAGATAATGATTTGTATGGCAATCTCGTAGCCTTATAGCCGCTTGTTCAGCCGTAATATCTCGTTGCGGATTGGCAAACATTTCATAGCCCACCATAAATTTTTTCACTTCTGCAGAACGCAATA
>Ga0209654_1002236_pt1 | contig 13715 bp, 19 predicted proteins | sample SaaInl1SG_22_DNA_FD_184646 | JGI IMG/M metagenome (GOLD analysis project Ga0209654, IMG submission 184646) | Marine microbial communities from expanding oxygen minimum zones in the Saanich Inlet - ESP_161SG_22_DNA (SPAdes) (version 2) | ecosystem: Environmental > Aquatic > Marine > Intertidal... | reverse complement strand
TTGTAGGTTCCCAAAAGAGATTGTTGACCCATCATATCAGCCTTTAGCTGAATAGGCATCATTTTTTGTTTTTTCTTCTTTTTAGATTTTTTTCCATCATCTGAATCCTCATCATCGTCTCCTCCCTCTCCTTCTTCTTTATCATCTCCGTCTTTTTCGGAACCTTCTTCTGAAGATTCCTCACTCTCTGATTCAGTCTTATTACCTTCAGACTCAGATTCGCTTGTTTCTGACGATGTTTCTTCACCTCCGCCTGATTCTCCTTCACCGTTTCCGCTGCTACCATCACCCGAAGATGATTCAGATGAACCCGATGTATTACTATTTGAACCCTCAGTATTAGAACCTGAAGATGCACCATTAGATGTGGTGCCGTTAGTTGTATTAGATGTTGCATTTGATGTTGTATTTGTAGCTGCTGATGCCGCCTGTGCTGCAGTTTGTGCGGTTTGTTGAGCTTGTTGAGTTTGCTGAGTTGCCTGAGAACATGGTGAAAGTGCTTGCCACCACTCATATTTTTGTATCAACCATTGTTGAAGTTGACCATTTAAAAATTGAGCATATGTAAACAGTTTAACCTCATTATAAAAAGCAACAACTGCAGAACCTTGAACAAAGTTTGCAGTCACTATTTGTACTTCACCCGTACATCTATCAACAAATGTTTGGGTAAAGGTTGATTGTCCATAACTAAACTGAGTTATAAATGAAAAAAATAATATAAATAATAATTTCTTCATTCATTAGTTTTCGAATATACCTTTTCTTATCATTCTTGCCACAATTCTTGCTGAGGCTGTTTCTAATGCTTTACGAGTTGAAACACCAATACCGGATTCTCTGAATTTAATTTCATCCACATCCAATCCAATTAAACCTTCTTGAGTTTTAACAGTCTTAGCATCACCTAAACCTGAACCAACTAAGTATCTTCCAGTTTCAGCATCGGTAAATCTAACTTGTAATCCTAAACGAGTTGTAGATGTTTGCTTTGAACCTTCTTTAAGTGAAAGTACTTCATCTTCGGATACCGAAAAATCATATATCTCAATACTAACAAAATATTTAGCAAGAGTAATCTTACCAATACCATAAACTTTGTTTTCAGACACTCCTTTACGAGAAGCAACCCATTGGTCTTTCATTCTATTTTTGATTTCAGATTTTTCTTCTACAAATTCAAATCTGTTTGTCCAATCCAAATATTCGATTACAATGTTCGTAAGTCCTAAACCTACTCTACCATCCCTTAACTCAGGATAAGTCTCGTACAACTCATCTGACACCCCTACATTAAGTAATGCAACAGGTATCATCTCACCATCATAATCAGATACATCATCGATTGATTTTTTCTTTTCAAAATCAGCCGTATAAGTTTCTGATTTGATTGTTCCAATTTGAGCAAATGTGGTGTGTGTAAAAAACACACATACCACTATTAGTAATATTTTTTTCATTCTTCCCTATCTAAGATTTTAAGTAGTTGCCCGAAAACAACAAAAATAGATGTAACTATTGCTATTGTTAATACAAATGTATTCAATAAGTCCATTTTATCCTCCTAATGAGTTCTTTTAATATCCTCTGGTAATCTCCATCCATGCACTCTCATTTGCCATGAGTACCACCCAACACTACCAAAGAACAATATAAACCAAACAATACCGGCCCAACTGTTTTTATTTACAAAGTTTTGTACCGATTCATTTAGTAACGTAAACGATAGAACAAATACAATAAGTACAAACCCCCATACTTGTCCCCATATTTTCCACCAATTTAAAAACTTTTTCATATGATATAATTTACCAATCAATTTCTTGTTCTTTTTCTTTTTTCTTTTTAGCAGGAACTTCTTTAATAATAGTTTTAGTTTCTGCCGGTTTTTGTTCAGGAATATTAATGATGATTTCAGGACCAGTTACATTAACCGATTGATTGTTTTCTTGTTTTTGCTCGTTAACTACCTGTTCAGTTTTGTCACCCTCTTCCTCTGCAATACCGATGAATGTTTTTACCTCATCCATAAACATTGTTCCGATGCCAGTTAATATAACCCCAGCACCTGTCGCGATTTGTCCTTTTAAATTAGAAAAGAACCCACCTTTGTTTTCTGCTTCTTCACTCATAGTTTTATTGTTGTTTGTTTAATTATTTCACCTTGGCTATTCTTAACCAAAAAATCGTAACTACCTTTAGGTAAAGCTCGAGTATAAATTCTTAAAGAATTAGAACCTACTTTACCACTTACGTTTTCGTTTGTGTAAGTTATATTTGTAAACTCATCTACTAACGATAAGGTGTATTCACCTGCGGCATCGAAGTTTACAAAAAACTCATCACCATCATTTACAATGGTATTTTCTACTTCAAAAATATCCATATGTATCTCACCAATTGGCTCAACTTCCATTAAATCAGGACTACATCCCCATAATAAAAGTGGTATTATGTAAATTAATTTTTTCATTATTCTACAATCATTTTAAGTTGTTCACCTTTCGCATTTACTGCATCGGTGGTTGAAAGAATAACTAATCCCAACGTATTTTGTAGTTGAGTGCTTGGTGTAAATGTTAATGTATATTTCGTTGTGTTATCTAAAAATTGATTTTGAACTTGTACTAATGAACCTATATTAATATTAGTACCCCTTAAGTTACTAAAGTTTGTAGATGTATTATTTGTCTGAAAGTTAATATCATCAAATATCAATTTGTTTGAATCAAACCCAAGTTTGTATTGTGTACCAATTACATTCTGACTACCAGGGTCCATTGTAATTGTTACTACCACTTTATCATCTACCAATTCGGTAACTAATGAAGTTGATATTTGTCTCTCCTCTTTGTTTACTGCCTTATAGTAAGATGGTATAAATGCTCTTGCTTGAGCAGCTGCACCGGGGTCTGTTTGTGTAACATCTGGCTCAGTTGAATGTGATAGATTCACATCACCCCTCCAAGTGATTGCTGTTTCATATGAAAATTGTAAAGTGGTATTATCTTTATTATCCAAAAATGTCATCAACGTAGTACCATTACTAAAATCACCATAGTTTTCATTAGTTATACTATTATACTCCTCCGCTGGAAAGAACTTAGATGCATAGACCATAGCATCTGATTCTTCCAAATAACTTGTACCCTCTATCACATGAAGTAACATTAGATAGGTATCATCTGAATTGAACAACCCATCACCATTAACATCACCATTCATAAACTGAATACCATAACTAAATTCATTACCCGTTTCGTCTTGATTGATACCACCATTGTTTAACTCTGCAAAAGCAAGAGCCACATCAGAGATGGTTACAATATCTGAATATTGTTCTGAGAATGGAATTACATAACTACCATTTTGGTCAACTACAACTCCATCCCAATTTGTTATTACTGCAAAATCATCAACTCTATTAAACCCTTGTGTGATATTAAGAGTACCTGTTGGTGATAGATTTTCATAAATAGCAAATGGTGGTTGAATCCAACTATTCGGGTCATTTGGGTCTGCGGTATATAAACCAGCATCAAACAAAGTTGCATCCAAACTCTGAGGGAATAAAACTTTAAATTGTGCGGTTACTGTTGTAGATGGTGGAACATTATCAAACGATTGATTTGGAAATGCCTTAATATCAGTAAACGTATATCCACTTGAGTTATCCCTAGCAGCTGCTTTTCTTAATATTGCTGAGTTAGTGAAATCAAATCCATTTGGAACTTGTTTATATCTAAACTTTAATCTTGCCACAACTCCATCTAACTCACCTGTTGTTTGTGAAGTTATTACCATTGGGGCATGTAACGATTGTTCACCTACATATTCCCACCTATGGTCCGTATAATATTGTCCATATAAATCATCAACTGCTGCTGTTGTTGAATTCACAAATTCATACACCGATGGCCATTGATAAGTGTACCAGTTACCATTTGTATTTGGATTATCAACACCTAAATAATCAAACCCATCATTCTTAAAGGTTAACCAAATATCGGCATAAGTTACAATTCTATTTGTGTTGTTTGTATTCTCTATTGTAACATCTAAATAAAACTCATCACCAATTTCTAAATTCTCAACTGGTGTTGTTTCTCCTTGAACTGGCTCATCAATTAAACCAGCGTAATCTAACGATATGTTTATTGTTTGGGAATACCCACTTAGTGTACATAAAACACTAACTAAAATAATTAAAATTTTTTTCATAGCAATCCTTCGATTATTTGAACTAATACTTTCTTCAAAGCACTTGAAGCAGTTTGTTGATTAAAACTACCATCTGATGCAACCACAAGTGTAGAATTTGAAATCTCCTTACTTACACCCTTCTTTATAACTTTCTTTTTTACCTTATCACCTATTTGAAGTTCTCCAATTGCGATGATTTGAGTGGCTGAAATTTTGTTATGATAGAACCCAATAGATTTACCAATATTTTGTACATCGAAGAATACCAAACGAACATTAATTTGTGTGGTTGCTCCATCCCATAATTCATATTCAGAATCCATTAGAAGTTCTTCTAAAATGTTTCGGACACCCATAGCAAGATTAGCATTACCCTTAAATGGGCCTAATCTTATTTCGTTGGTTACTTCCCCTATTTTAATTTCTTGTGCAGAGGTAGTCGTTACCCCTATTAGCAGGAATAGACATATACCTACTATTACTTTGAACGTATTCATGCAATAATGTTACGTTATAATAACCAAATTGCGTAACGAATAAAATAAACTATATTGAGGTAACGATTGAGTTTAATGAGTATAAGATACTACTCATTGAGTATTTACATATAAGTATTACTAAGTTTTAAATACCAATATTTTTTAATCTGAGAATTTCATCTTTGATTTTTTGATTCCAAGGTGTCCAATTAAAGTTACCTAACATCCAATCTCGATATGATGCTGGCATTTCTCTAACTTCCTTTCCCTTAAACTTACCGAACGGCATGATTACTTTAGGACCTTTTGCAGCTAATTCATGGGGTGATGGTTGACCCTCAATATGTAATCCAATTTCTTTAATAGGAATACTTGTAAGTAATTTTTTTTCTTCTCCAAACAATTCCCATCTTCCCTTATCATCTTCCTTAAAGTATAATTCTTCTACCTTACCAAATTTAGGAACTGAACCTACAAAATCAATAACCAACCCTTCAGTTTTTTGTGGATGAATACGAGTAACTCGACCTACAAACTGATAATACCAACTCAGGGATGCAGTGGGTCTTCCAATAATAATAGTATCCAATTCAGGATAATCAAATCCAACTGAAAGAATATTTACCTGAACTATAATTCGAAGTTTTCCTGATTTAAAATCATCAATAATCTCTCTACGTTCCTGAACACCCATATCAGAATATACTGCTGCAGCATTTGGTAACTTATTAGCAAGTTCAACTGCTTCATCAATAGTTGGAACTGCTATAAGAATACTTCTTCGAGTGTACAACTGTTCAACTTTTTTGATAATCTTATTACCAATGTTCTGATTTTTGTAAGCCTTCTTAATGGAGTTCATTGTAAAATCAGCACCCGTTGTGTTGTAAATTAAATCTCCTGTATTAAAATCGTAGGATACATATTGTAATGGTGACCAAAACTTATTTTCCACCATATCATCAATTTGAGCAACATGGATAATCTTTTTAAAGAAGTTACCTTTTTTAGAACGATTGGTTAACATCACTAATTTAGAGAATGGTCTTCCATCATCTCCCATATTCGTTTGTAACTTAAGTGGGGTTGCAGTTAATCCTAACGTATGAGTTATCCCAGCACCCTTTAGGAACCTTCGTAACATACCATTAGGTTCTCGTGGATATCTATCACATTCATCGATAATTACCTTCGTTATACCAAGTTCTTTAAACTTTGTAGCAATATTAACAATAGAACCGATTGTTGCATAAGTTACATTACCAATTTCTTTCTCACCCAATGAAGCAGAATAAATTGATGCACTACCACCGAGATTAATAAACTTAGTATAGTTTTGTTCTAATAGTTCTTTAGATGGTTGTATCACCAATAAACGTTCAGCCACACCCTTAGCAATCGATGCAATAACAATCGATTTACCAAATGCAGTTGGTGCTATAATTAATGAGGGTTGAGGTTTCTTCTCAGAAAAATACTCAACACCCAATCTTACTGGTTCTATTTGATTAGGTCTTAATTCCAAATCTTTTAAGTTTGTATATTTATATATAAATATATAAGTTATTAAAAATACGAAAAAAATCTGAGAATTCCAAATACTATTAAAATATTTTTGTCTATTATTATTTGGTTATGTCAAAAATTATTCGTATATTTGTACTTATATTCTTTCGGAAAATCTGAAAGGTTATACATATGTTGGGATGTGTTTACGACCCATGTCCTAATTTAAACAGTTACATTTATGAATTATTTATTAACAATTAAACAAACAATTATGAAGCAAATTCTGATTGGGTTACTGATGATTTTTACATCGGTAACGAGTTTCGCACAAATTTCGGGAACAGTCCGAGATGGTGAAACAAATGAACCCCTTCCTACCGCAACGGTATTGGAACAAGGAACCACAAATGGTGTTACCACCGATTTTGATGGTTCTTTTTCTTTTAATGTGGCTGTGGGAACTACTTTAGAAATATCCTATATTGGATATGGAACTAAAACAGTTGTAGCAAAAGATGGTATGGTTATCGTACTAAACCCAGCTCCAAATGTGTTAGGAGAGGTAGTAGTTACATCAGGGGTAATTGATGTAGCGAAAGTAAGAGAAACACCTGTTGCTCTTTCAGTTATTTCTCCATCGGAGATTTCATTGAAAACAGGTAACTTAGAATTCCCTGAGATTATGAACAAAACTCCAGGGGTGTATGCTACCAAACAAGGTGGTGGTTACGGTGATTCTCGTATCTCATTGAGAGGATTTGACCAACGAAATACATCATTTCTTATTAACGGACAACCTGTTAACGATATGGAGAACGGATGGGTATATTGGAGTAACTGGCAAGGTTTAACCGATGTAGCATCAGGTATCCAAATCCAAAGAGGTTTAGGTGCATCTCGTTTGGCAGTTCCTTCAGTTGGGGGAACTGTTTCTATTTTTACCAAAGCAGCTCAGAAGAGTGAAGGTGGTAAGGTCCTACAAATGGTTGGTAACAATGGTTACACTAAAACCGCTGCTTCTTACAACACAGGTAAGAACGATAAAGGGTGGGCATCATCTTTCCTACTTTCTAAGTGGGCTGGTAATGGTTATGTGTACAACACTTCAGGTGAGGGATACACTTACTTTGCAGCAGTTGGTTATGCACCCGAAGGTTCAGACCATGAGTTAAATCTATCTGTCTTAGGTGCAGCACAATGGCACCACCAAAGAGATGTTTGGGTATCTATTAGAGATTACCAAAACTTTGGTGAAGAAGGTATCGACCAGCGTTGGAACTCAAATGGTGGTACGTTGAATGGAGAAGAATTCAATATGAGAAGAAACTTCTACAACAAACCATTAGCAACATTCAATTGGGATTGGAACATTTCCGATAACCTTAAATTGAATACCTCTCTATATGGTTCTGCCGGTAGAGGTGGTGGTACAGGTCCAAGAGGTAACAACTACCGAAATGGTGATATGGATATTCTTCCATTCAGAAAAGACCTTACCGAACACTATTTAGAGAATGGTAGAGGTTCAAGAGATGCAAATGGTTTCATTGATTATGATGCAATCGTTGCAGCAAATCAGGCAACTACTGAAGGTTATACGGGTGATATCTCAGGTTTCCAAGGATTACTTATTGGTTCTAATGGATTCAGAGATTCAAATGTAAATCGTTCAGTATTGGTAAGAAGAGCATCTATGAACTCCCATGATTGGGTTGGTGGTATCTCAAACTTAGAAGGTCAGTTCGGTAAATTTAAAACATCGATTGGTGTTGATTTACGTTCTTACACCGGCTACCATTACCGTGTCTTAAATGACTTAATGGGATTAGATGGATACTACTCAACAGGTAATAAAAACTCAAATGGTCAGATTATCAACACAACTGTTGAAGCATCTCCATTTAGAAATACTGGATTGAACGGACCTAAGATTGATTACTACAACGTTGGTAAAGTTGGATGGCAAGGTGTTAACACTATGGTTGAATATGGTGGTGATAGATTAACTGCTGTTGTACAAGCAGGTCTTTCGAATCAAGCATTCCAAAGAGAAGATTACTTTGACCAGCCAAATAACCCAATCTCCGATGTTCAGAACCAAGGAGGTGGATACATCAAAGGTGGTGCAAACTACAATATTGATGAGAAACAAAACGTATTCTTTAACACAGGATTCATCTCTCGTCAACCTCAATTTGATGCAGTATTCCCCAACTATGCAAATGAAATCAATCCTGATTTACAAAACGAAGAGATTCGTTCGGTTGAATTAGGGTATGGATTTATCGGTAGAGATTTATCTTTCAATGTAAACCTTTACTCAACAACGTGGGGTAACAGATTCGTAACTCGTTCTCTTACTAACCAACAGGGTGTTGATGGGTTTGCACAATTTAGAGATATTGATGTAGTACATAGTGGTATTGAATTTGAAGGTAAATATGCAGTATCAAACAATACAAGATTGACGGGTATGCTATCAATTGGTGATTGGAGATATACTAAAGATTTTGAAGCAGAGTTGTTTGATGAAAACCAACAATCCATCGGTACGGGTACATTGTACTTAGAAGATGCTAAAGTTGGTGATGCAGCACAATTCGTTGCAAACTTAGGTGTAGACCAAAAAATTGGCAAGAAACTTAGTGTAGATTTAAACTATCGTTTTGTTGATGGACTTTATGCAGATTATTCAATTACTGCTTCTGATTTTACTGAACCTGATAATGCTGGTGCATTGAAACTTCCATCTTATGGATTGGTTGATTTTGGTATCACGGGTAGATTAGGTAAAGGATGGGTTATTAGAGGTAATATCAATAACCTATTCGATACTACATACATTGCAGAATCTAACTCTAACATTCATGCAGATGAAAACTCAACTACTTGGAATGGTGTTGATGTTAGAAACTCAGTATGGTTTGGATTTGGTAGAACTTGGAACGCTTCATTGACGTACAATTTCTAATACTAAACTGATTAGTTATATTAAGGGGATTCCGAAAGGTTTCCCCTTTTTATTTACATAAAGGTAAAGTATAATTCAGATAGTAGTTACATCCAATATAGGTTCGGTGTATATCTATTATAAATTAAATAACAATTTATTATGAAGAAATTAATATTATCTATTGGAGTACTACTTTCAATAGTATCATGCAGACCAACAACCAATGATACAATCGATGAGAAAGTTATCAGCGGATTACTTACCGAAGATACACATTGGTATTCGGATACCATTTATGAGATTGTTGGTAGAGTAGTTGTAGGTGATGGTGTTGAACTAACTATCGATGCAGGAACCACAATCCAAGCAAGAGATGGACAAGGTTCTCTTTCATCAGCTCTAATCGTTTCGAGAGATGGGATGATTAAAGCAGAAGGAACATATGATAATCCAATCATCTTTACATCGATATATGATACAGGTGATAACTTAGATGAATCCGATAAAGGTTTATGGGGTGGTGTTGTAATCTTAGGAAGAGCACCTATCTCAGCAGATGCAACTGAAGCTCTTATTGAAGGTTTACCTGCTGATGAAGAGTGGGGTATCTATGGTGGTATGAATCCACATCACAATAGTGGTGTATTCAAATTTGTATCAATCAGATACGCTGGTACTTTATTAGGTGATGGTAACGAACTTAATGGTTTAACATTAGGTGGTGTTGGTGATGGTACAACTATTTCAGATGTTGAGGTTGTTGGTAACTTAGATGATGGTATCGAATTCTTTGGTGGTACGGTTGATTGTGAAAATTTAATCGTATGGGCTCAAGGTGATGATGCATTTGATATCGACCAATCTTACGATGGAACGATTACAAACTTCATTGCTATATGTGATGAGAACTCAGACCATGCATTAGAAATCGATGGTGGTGAAGGAACAATGAATAATCCTTTTAGAATGGAGAACGGAATTCTTATGAGTAACGATGATGCAGAAGTACACATCAGAGATTTCGCTAAAGGATATGTAGAGTTCTATGGTGAAGCAAATGTAGTTCAAGATAGTGGAACATCAGTTGAGGTTCAAACTCTAACTCAAATGTTCGATACATCAATCTTTGGTTGGACTATGAGTAAAGAAAAAGGAGCTCTATAATAGAACTCTCATATACAAAATAAAAAACCCCACTTTAATCGGTGGGGTTTCTTTTTATTTTAATTAAGTCTCAACTTCATAGATGGGTTTAGATATTTTTCATCTAATTTAATATCTTTATCATGTAACCCAATTCTATTAATATAAATATCTTCATAATAATCTATGGGTATATTGACATTATTTGAAAATTCAACTAATACTTTCTTTTGATATCTATAAAATTGTATTTTTCTTTCTAATTCTTTATAATCCGTATTATGATATTCATATGGCTGTTCCCAAGCTTTGAATTCGGGATTGTGATTATGTCTTGCACCTAATTGCAACGAACCAATTAAAGATTCAGCCATTTCTCTGATACGTACTCTACTAAGTAAAACAACTTTATCGAAAGTACTAATTATTTTTTCATAGTGATTAATCGGTGCTTGATTAATTAAAGTTTTTACCACTATATTATCACCTAACACTACATCGTTTGGATTTAATAGTTTAATAGGGTATTCGTTTGCTATATAGGGTTCGAATACGGGTTCTAATGAGTTTGCCGATGCAATACTCTTCATAAGATTTGTGGAACCACTTCTTGAGTTTGAAATTATCAATATCCTCATTTACTAAATGTAGGTAATACTCAATTTACTTTAATCCTTTTGCTATTGAGTATAAATCAAATTTAAATCCATATCCAGCACCTTGATATCCATGGTCTACCTCAATAGGTAATTTTAATTTTTTTTCTATTGCCCTTGCAACAATAACACCAATCATATCATCACCAGCTCCTCCATTGACAATTGCAGTTTGCAATTCATCCAAATCCTTAGATGATTTTGCTAATGCAGTTAGGTGAGTATCTTTATTGCCGGGATTGATTGTGAAATTAACTGAATACTTCATTCCACCTGATTTAATATCGATTTTCATTTACACTTTCTTTAGTTAGTTTATATAAATATAATTTAAATCCATTTATCAAACGGATGAGTTTCTACAATTACAATTGGTTCCGGCTTCTTATACGGAGTTGGTTCATCCTCAAATCGAAATACATGAGTTAAATACGCTTTGTAATCATTATTGAATTCTTTCTCATATACATCTATCGATACACTATCCAATAACTCTTTATTCTTTCTCTGCTTATTCTTTATGTACTTCGCTCGTTTATTCGAACGAACCTCATATTCTTCTATATCATCTTCAAACATAACTTACTTTCCTTTATTATAACTTATTCCACAACCTTGGTTTGGTAATATCTCTAAACCAAATCCATACACTTCGTTCTATGACCCAAAAGATTATTCTACCGAATCTCCTTCTTCCTCCCGCCATAGTATTTTTTAATCTCTTTACTTAAGACCCATATCAACTCTCCCGTTGGATTATGTGCAAGATATCTTAATTTTGATTTTTGGGGTATTGCTTTCATTTAAATCTTCGTTGAGGTTTTCCTTGAACACGTGCACTCACCTTCATCCCTTTGCTCGGTTTGGGCCCCGTACCCTCGGTATAATTAATCCACTTAAGACCAAAGAATAGATTTGCCATAATCCTCCTAAAGAGATTTGGTTTCTTCGTAAGGGCAAAGGAGATGAAGTAATCACCTTCTCCGATTTTCCATTCCCCGATTGGTTTGTTTGTATCCATATTATTTTTAATTTATATTAAGTATTCAACTCAGTCGAAAAAAGAACTCCCTCGGTGTCGCAAAAAGTCGCTTAAGGAAAGAAACTTAGATAGTTGCAAAGAAAAAGTCTTTAGTTTCCATCCATTTCTCCATATCCATTGGATAGCATTCCAAGATAATATCCCATATTGTCTGGCAGTGCTCGTATTCTTCCAATATAATCAAAGTATCCAAACATCGATATAGGGAGTCTAACGGAATTAAACCTTGAATGGTTTGAGTTCGTATCTTTCCCAAACGATGCGAGGAGAGCACCCAAGCTAAGTGGTCTATCTTCAATAGAAGTAACGTATCCCAATCCTTTGGATAAGTTTCTACGTAATCTTCCATATGATAGTACTCTTCGGGTGTCATCTCGTCTTAGTTATCTAACGAAGAAGAAAGTAAGAGGGTTAATTTTCTATCGTAATGGATTCTTAACTTACTACGGAGAAACTCACGTTCATCTTCATCGTAATATCCATTGTAGAGAATCTTCAATAACTTTTGCTCTTCCTCGAGGTTATCCGATAAGGACACGTACCTATCACGGAGTATACCCCCTATCTCATCATCAAGGAGATACTCACCATTGGAACCTGTCTGCACGGAGTAGGTTCCATCCCCTGAGGTAGAACCTGTCCATGGGTTTTCTTCCGCCCATGAATCATCGTATTGGATTTCTTCACTCATTTACTCTTCTTTAAAGATAAATATCATACTGAGTAACTAACCGATTTTTTAAATCTCATGCTTCCCATTAAGATAGGATTCCCTTATAGAGTTTAGGAACTCCCTATCTTCTTCATGGTATTCCCCCTCCATCAATACTTTAAGTAAGAACGCCTTCATCCCCGCATCCATATTATATGGGTTTGAATCCGAGGGATACAACACTTCCTCAATCATTTCTCTTTGCTTCTCTTCTAATCTCATAATGAATCCTCCATTCTTAGGGTGATTATCCAATATCTCTTGTTGCCATTGTTGTAATTCCATTAGACCATTTTCTTTAAAGGTGGGTGTAGTGCAATATCCCTTAAGGTATTTAAATATTTTCTTTCGTTATCATCAACCTTAAAATCTCCTTCGTTAAGAAGTTCTTCTATAAATTTTAGGGCAGATTTAAATCTAACCTTTCCATCTTCCCATTCTATGGTATCTCCATAGAACTTGCCTTGGATTCCTTGGTAAAATTTATGGAGTCTACCCAAACCTTTTATTTGTTCTTCGTTTAGTTTCATTTCCTATTACGACTGTGTTTCCTCGAATACAGGTGGTTTGTTTGAATTATACCAATGTACACCATTAATTACCACGAACTTATCACAAGTATACTTTCCTCCAAAAGAGTAGTGGTAATATTTTACGTCATCAATTTCAATAAATTCTTTAAGGTCAATTCCTCTTTTCATATTTTATGGGTTTAAATTATTAGTTACAAATATACAAAATTATTTTTACTTATCCAAATATTAGATGGATTATTTTTATCTCTATCCACCGAGGTGGTACCCTTCGGGGTATCAATGTATGTTTTTCCTCTAGGGCCAAAAATTGACCTCGCAATATAAACGACTCAGAGCGACCCGCCAACTAATTGATTATTAGGTAGTTACAAGAAACCTAGTCCCCCCTCCCCCTCACTGCTCACCCATGCATGCTAAAACCCCCTTTGCTAGCAAGTAGGCATTAGTTGCAGAAAATCCCCCCACTGCCCTGGCGGGCAGGA
>Ga0209654_1002221_pt1 | contig 13768 bp, 13 predicted proteins | sample SaaInl1SG_22_DNA_FD_184646 | JGI IMG/M metagenome (GOLD analysis project Ga0209654, IMG submission 184646) | Marine microbial communities from expanding oxygen minimum zones in the Saanich Inlet - ESP_161SG_22_DNA (SPAdes) (version 2) | ecosystem: Environmental > Aquatic > Marine > Intertidal... | reverse complement strand
TTGAATACCTTGGATACCCTGTTCTCCTTGATCTCCTTGAATACCTTGTTCTCCTTGAATACCTTGGATACCTTGTTCTCCAGTTTCTCCTTGGAAACCTTGAATACCTTGTTCTCCTTGATCACCTTTAAAACCTTGATCACCTTGTTCACCTTTTTCACCAGTGATACCTTGGAAACCTTGATCTCCTTTTTCACCAGTTATACCTTGAAAACCTTGATCGCCTTGATCGCCTTTTTCACCTTTGTCTCCTTGGAAACCTTGATCGCCTTGATCACCTTGGAATCCTTGGAATCCTTGGTCACCTTGATCTCCTTTAGCACCTTGAATGCCTTGGAAACCTTGGTCACCCTTTTCGCCTTGAAAACCTTGATCGCCTTGATCGCCTTTTTCACCTTGAAAACCTTGATCGCCCTTTTCGCCTTGAAAACCTTGATCACCTTGATCGCCCTTTTCACCTTGAAAACCTTGATCACCCTTTTCACCTTGGAACCCTTGATCACCTTGATCGCCTTGGAATCCTTGAGCGCCTTCTAATCCCTGAGGACCAGATTCACCTTGGAAACCCTGACTACCAGATTCACCTTGAGGTCCTGCAGTAGAAATATACGGAGTAATTGCCATAGTTTTTAATGTTTATTTTTTGTTTAGTTTTTTTGTTTATTAATCTAATGAATTCTTTTCATATACTAAGTCCATAAGATCTCCAGATCCTATATTATAACCAGCAACGTTTGCATTCCAGAATAATTCATCTCCCGCTTCTAAATCAACAACTGATCTTGGAGTAACTCCATTATCTGCTGAGAAATATGCATCTCCAGTCTTATCCCCATATGATTCAGTTACGGCAACACCATTAATGTATACCTGTACTGTTGAATCCGAGAATGGATTATAGTCTAGTGTAATTCCTGTTGGAGAAGAGTCTCCATTTGTTTCAAGTGGTTGTAAATCCGCTTGTTGGTATTCGATACCCTGTGCAAGAGGCTCTGCTCCTAAACTTGGACGCCAAGGTAATACCTGTGCTGTAGTTTCAGATAATGCTTGGATTACCGGGTTACTGTACTTAAAGTCTGGGACATCGATTGAAACGAATTCAGTTAAACTTCCATCGCCAATTTCATTAACAACGTAGAACTTGCCTTGGGTTAATCCCCAGTTTGCAATTTCAATATTACCAATTTGTACAGCAACAAAAGTATCACCGTCAACACTTTCAACGATAAGTCTACCCAACTTATCAGCTACAGTAGCATCGGCTAATACCCAAGATCCGTTAAGAAAAGCAATAGCTCTTCCTGCAACGAAGCCATGACCTACTTGTGTGTAAGTCGACTTTAAAGATCCTGATTCTAACCTAGCATCAATCTGATCAAGCTTAACTTGTAAGCCATCAATCTGTTTGATTCTAATTTGTGACATAGATTTTTTTGTTATTTTTTGTCAGAGAGGCTATTTATTTAACCTCATTCAATATTATATATTTAAATAATATTTTAAGCATACCACCTGGTTGATTATTATATTAATATAATTGTGATAGATACTATATGGATGTTAAGAGTAAGAAGGCTATTAGAGATTATATATACAATTTAGAGACGCTCGATGATATCAAAGAGATATCTAGTATTGCTGAATCTGAGTTTAGACAGGCTATGAATTCCGAAGATCCAGAAGCGTTAGGCGCTCTTTCTGGTGGAGAATCAAAACCAAAAGAAGATGACATTGAATCTATAAATCATGGCGATTCTAAATTTAAAAAGCTCTTTAGAAAAGCTGCTGTAAAATGCCATCCAGATAAACACATTGCAGGTGATTATTCAGAACTAATGAAGGCCGCTTATGAGTTGCTAACAATAGCAAACGATAATTATGATTGGGGTTTATTATTAAAAGTATGCTTAGATTTGAATATCGATGTTGAAGATCTAGGCGAGGCTGAGATTAATAATATTATTGAAAAGACAGAAGAATTAAAAGATTCTATAGGTAGATATGAAACTTCAATGGCATATTCCTGGTATAACATAAACGACGAGACACAAAAAAATGAGTATCTCGCCGAATGCGCTAAAATATTTAATAAGTTTTTAGGAGGTTAATAATCCCATCTGTCAGCGAAATGACATCTAACATATACTGGTCTATCATATGAATATCCATTTGGGTATTCGCTTCTCAGTCTTTTGTTAAAATCAACGTCTTCACTTCCACCAATCGTATCTCTCCACTGAGTATTACATGATGATTTATGCATAAATAACCATGGTGATAATACTGCAAATCCTGGTTTTACCCTACTAACCATCCATTCGCTATCGAGTCCTTCGATTGCTCTTGTGTCTTCAATTGTAGAATCTTGCATTACTTCGTTATCTCTATATGGATATTCTACATTGTCGTACCATGATGTGTTAATATACCAATCAAGATCCGGTGCTGAATTATATATTAGCATTAATGTCATTGCAAACTCAGGCATTAAATAATCGTCAGAATCCATGTATGTAATTAAAGACCCGGTCGATATACCAACACCTGCTCTTCTTGGAAATCCTCTGTAGTATTTTCCATTTTCGGTTTCATCATACATTTGAGGTACTCCAGTTTTATCTAAAAATAAGAATTTAATTGATTGATCATCTTTAAACTCTCTATTATATATTTGGTGTGTTCTATTGCAACCATCTGAGACTATTATTAATTCAGTGTTCTTGTATATCTGATTTTGATAACTCTTTACCGCTCTTTTAAATTTATTTACAGCATCAGTTCTTGACCCAGTATAGTCACCTAGGTTAGATTGCATTATTATAGAAATTTTTACCTTTTCTACTTCGTTTAGGATGTTATTTGTTTCTTGGCTCATTATTTATATAGGTTTGTTTTTGGATCATATTTGTATGATATGTTATGTTTACCTGGTTCAAACAGATTTTCAATTAACTTTTTATATGTATCTACTAATTTAGGGTTTGTTGATGTATATCTCCAAAGTACCTTTTTATTTTTTTCAGAATACTTTTTAATATTTTGATCGTGTTTTGCTAAGGCGTATTCTAATTGTTTAGCACCATCTGATATATTAAAATCTTTATAATAATATCCAGCGTCTTTAATCATATCAGCATTATGTACTAGTGGGTACCCAAAATGAATAGCATCTAAATAAGAATAATTTAGTGGATTTTCCCATTGATGTGATAACACGATATCAGTCTCTTCGGCTAACATTGTTGTAACAGGATATCTAGGTACAAAGTTTATTAATGGTATTTTATTCTTAACCATATCCATTTGTTTTAGCATCCCTTTAAAGTAATTATTCTTAAGGATTCTTTCGCCACTAGCGATCCAAATCTGCTTAAATGGATTTTTTCCAAAATCTCTAAAAACTTTTTCAGCTATTAAAATAGGTATTAAAGCGTATTTCACTACGTTTAAGTTAGGTTCCATTACGGATATTTTCTTTTCTGACCTGTTTTTAGGAATATACTTTGGTATTTTTTTACCAAGTTTTTTTAACGATCTACTATTTGAGTCAATAAACATAGGATCCCAAATAAAGGGGACTACATTAACCTGATCGTCTTCTTGATGATACACTGCTTTAAAATATTCTAAATTCTGATATTCTTGTTGTGGTATTAACCAAGTCGCATCGTGTCCTCTATCCCATGATGGAATTCCTTTGTCGTCTGGATCTCCGAATAGTACTCTCTCCATATCAACTACATAATTGTTGCCACACTGATATTTAACTACCTTTGCATTTGGATTAATCGTCTTAATTGCTTTAACCCAAGAAGATGGTAGAGAAGTTCCTAATGTGATTAACAGATCAATATCTTTTATTTTATCAGCAAATTTGTATATTGGAAACATTTTCGTGTTCCACGATACTTTTGATAAATCTTTTACTTTATGACTAGTGTCTAGTAAAAACACTTCATTTCCTTCAATTTGCTTTAGTGTGTTTGCTAGATACAGTGCGTTTAGCTTTATTCCATTTACCCAAAGAGATTCATGCTCTCTAGTTAACCCTAAAGTTATTCCTATCCTCATACTATGATTGTTCTGTTTATTTTGTTTATATATTCACATAAAAAAAGGGACCCCGAAGGGTCCCTAATCTTAATTACTAAATTCTAATTTCTTAGAATTGGTAAGTGATTACTACAGAATCTTGAGGATCGATTACATAGTTAGGGTTAGCTAAAGTAACTTGAGTTCCTGCAACTACAGAAACTTCAACTTTATGACCGTTAACATATGCAGATACTAAGAACTTGTTGTCATCTTGTACTGGGTTAGCAACAGTGTAAACGAATCCAGCTCCAACGAATGACTCAACAGCCATTTCGTTATCTTCAATGATAGTTGCTTCTAAAACATCTAATCTATTGTTTTGCGCGATTTGTTCAGCGTCAGTAGCAGCGATTTCAGCAGTTAAAGCAGATTGTAATCCAGCTTCAACACCTTCAGCTCTTAATTTCTCAACTAAGATTGCAGCATCTCTGTCTAATATCTCCTGTGCTAATGCAGCATCGTTAGAAGTTTCATAGTCAGATAAGTTAGTCGCGTTTAGAAGTTCAGCAGCTTCAGCTCTTAATTTCTCAACTAAGATTGCAGCGTCTCTTGCTACAACTTCTGCAGAGATCTCAGTAGATAATTCTCCTTCTAATCTTGTAACATCAGCGTTAGTATCAGCGATTTCAGCAACTAGTGCAGCTTCTTCTACAGATAATCTAGTTTCTAAAGAAGTAAAGCTAGCTCCAGTTAAGTTCTCTAAAGAGTCAATAGAAGCATTGATTCCAGATACGTCTTCGTTAGTTGAAGCGATTTCATTGTTTAAGCTAACAATAACTGCAGCTAAAGCGTTGTCGTTTTCTAAATCAACAGCGTTGATTATTGCTACAACATCAGCGAATGAATCAGGATTTGCATCAACAGCGTCTAAGATAGCATCGATTCTTGCGTTTTCAGCATCGATGTTAGCTTGTAACGTGTTATCGTTAGCTAATCTTGTTGACTCTTCTTGAGATACTCTAGTAGTTAAAGAAAGCTCAGCAGCAGTTGCTCTTGATAATTCAGCAGCTAGATCTGTAGATAATACACCTTCAGCAGCCATAGCTCTGTTTTTCTCAACTAAGATTGCAGCGTCTCTTGCGATAACTTCTAATGAGTCAGCAGCAATGTATGCAGCGTCGATTGAAACAACATCAGCGTTAGTAGCAGAGATTTCAGCAGATAATGCAACTTCTAATGAGTCAACAGAATCAACTAAGTCTCCAGATACAGCTCCTAATCTTGCGTCGATAGAAGCAACTTCATCAACAACCTCAGTAGATAATGTAGAGTGAAGTCCGTCTAATCTTACAACTTCAGAGTTAGTAGCCGAGATTTCAGCAGATAATTCACCATCTAATCTAGATACTTCACCATCGAATTTAGTTTCTAAAGAACCTTCAGCAGCGATTGCTCTTGTCTCTTCGTTAGAGATTGCAGTTGCGTTAGCAGTATCACCGTTAGCTCTTGCTACTAATTCAGCAGCTAGATCTGTAGATAATACACCTTCAGCAGTCATAGCTCTTAACTTTTCAGTTGAGTCAGCTCCGTCTAATCTTGTAACATCAGAGTTAGTAGCAGCGATTTCATTGTTTAAGCTAACAATAACTGCAGCTAAAGCGTCGTCGTTTTCTAAATCAACAGCGTTGATTATTGATACAACATCAGCGAATGAATCAGGATTTGCGTTAACAGCGTCTAAGATTGCGTCGATTCTGTCTTCTTCAACAGAGATTGCAGTTTCTAAAGAAAGTTCTGCTGCTTCAGCTCTAGCTTTCTCAGTTGAGTCAGCAGCGATTAAAGCAGTAACGTCTTCGTTAGTTGCAACGATTTCAGCAGATAATGCAACTTCTAATGAATCGATAGATGCGTTAGCGTCTAATCCTAATGCAGATACTTCAGTATCAACATAAGCTTTTACGTCTGATGCATTTGCGATTTCATTCTGTGCAACTGTTGCCCAGTTTACCGTAGATAAGAAATCTTTAATTTGTTTTGAACGAATTTGTGCCATATTATTTTATATAATTTTTATTTGGCCTGCCTGCGTTATTGCGGACAGCATCAGAAACATTATTGTTTCCAATTACTATATATATTAAATTGAATTCGGGTAATTGTTCAGTTTTGTACGTAATATATTATTAATTTTAAAAAAACTAAAAAAAATGGTTTTTTTAAAAATTAACGTATCTCGTCAACGTCAGCTTCATATATTAGATTAATATCATCACCTGCTTCTAATTCAAAACCAGCAACATCAGCATTCCAAATTAATTGATCGCCCGCGCGTATAGCTTCTATTTCGACAGTAGTTGCACCGTTGTTTGATGAGAAATATACAGAAGATTCTGTTAAACTATCTCCAACTTCAACGCTAATTCCATTAACTTCAACCATAACGTATGAATCGTAATATGGAGAATATGTTATGTAGACTCCAGTAGGCGATCCGTTTCCGTTAGTTGCACTTTGAACTTGTAAGTTTTTATCAACGTATGTTAGTATACCTGAAGGTTTCAAGCTACTAGCCGTAATACCGTGAGTATCTATTTGGAATGTAACATTGTCTCCAATTCTCCAAACGGTTTCTTCGACACCAGGTCCGTTAGAAACAGATTCAAGAGCTACTTGTATTTTTAAACCATCTGAGTTATCAGTGTCGTTATTTCCAGAAGTAATATCTACTCTTGACCAATCTAATATTTTGTATATGCAATAAAATGAAGGGTCATCCATATTATACAGAGTAATTACTCCTTGGATTTTATCAGTTCCCATTCTATTTACTAAGAAGTTTTCTAAAGCAATTGGCCTTGTTAAGTTACTGTCTAAATTTCTAAAAATTATCTCAGTAACTTGAGATGGGTTGTTAGCATTAGTTGACATTTTACCGGCAGAGCTTGGTAAATCAAGATCAACGTGTTCTAAAACATATTGAGGACTTCCTAAAAATAAAGAAGATGTTCCTCCACCAGTTCCAGTTCCTCCAGTTCCAGTTCCTCCACCAGTTCCAGTTCCTCCAGTTCCAGTTCCTGGATAATCAGGATCTATGACCTCTATTGTTTGTCCTATCTTAAATGCTGGTAAAGTATAAGTCTTTGCATTTGGGTAAAAGTCAGAATATATTAAAGTGATTTGCACGTTTAAATCTCCTGGACTAAGGGCTCTAGATTGAATAATTGAAATTTCAAAAGAGATTCTACCTTCGTCATTATTTGATGCCGATCCTATTTCAAGTATATCAGAAACTCCTGGAGCTACTGGGTTATTATACATTAAAACCTTTTCTCCGTTGTTATTTAAAACAGCTACAGAAATTACTGAAGCCTTGCTCGCATTTAATTGATTACCAATTAGGTCGCGGAATAAGTTAATTTCGAAGATACCAGAGGTTCCTTGTGAAATGTTTTTTGTTTCTTCAACAAACGCGATTATATCTTCTTTTACTACGTACGGCATTTTGATAGATGTATTATTTTTATATTCTATATATTCTTTATATTCCGTGTTTAATTCTGTTAAACAACATGTACTTCATTAATGGTAGCATACACTCCTTTTTAGAATATCCCTTAGCTTTTGAATCGAATCTAAAAAACCTGTCTTTGTTTGAATCCTCTTCTTTAGTTGCTATAAACTCAGCAATGCTTCTAGTATCATTATTTATATTTGAAATGTATTTAAGATTGAAATCCGACCAGCTCATTTTAAAAGTAAGTGGTTCTTCGTAGTAATATACCTCAATTAAATCTGATTCTCTATTAATATACATAACATACCCTCTAGAATTAATTGGTTTTTTATCTGGTATTTCAGATATTAAGCATTTAGTCTCTACGCTTCTCCAAAAATCTCTAATTTGTCTATATAATTTCTCAAGTAGGTCGATGGCGATATCGCATGCATCGTACATTAAGTTGTCTTCTTCAGAAGAGGTTGGATATTCATAATCTAGATCCATAGTATCTACATTAATTCCGACAATGATCCTACCGTCAAGTTCGATCATGTCTCTATCATATTTAATATTATATAAGTTATGAAGTTCTGTCTCAACAACAGACATTGCGGTGTATAATTTACCGTTAGAAATTAAATCCTCTATCTTGGCAATATAACCTTTAAGCAAGTAATACTTGAGCTCACGATCGATAGGTTTCGAACTAAGCCAATTTTTTTTAAATATCTTCATACATTATTTATCTAACTCTATTTTAGAATTAGGTAAAAATCAGACAGAATATATTAATATAATTATTGTGTAGAATCGGAATCTTTCATCTTGCTACCTGATGATTTTTTTAGATTAATTTCTTTGGAATCTATTTTAGTAGTTAATCCCCACTGTAAGATAAACCATGATGCTTCTAATTCAGCTTGCTTTTTACCTATTTTTAAAACATCAGATATTCTTTTAGTACAATGCGTTAAAAATTCAGCCTCTTTTTCTTGAGATGTTTTGTAATCCATATACCATGTTGGGTTATCCTTTACGCTATCGTAAGTTTCTCCAAAATCTTTTAGTTGGTAGTTGATTAATTCGATAAATAGTTCTCTTTGTTTTTCTCTACGTGTCATAATATTATAGTATTAGATTAATATATTATAATGATATAAGGGTTGCGAAAGTTTCTCTATCACTGAGTCCGATAAAGTCGTCGATTGATAGAGAAACCATACATGATCCGATCATTGGGTTAAACGAAATTTCTAAAGGTTCTTCTAGAGTATTATAATCTTTTATTATGTTATTCAAATACTCTAGTTCTTCTTGCTTAACGTAAAAATATACTTTCATAATCCTATATTATTATATTATCTTTTTCCTCCAATTACCTCGTCGATAATTCCGTATTTTTTAGCCTCTTCTGCATTTAACCAAAAATCTCTAGTAGCATCTTTCATTACTCTTTCTGGTTTCTTACCGCAGTATTCTCCTAAAAGTACAAATAGCTCTTTATTTACATCTTGCCAGTTTTTCCAATCGATTTCAGCATCTTGAATATTTCCACTGAATCCACCAGACGATTGGTGTAACATTGTCGTTGAGTGTCTTAGTGAACTTCTCTTGCCTTTAGTTCCAGCACCTAATAATACTGAACCCATAGAAGCAGCCATTCCAGTGTTTACCGTTTTAATATCTGAATTAATGTAGTCCATAACATCGACCATTGAAAGTCCAGATTTAACGCTTCCTCCTGGAGAATCAATATGCATCGTGATGTCTCTGTTATCTACAGAATCTAAGAACATTAATTGAGCCTGTACGACAGTTGACATATTGTCGTTCACTGGTCCAGCAACCCATAATAATCTATCCATCATTAATCTACTAAATATATCCATTTGAGTTGCTCTTAATTCTCTCTCCTCTAAAATATAAGGAGTCATAGAGTTTTCAAGCTGCTTTTTTGCATAGTGCATATTTAGTGAGCTAACTCCGTGGTCGCTCATCGCATATTTTTCAAATTCTTTTCCGTAGTTCATATTATATTATTTCTATTAATTCTTTAACAATTTTACATTTTTCGTAATTCTCTTCCTCTGTAAAAAACTCTAGACTTTTATAGAGTGCTTGTTTGTATGCCTTTGCTGGTAATTCAGCTTCCATATTAAATCCTTCTTCATCCGTAAAATAACATAGTATTTCTGAGTTTATTTTACCCTCATTATTAAGTGTTATAAACTCAACTATTCTATTATGAAATGATAGAGAATCCTCAACGTTGTCGACTGAATTATAATCTAGTTTAAACTCTGGTATTTTATCTTCTATCATTATGATACTATATTAATATTAAGATATTGTGATAACATATTATGGTAATATCCTTTAGTAAAGCTTTCAGTTCCAATAACAGAGTTAACGTCGTCTATAAATTTGGAACCACACATTGTTAATCTAAAGTCACCATCATCATCTATATAGAATAGCGGTTTTTTGATTTGCATTTGGTACTGGTTACCTGTTGCTTCAGTATCTATTTTGTTGGCTAATTCAAAATGTCTTTCATAAAAATGAATATTATCTGCACAGTGGTAGTAGTTACCTAGTTCTAATTCTGGATAAGTTTCTAATAACCATAATCTAACATGCTGTTGTATAAAGCTAAAGAATGGTGCATCAAACGTAAGTCCGTAGAAAACATCGTTAGATCTCATTTGAACCTTCATATTTAATTTATTATCTCTAATAAAGAAGTTGAGGTACATTGTACATACAAAATCTTTATTTCCTTTAAATTGAAATTTAGGCTGATTTAAGAAAGCTATTGCCTGTCTAGTGTTTTTATCGGACTTTAGAGACTCAACAACCCATTTTAATTGATCACCAAAAAGAAGAGATCCATAGTTTGAATTAATCTCATTAGAATCTGGGTTGGTTAATGTAGACCACATTCCTGAAAATTGACCGATATAATCCACATCTCTATCTTTGCTCATATACCACGCTAATTCTCCAGCAAAATATTTCCAATTAAATTTTCTGCTTGTAAAATCAGCAATAGTTTTAGTTGGATCGAATACTCTTTGATCGATTGTTAATTCATTAACTTTCATATCTCTTGGCTGTGATACTGCACCGTCATTTATTATGTCGTGTATTATATCTTGAAAGACGTGGTTTGCTTGCATATTATTGTATTATGTTATTCCTTTAGTATTATATTACTTTTTTATAAAAAGTTTCTCTTCTCCTTTTTTATGAGCAACGGTGTATGAATTACCTTTAACCATACCACCTTCAATAATTTCGTCAGCTAATAAATCTTCTACATAATTTTGAATTGCTCTTTTTAATGGTCTTGCACCATATGCTGGATCGTATCCTCTATCTGCTAAAAACACTTTAGCGTTCTTTAGTATATTGATAGTATATCCTTCTTCTGACATTCTTTCTTTAAGATTATTAATCTCAATATCTACGATTTTTAAAACATCATCCTTTTTTAAGCCATCAAATAATACGATATCGTCTAATCTATTTAAGAATTCTGGAGCAAACTTGTTTTTTAATTCTTTTCTAATAACTGTTTCTACCTCCATTTTTTTAGTAGCAATTGATGTTGAACTAGAGAATCCAATACCGTCTCCAAATTCAGCAACTCTTTTTGCTCCAACATTTGATGTCATTATAATTATAGTATTAGTAAAATCTACTGTTCTACCAAGTGAATCAGTTAAACGACCTTCATCTAAAACCTGTAACAATGTATTAAATGTATCTGGATGCGCTTTCTCTACTTCATCAAATAACACTACTGAATATGGCTTACGACGAACGGCTTCAGTCAATTGGCCACCACTCTCATATCCAACATATCCTGGAGGAGATCCAATTAATTTAGAAACATTAAACTTCTCTTGGTATTCTGACATATCGATTCTAATAATAGAATCTTCAGATCCAAAATAGTAATTTGCCAATGATTTTACAGTTTCAGTTTTACCAACACCAGTTGGTCCAATAAACATAAATGACCCGATTGGTTTCTTAGATGAGCTAACACCAGTTCTAGATCTTTTAATTACTTTACATAGAGCATCAACAGCGTCATCCTGTCCAATTATCATTTCTTTAAGAGCTATTCCCATAGTTGAGACAATAGTATTTTCAGAATCAGTCATTCTAGTAATTGGAATTCCAGTTGCTTGAGAAATAGTAGCAGCGATATCTTCGTGTGTTACTTTCTTTTTATTTTCTCTAAGAGAAAGTTCCCACTCAATAGTCTTATCTTCTATTTCTTCTCTTTTAATAATCTCTAAATCTCTAGTCTTAGCAGCTTTCTCATAATCTTGACTTTCCACTGCATCTAGTTTAGATTGCTTAAGTTTAGCAGCAGCCTCTTCTAGTTCAACTATATAATTAGGCATCTTAACTTCTTTCAAGTGTACCTTCGCTCCTGCTTCGTCCATTAAATCAATAGCTTTATCTGGTAATTCTCGAGAAGTAATATATCTGTCGGATAGTTTTACACAAGCTTCAACTGCTTCATCTGTATATGATACAGCATGGTAGTCTTCGTAGTTACCTTTAATTCTCTGAATAATTTCAATAGCCTCTTCAATAGAAGGAGGATCGATAAAGATCTCTTGAAATCTTCTGGTTAATGCGCCATCAGTTTCTATATTTTCTCTGTACTCATCAAGAGTCGTTGCTCCAATACATTGTACTTGTCCTCTAGCAAGAGCAGGTTTTAATATATTACTGGCATCTAATGATCCGCTAACTCCACCAGCTCCGACAATAGTATGGATCTCATCAATAAATACAATGATGTCTTTATTCTCTTTTAATTCGTCAACGATATTCTTCATACGTTCTTCGAATTCTCCACGGTATTTAGTACCAGCTACAATGTTAGATATATTTAAAGATACGATCTTCTTATTAGTAAGTGTCATCGCTACTTCTTTATCCACAATTCTTTGTGCGATAGCTTCGACTAATGCTGTTTTCCCAACTCCAGGATCTCCTAAAATTATTGGGTTGTTTTTCTTTCTTCTAGATAATATTTGACAAATTCTATGAACCTCTTCTTCACGTCCTATTATCGGATCTAGTTTGCCATCAATTGCCATTTGAGTTAAATCTTCTCCGAACTGGTCAATAAATGGTGTTTTTGTTTTTTTAGACATATTTAATGTATATAAATTTTATAATAGTTTTATAAGAAAAATGGATTTTGTTTCCATTATCGTGAAATTATTTATTCTAATTAATAGACATAAAAAAGGCCGGAAAATTCCAGCCTTTTTAGTACAATTCTTTAGTAATATTATAGCTATTCCGGGTAGATAGCCTATATGGTTTAACTAATATGTCAATCCGTTCTATAGTATATATCATTAAAAAAATGTGAGCTTTGTATTTTTATATTTTTATATTAATATATTATATGCGCAATACTTTTAGAGCTTTATATTATTTACTGACCTTGAAGTACACTGCCAGCATAGAGAGGCTGTAGTTTTGTGGCTAACCTCGGTCCACATTTCGCAATCACCTTCTTCTGGTGCAAAATCTGCCCATTTAGAATTTGATGGATCTGAGTTCATGCATTGCATCATTCTTCTGCCATCTACGTCCTTTGTCTTCCAGTTACTGCTAGCAACCGTCTTGTCCAAGTAATCTACTTTTTTGCCCATATTTATTTATGTTTCTTTAGTATTATATTAGAGAATTTGAATTTGTTTCAGTTCTGAATGGATAAACTTAAAGAACTTAGAGGGTCGTTTGGAAAATTTTAGTTTAGGAATTTTTTAAATCTTCATATTAATCAACACTACAACCTATTAATCCTTTAAGTACTTTAAGTGGCGTGGGAAAATTTGGAATTCACTTTTAAAAAACTAAAAAAACCATTTTTTCACATTTTCACACACTATCATTATTATATAGGGCCCCTACCCAGAGTCATTAGAGAATATCGTAGTACCAGAATAACATAGTATCAATATCGATAGGGGGCAATCCCGATAGATCCTTAGAGACGGCCCCATCTTGGAGTACTACACATAGTTCTGAACCCCTTTTTCGAGTTCTCAGATTGAGTGTGAGTACTACAGCTTCTTTTAGTTCTTATAGGTTCTTATAGTAATATCTAATGACTGTACTCTAATTCTAATATAGATGTAATTCTTTTATTTACTATTAGATCTTAAAGATCCATAGAGACGGCCCCACACC
>Ga0209654_1002214_pt1 | contig 13800 bp, 13 predicted proteins | sample SaaInl1SG_22_DNA_FD_184646 | JGI IMG/M metagenome (GOLD analysis project Ga0209654, IMG submission 184646) | Marine microbial communities from expanding oxygen minimum zones in the Saanich Inlet - ESP_161SG_22_DNA (SPAdes) (version 2) | ecosystem: Environmental > Aquatic > Marine > Intertidal... | reverse complement strand
GTACTGACAATAATCGGAAACTTATAATTAGAAGCTAACTTATTTAAACTATCGATAAGGTTTTTGAAATTCCTTTCACTTGAAATATTTTCTTCTCTATGAGCAGAGACTAAAAAATACTTCCCCCTATTTAATGATAGGTCTTCAATAATAGAAGAAGAATTTATCTTATTTGAATAAAACGAAAGCACCTCAAACATTGGAGAGCCTGTTTTAATGATTCTATCTGCTGGCAAACCCTCTCTGAGTAAATATTCTCTTGCAATGTCGCTATAGGTGAGATTTACATCTGCTATATGGTCTACTATTTTTCTATTAGTCTCTTCTGGCACTCTCTGGTCAAAACACCTGTTCCCCGCTTCCATATGAAAAATAGGTATTTTTCTTTTTTTGGCAGGAATAGCACATAAACAACTGTTCGTATCTCCTAATACTAAAAAAGCGTCTGGGTTAAGTTTCTCCAGTAAAGGATCTATTTTAATTAAAATATTACCTATTGTTTCAGTGGCTGTTTCTCCTGCTGCTTCTAGAAAATAATCAGGGGTTCTAATTCCTAGTTCTTTAAAGAATATTTCATTCAACGTATAATCATAGTTTTGACCTGTATGAATCAAAACATGGTCAATAGCTTTAGAATTATCTAATGCAGCTATTACCCTAGATAATCTTATGATCTCTGGTCTTGTGCCTACAACGGTAACTACTTTCAAAGGGATTGAACTTTCCATTGGGTTAAATTACACATTTTCAAAATAAGTGTCTGCATATTCAGGGTTATAAGCCTCATTAATCCAAAAAGCTGTGATTAAAGGGGTTGTTCCAATATTTTTAATATTATGAGTATACCAAATAGGCATATCTACATAGCTGGGTTTTTCTCCGTCTAATAAATAATCATGTACTTCAGTACTGCCTATCTTTCGTAAAGAAATTTTTGCTTTTCCGCCTATAACAATAAAGCGTTCTATTTTTCTAGTATGAAAGTGATTACCCCTTGTAATTCCAGGCAAAGTAGTGGAATAAGAAAATTGCCCGCCAATATCTGTTCTTATAATTTCAGAAAAAAATCCTCTTTGGTCTGAATGCTTTTCTAACAAGGTTGGGTATTTATTTTCTATATCTAAATAAGATCGAAATGTATTAAAGAGTTGGAGTTCAAAAGGAGTTTGAAGAGAAGGAATTGTATTGCCACCTATATAGGCACCTTTAAAAGTATTTAAAAGGCCTAATACTTCTGTCACTTTAACTTCAAGGTCTGGCCTAATTTCAAATAATGACTCTTTTGATTTTCTAATTGCTTCAAGAATTTGCTCTACAAGATTTCCAACATATAATAGTGGCACCTCTGTGTCATTAATAATCTCTGGAGATTCATGATTGACAATTTTTGAACAAAAAGTAGCAACAAAGGAATTGTAATTGGGCTTACAAAAAGGACCAAAAACATTTGGAATAATAAGTCCTGTAAATTTTCCCCCAAGAGAATTAATAGTATCTTCTAATAATACCCTAGATTCTTTTTTAGCTTTACCATAAAGGCTATCTCCTTTTTCTTGAGAAGATGATGCAAACAACAAGTAGCCTTTAAAATTTGCTTCTATTAAAGCTTTTTTTAAAACAGTATTAAGCAAAATATTAGCGCCATATACTTCCTCATTCGTTTCTGCCCTATTAACTCCTGCTAAATGAACAATCACATCACAAGAAGAAACAAACTCTTTTAATAAGCTTTCCTCCTCAAAAAAAGATTTTTGAAATGGAACTAGCGTATAGTCACTATGCTTATACTTTATGGTCTGCGTAAGATGATACCCAATAAATCCATTTTGTCCTGTAATACCAATTTTCAAACCTTAGTGTTTTATAGATGGATCATTTTTAATCTCTGGCAATTGTAATAATAATGACTTCATTTGAGCAACATTTAAACGCTCTGTATTATCAGAGTTATACTCTCCACTAAGGGCTTCTTTTTTATTTCCCTCTGAAAAATAAGGCTCATAGTTTAAATCTCTATTATCTGCAGCTATAGAATAATAACCTCCTAAATCCATGGCTTTGACCATTTCCTCTGAGGTCACTAGTGTTTCGTATTTCTTTTCACCATGTCTAATTCCAATTTCTTGAATAATAGATTTAGAATCATATAATTCTAAAAGTGCCTGAGCCAATACAGAAACAGTAGCTGCAGGTGATTTTTGAACAAACACGTCTCCTTGCTTTCCATTTTTAAAAGCATACAGCACAAGCTCCACTGCATGATCTAGTGTCATCATAAAGCGGGTCATCTCAGGATCGGTAATAGTTAGCGGTTTACCTGCTTTTATTTGCTCAATAAAAAGAGGAATAACAGAACCTCTAGAGGCCATTACATTCCCATATCTTGTCCCACAAAAAATAGTTTTAGAATCATCTAAATTCCGAGATTTAGCCACCATTACTTTTTCCATGAGGGCCTTAGTCATTCCCATAGCATTTATTGGATAAGCTGCTTTATCTGTACTAAGAATCACTACTTTTTTTACTTCAAAAGTCTCAGCTGCCGCTAGTACATTTTCTGTTCCTAAAATATTTGTCTTGATTGCTTCTATTGGAAAAAACTCGCAAGATGGAACCTGCTTTAAAGCAGCTGCATGAAAAATATAATTCACTCCTTTGACTGCGTTCGAAACTGAAGTAGTATCTCTAACATCTCCAATGTAAAATTTAACTCTGGGATCATTTAAAGATTTACGAAGATCATCTTGCTTTTTCTCATCCCTAGAAAAAATTCTTATCTCAGAAAACTCATTATTAGCTACTGCTTTTTTCAAAAAAGCAATTCCGAAAGATCCTGTGCCACCTGTTATTAAGAGTTTCTTATAGTTCATTTAATATAATTTCTTTATACTGATTCCATTTAATTAAAGGGTCAAACTCATCAATGAAATTTGATTTTTCAATGTTATAATTTAAGTTTTTTATTAAAGTATTTACTGAGTATTCAATATCATTAGATTCTAAATAAATAGCGTGGTTTTTTATAGTTTGCCTAAAAAAAACTCGATCATTTAAAAATACTCTTTTTTTCATTCTAATCGCCTCGATTGGCCCAATAGAAAAACATTCTTTATCACTTAATGAAATATAACTGTCAAAAAAATTGATAAAATCTGGCAATTCATTAATTTGCACCACACCCAAGTTGAAAATATTTTTCGAATTCTTTAAATTTAATTTTTTCTCCTCATCATCATTCAATGTTAAAACAAGAAAACATTTTATTTTTTTCTCTTCAAGAATATTGAACATCTGAACCAATTTTGGAATATTTTTATGTTCATACATTCTTCCTAAGAAATAAAATGCGCAGTAACCATCTAATTTTTTTTCATGTAAAATATCTGGGAAAGAAAATTTTACTTGATTTGATTTATTGAAAAATATTCCATTTAACGAATTATTAATTATTGATATTTTATTTTTATGGAACAACTCTCTGACTCTTAACTTAAACCAATCATGCTCAATTATTAAATGTTCATTATGATTAAAGAAAAGTTTTTTAATGCAGTAATGTAACCCAAAATTTTTTTCTAACATTCCTGGTAATGCAAAACCAGTTATTGTTTTAATATTTTTTCTAATGTGATAAATTGGGCCAAAAATATTCAACACTAAATCAAAAGATTTAAAAAGATTTAAATACAAGGGATTAAATAAGTCTTTAAAATACCAATCTTTGATTTTTAAATCAACATTATTAGTTTTTGAAATGTTTTCAAATACTTTTCTACTAACTAAAAATTTAACTTCAAAAAAATCTAAAAACTCTGCGTCATTTGATACTTGATCAATAATTGAGGTTGCAACTTGCACTCCCCCACCAACTCGAATATTTGAGGCATTAATTAGAATTTTCTTTTTCATTCTTTGTTAAGCTTAGATCTTCAGAGGATTCCAAAATCTTCATGTACTGAGTGAATTTATTTTCTTTATAATTTATAAATTCACTTAATGTATTTATACTAAAAACTCTATAATTAAGATTTAATAGAGAGTATGTCCCTCTTGCTTTAAACCCTTGATATTCTATCGAAATAAATGGAGTCTTAGCTAAGAAACTAATTATGGTAGAATGTAATCGGGATCCAATTAAAAACCTTAAACTCTTATAAGTTTTATAAATATCTTCAATTGAGTTAAAATCTTTTTTCACCTCAAAATTAATTTCCCCTTTAAAAAAATTAATTATTTCAGTCTCCATTAACATTTCACTAGAATCATATTTATTAAGATCTACTTGTCTAATAATAACAAAATCATAAATATCAAAATAGTTAGACACTTTGTTAATTAAGGATTTAATGATGTTAATATATTCACTTTTATTTAATTTACTGGCAACTAAAGTAATGCCGATTTTATTTTCCTGTATAATCTGAGTTTCAACCTTAAACTTATAATCGAAAACAATATCATGAGAAATATATAAATTTTGTGGCTTAAAAAATCTTTCTAAATATCTCAAACTAATTTTTTCCCTACAGATGATCTTATCTGATAAGGATAATATTTTTTTGAAAACAAAACTCGATAATGTTGATCTAAATGGTCCAAAAGACTGAGGATCAAAAAAAATATTTTTATTATTTTTTTTGATTAATGATAATAAAAACCAAATTCTTAACAACGAAATTAATTCTCTTTTTGACCCGTAAGATTCAAAAATCGAACCTCCTTTCAAATAAAAATTATCAATGTGCTTTATTTTATTTATAAAGACTGAAGTATTAAGATTAAGGGTAATAATTATCCTATGATAAAAATATATAAATGGTAAAATTAAAAAATGTATAACTTTTATTAGGTCACTAAAAATTTTATTAGGTATATCTAATCCAAGTTCTCCATAAGGATTTGGGTAAACTTGATGATGTTTACGCAATTTAGTATGCTCAGAAATAAACTTTTTTTGGTATTTATTGTAAACAGAAAAGAGTGTGATTTTTTTGTCACTCAGTTTTTGAATTCTTGATAAAACAATAGCTAAATCTCCAAGGTTATTATCTGAATACACCATTAAGACTGCATTTTTACTCATACACTTAAATATTGTTTAGCTTTTTTGAATATATAAGCTAGAGGTGTTTTATGATTTTTAAAAATGTCGATAACTTTCAATATGACATTTCTTTCTTTTATTGCTTTTATGTCATAGGATGAATTTGGATAAACGCCTATTGGATGTATAAGGGGAAAAATCATATCTGTCGAGGAGATATTAATATGTTTTTCTCCAAAATTGTGTGTGCTCTCTTGCGAATTATAACCAATATTATTAATTAAATTTACGGAGGGAATTATTGAAAGTCCATTATAAAAATTTCTGGTGAATCCCCATGAATAAGCCCAACTACTAATTTTATATTTGTTTACTCTTTTGAATTGATTTACTCTTTTTAATCCAACACTATTTTCAAATTGAGAGAACATAGCCTTATTTTCAATATATTTATCCAGGCCATCATAATTTTTTACATAATTGGACCAACATCTACTCCAAGACGCCCACCCATGGATACCGCCTAAATTTGAAAAAAAATATGATGAATCGGAGTAAATAGTTTCACTCACGTTAGTTCCTGAAATTAGCCATATTCTATTATCAAATCGATATTTTTCCAAAAGGGTGTCACAAAATTTAAAAAAGGTTATGTTAGGAATACAATCATCTTCTAATACAATACCCTCTTCCTCATTTTCAAAAAACCATGAAATTGCTTCTTCATTACACAACTTACATCCTTTATTAGTGTCTTGAAATTTAAAAAAAACATTCTCATTATCTTTAAAACTGTCAATTAAAAAATTTCTAACTTCAAATACTTTTTTTTCATCTCCCTTTGATTTTGGGCCATCATTTGAAATATAAATTTTAGAATGGTTTAGCATTTTTATGACTTTCACCAAATCTTTAATATAATTTAACCGATTATATGATAATATAAGTATTGCTGTATTACATTTCATCTGAAAAGAAATTTACTATGCTATCACAAATTATTTTGGATGTTTCACCATTTCCAAATAAATTTTTATCATAACCTAATTCGGAAAAATCAGTAAATAATTTTAAGTCTTTTAATTTATTAATGTCTGATACTAAAATTCCAGCTTTTGAGTTGATGATTTCTTCCCATTCTGTCTCTCTTCTAACTACTAGACATTTCTTTTTAGCAAAAAAAGCTTCTCTTTGTAAACCACCTGAATCTGTAATTACCAATTTCGAAGAAAATAACATTTCAATAAAATCTTTGTGACTTAAAGGCTTTATAACATCGATGTTTTTATACTTATCTTTTATTAAATGTTCAGACTTTAAATGCCTTGGATGTAGTATAAAATTGAAGTTTCTATTTTTATTATAGCTCAATGAGTCAACAATTTTAAGCAAGTTTTGATCATTTTCCTCCCTATGGATAGTTACTAAAACATCCTTTGATTCAAATTTATTTATTGATTCTGACTCCTTTAAAAAAAGTTCATACATTAAATCTCCTGAGAAAATAATTTTTCGAGGATCTTTAGTGCTTATGCTTTCACTAATATATTTATAAGCCTCCAATGTAGGACAGAATAGGAGAGAACTAACTGAGTCTACCATTACCCTATTAATCTCTTCTTGCATGTTAAAATTAAATGATCGAACCCCTGCCTCAACATGGAAAACAAATATTTTATTCTTTATTGCCGATATTGTTGCGCACAATGTTGTATCAGTATCCCCATATACTATAATAGCTTTTGGCTTTTCTAAAGAAAATATTTTATTTAATTTCTCAATCAAATAATTTAATCTATCGGATGAATTTAAGTTGAAGCAATTTAAATTATATTTAATCGATAGATTAAATTGAGATTTGAAAACTAACGACATTTGATCATCATAGTGCTGACCTGAGTCTATTAATACTTGCTCAAATATCTCATAGTTATTTAACCTTTCTGATAACAATTTTGCCTTAACATACTGTGGTCTTGTACCAAAGACATTTAATATTTTAAATTTCTTCATATATACTTTTTAAAATATGTTCTTGATTTTCCCAGGTAAAATCCTTGACAAATTGTATTTCCTCTTTTCCCTTTAAACTAATTATACATTTTTTTAAAGCTTCAGCAGAATAATCGTTAATTATATATCCTGCCTCATTTTCATTTATAAAACTAGATATTTCCGTTAGATTATTTGAAATAATTTTTTTTCCACAAGCAGCGTAATCAAATAATTTGTTAGGCATACAAAACTCATGATTTAATTTACCTGGCCTATTAAGAATCAAACCATAATCAGATTGATTTATAAAATCCAATAATTTTTCATACTCAAGAAATTCATGATAAAAGATGTTATTTGTTTTGTTAGAATGTTCTATTATTTGTTGAGACATCTCACCTCCTCCAATAAACAATAAGCAATATTTATCACTTAAACTCATGAAAGCTTCTAACATTAACTCTATTCCTCTAGAGTGGTATGGGAATATACCATGATGAATAAAAATTAAAGATTCTTCATCAATTTTAAAAAAATCCCTAAGATTAACAACAGATGATTTTGTTGAAGGTAGTCTAGAAGGCATATTGAAAATAACTTTAGGTTCGACACCATATAATTTTTTATATGACTTCGAAATAGAATTGCTTACAGTTATTGTTGCAGAGGAATTCTTAATACAAATTGATTCAATTTTCTTTAATATAATTTTTTTGAACCTTGAAATTTTGAAAGACTTTTCCAATTGAAATTCATGTGAGTCGTAGACAATTTTTATATCTTTTTTAAAATATTTTACTAAAACTCCAATTGTACATTCATTTAAATCGTTACAATGAAGAATATCATTTTTTTTGACAATTTTCAAAACATTAATTAAAAAGTAGATATACTTAAATGCATTTAACTTAATTGAACGTAAATCAAAGACTATAGTATTCTTAGCTTGTTCAAGATTATTTTTCTTCAACCCAATTATTAAAACTTCATATCCGAATTTATTTAAAGAATCTGCTGTTTTTTTTACTCTTGAATCAATTATAGGATCTCCAAGAACAATACTTATAACTCTATTTTTTTTCATACAAACAAACAATCCATCTTGGTGATTTATAATAAAAAGGCTTTTTAATAAAAGATACTAATGAGAAATTTCTAGACTTTGAAGGTTCATTTGTTTTATTTTTTTTAAAACCACATTGAGGGCAAACATGCTTGTAAGAAAAACTATTAGTGGTAATTAAACCTATTTTTTTAAAAAAATTATAAAATTTAATTTTATTTGTTTCTGCCACTAACTCATAAGATATTAAACTAATATTTTTGTTTAAATTTTTTAGATCATTTAAATTAAATTTCCTGAGATGATAAGAGGGGTTAAAATTACATTTACAGTATGGACATGAAATTTGAACTCTTTGCTCGTCAAATGGCACAGATATAATTATATATTTTTTAGAAACTTTAATCATTTTTTCTAACGAAACTCTATACTCTTCAAACCTTAAATGTTCAAGAACTTCTAAACATGAAACAACATCAAAAGAGTTATTTGTAATCTTATCAGAAATTATTGTGGCATTAATGATTTCTGACTTACAGATTGAAGCTTCTATTGCATTTTGGGAAGGTTCTAATCCAACAGAATTAACACTTAAGCTGTTTTCAATTAATTTTAAAAACTGCCCGTTTCCACAACCAACATCCAATATACTGGAAACATCTTTTGGAATTAAGTTTAAAGTAGAAGTCATCCTTTTATTTTCATCAAAAGTTGTGTACCTGTCCTCAGCCCATATATGCTGATTTTCATAATAATCTTTGTTTTTCATAAATATAAATAAGTGTGTAAATCAGAAAAATTGAGTAATTGAATGTTGATATAATAGAAAAATAATTTAAAAAGTTTTCAAAGTTTAAATTAAAATAAGATGAGTAAATAGAAAGTATGAAAATTGAAAACAATGCTGTTAAATTAAATGCCAAAAGTATTTGTGTCTTATTAACTTTAAAAAAATATAAAGAAATAATGGAGGTAATTTGTCTAACAAAAATATATGGCATTAATGTTAAAATAATAGGATAATATAAATTCCACTTTGGCAAAATAGAAAAATAAAACCCATCGGATATTGATTGAAATATTAATAACCCTAAAATATAAATAATTACTACTGTTAGAATATAATTTAATGTTATTCTAAATGAGTTATCACTGTTTTTGATATCACTTAAAAATGCATCACTTAGAATTGAGTTGACTAAGTTTAATGGTATTTCTAATAATTTTTTTGAAATAAAAAATATTCCGAGAATTTTTAAGTCAAATATGAAAACTATAATTAATGATAAAATATTTTGATTAAAAAAGTTTAAAACTCTATTAGGTAAATTGAATAGAATTTCATTCTTATTTTTTTTAAAAAAACTAAAATTGGTTTTTTTAAAACAAAAGTTTAAACCTTTGACCAAAAGTAATATTTCAAATAAATTAGATACAAAATAGGCAATTAAAAGACTATTTAAACTCACGTATTTAAAACTAACTATGATTATAAATGTTTTAGTTACATTACTAATTAATGATGCTGAGTATGTAAAACTTATTTGATTAAAACTTAACCTTAGCTTGTTTAAGAAAATTTTTATTACCTCGGAAAAACCTATAAGTCCGATTGAAAAAAGTATTTTAAAATCTTCAATATATTTTATTGGAAAATTTAAAATGCAAAAAATAATAAAAAACCCAAAAAACGATATTACAAAAGAAATCAATAGATTAATTGAAAGTTTGTTTTTAAAATCTGACATTTGGATTCTTTTTTCTAACCCTAAAAATGATAAAATAGATAAAAATCCAATTGTCGTTATTACAAGATTTAGTTCTCCGATTGTCTCATCCAAATATGTTTTAGATAAAAAAGAAAACATAAATAATGAAACGATTAGGTTCATTAAATTAAATATTCCATATTTAAGAAAATTTCTAAATTTTATTTCTAATTTCACTTACGATTTTTATTGAGTTTATTGCGTCATTTAATCCAAATCCATTCCCTTCAAGTATATTTTGATAGCTTATTGTATGAAGGTCAGTAAATCCATCACTAAATTCAATTTCATCATTTTCAATTTTAAGGGCTCTATAAGTAGTTTGCCCACTGAATTTAACTTCTTCAGGAAGATTATTTGAATTAATACTTAAGTACCAATTTACCCTAGCTCTTTTTAATTGTAATGTTCCTGAATTTGTGTCTTTATTTCTAATATCAACTTCAACTTTTTCTAGTGGTCCAAAAATCCATTGTAACATATCAAAGAAATGAACACCTATATTACTTGCAATCCCACCAGATTTATCTTCGTTTCCTTTCCAGGAGGTGTGGTACCAATTACCTCTAGAAGTAATGTAAGTTAAATCAATATTATATATTTTACCTTTTTCCCCTTTGTCTATCTTTTCTTTTAATTTTAAAATTGATTTGTGGTGTCTTAATTGCAGTATTGTATGTACTTTACTTCTATATTCATGTTGTAATTCTATCAAGCCGTCTATATTCCAAGGATTTAAAACAAGTGGCTTTTCGCATATAACATCAGCACCAATCCGTAGGCCATATCGAATATGAGAATCATGAAGGTAGTTTGGTGAGCAAACAGAAACATAATCAATTTTTGTTCCTAATCTTTTAATTTTCTCAATATGTCTATCAAACCTCTCGAACTCAGTAAAAAAATGAGTGCTTGGGAAATAACTATCCATAATACCTACACCGTCGTAAGGATCATATGCGGCAATTAAGTTATTACCAGTTTCTTTAATTGCTTTCATATGTCTTGGAGCTATGTAGCCTGCAGCTCCTATTAAAACGAAATTCTTCATAATTTATAGACGGAATTATTTTCTAATTTATATTCTTCATTGCTCTCGGGACATTTAGCCCTATTGTTATTCTCGAAATTTAACCGGTGACCATATTCACTTACCCAACCTAATTGTTTACCCGGATTTCCAACCATTAATGCATAAGGCTTAACTGGTTTAGTGATAACTGTTCCTGCGCCAATTAAAGCATAACTTCCAATGGTATTTCCGCAGATAATTGTGGCATTTGCTCCTATAGAAGCGCCTTTCTCTACTTTAGTTTCAATGTACTGATCTCTTCTTATAATAGCAGATCGTGGATTTGTAATATTTGTAAAGACCATAGAAGGTCCAAGAAATACATCATTTTCACAAATTACACCGGTGTAAATAGATACATTATTTTGAACCTTTACATTATTACCTAAAACCACGCTTGGTGATACTACTACATTTTGTCCTAAATTACAGTTTTCTCCCAAAGTGGCACCACTCATAATATGGCTAAAATGCCAAATCTTTGTGCCTTTACCTATAGAACACCCTTTGTCTATAACAGCAGTTTCGTGTGAAAAATAACTCATAGTATTTTAAAATAATTATTAAAGTCTTCCGTCTACTAGTTTTTTATCTAAAAATCCTTTTGTATCAAATATGATGGTTTTGCCTTTAGGTTTTAAATTTTTAAAATCTAAAGCTCTAAATTCATTATGAGCTACAGCAATTATAATAGAATCATAATCTAAAATGTTAATGTAATTATTTAAAATAACGTTATATTGATTTTTAACCTCTTCCTTGTTTGCTAAAGGATCATGAATGTCTACATGTAATCCAAATTGGGACAGCTCTCTATAAATATCAATTACTCTAGTGTTTCTTATATCAGGGCAATTTTCTTTAAAGGTAAAGCCTAGTATTAGAGATTTAGCTCCTTTAATTATTATCCCTTTTTTAATCATCAATTTTATAACCTTGTTGGCAACAAACATCCCCATGTTGTCATTTACTCGCCTCCCAGACAGAATTACTTGAGGATGATAGCCAAGGCTTTCTGCTTTGTGAGCTAAATAATAAGGGTCTACCCCTATACAATGCCCTCCCACTAAACCTGGTTTATATTTAAGGAAATTCCATTTTGTGCCTGCAGCTTCTAAAACATCATTAGTGTCTATTCCTATTCTATCAAAAATTAAAGCTAATTCATTAACAAATGAAATATTCACATCTCGCTGAGCATTTTCAATAGATTTTGAAGCTTCAGCTACTTTAATGCTAGGTGCTTTATGAGTCCCTGCCTCTATAATACTAGCATATAGTTTATCAACCCTTTCTGCAATTTCTGGCGTAGAACCAGAAGTTACTTTCACAATTTTGGTTAAAGTATTGATTTTATCTCCGGGATTAATACGCTCTGGTGAATAGCCACAGAAAAAGTCTCTATTAAATATTAAACCAGAGAATTTTTCTAATACTGGCACGCAATCTTCTTCTGTACAGCCTGGGTAAACTGTTGACTCATAAATAACAATATCTCCTTTTTTAATAATCCCTCCGAGCATTTCAGATGCCATAAGTAAAGGCTTTAAATCTGGAGATTTAAATTTATTTATAGGTGTTGGAACAGTAACAATATAAATATTACACTCTTTTAAATCTGAAATATCAGATGAAAAAAATAATCCCGTATTTTCATGAGTTGAAGTCCCCTCTAAAGCTACTCTTAAATCTTCTAAATTTGCCTCATTTGTTTTGTCAATTATTTTTGATAGTTCAGAAACACGAATCTCATCTATATCAAATCCAAATACGCTATGTTTTTTTGAAAACTCAATAGCAAGTGGCAAGCCAACATACCCTAAACCAATAATACCAATCTTACTTTTTTTCATAAAAACTACAATTTCTTAAGCAGCCAACTACTCGACTGTATTTTATCTCCTAGCCCATCAATGAGTACCACATTCATTTCTTCACATACAGGTTTCTCTGGAATAGTATCATTATTTTGATCTCCCCCGTTTGCAAATCCAAGTTCAAATTCAGATCCAAACTGCTCAGCGATCATTTTAATAGTAGCACAAACGGTTCTATCAGTATCAATAGAGAGAATTGCTTTATCTACTGCTTTAATGTTAGAAACGATGATCATTCGCTCATTCTCATCCTGAAACTCCTTACTCCCCTTTAACTCTCTTTGATGGTCGTTATTTACAATCACAAAAAGCTGATCGGCAATGGCTTTAGCATTATTAAAATACTCAAGGTGTCCTTTGTGAATGGGGTTAAAGTATCCTGAAACGATGATGGCTTTTTGTTTACTCATTATTAAAAAAGATTATTAATGATTTTTACTACTGCTGGTAGGTGAGATTGATTATTTTGTAAAATTAGTGCTCTTTTCATCCCTTCCCAATTGAGTAGATACTTGATGATAGAATTCCTCTACCATCAAAAACTATAGTGTTTGAAAAGTCTAAACTTTTAAACGCCTCACATTCGGTTAAAATGGCTGTAGCATCATTACTGAGGTCTAATTCATTCACAGGATAAAGCACTGAAATTCGCGACTTTAAATCTTCTGTTCCTGAAGCCTCCCAATAAAAATCAATATCCCTAAAAATAGATTCTTTGGATACCATCGGATCGTAAATTTCCAAAAAAGCTCCCGCCTTAAATAACTTTTCAGCAACATAGATTGCAGGACTTTCTCTAGAATCATTGGTATTGGCTTTAAACGCCCATCCCAAAATAGCAATTTTTTTCCCGGTCAAATCACCCCCAAAATGATCAATGATTTTTTGTGCAAAGCGATCTTTTTGGTAATCATTTATCTTAATTACCTGATGCCAGTAGTCTGCTACTTCTTCTAATCCATAATGGCGACAGAGATAAA
>Ga0209654_1002205_pt1 | contig 13823 bp, 9 predicted proteins | sample SaaInl1SG_22_DNA_FD_184646 | JGI IMG/M metagenome (GOLD analysis project Ga0209654, IMG submission 184646) | Marine microbial communities from expanding oxygen minimum zones in the Saanich Inlet - ESP_161SG_22_DNA (SPAdes) (version 2) | ecosystem: Environmental > Aquatic > Marine > Intertidal... | reverse complement strand
GCGGTGGCTGTATACACAACTCTCTGCGATGTGCCGTTTACAGATGAACCAGCATTAACAAAACCAGCCCCATCATACACCTTCATAGTGCTGGCAGACGTGTCAAACCACAAATCGCCAGTTGTAGGCGAGGATGGTGCGGTTGCGCCAATAAAGTAAGTATTAGCAAAGCTGTTGATGTCTGTAAGATTGTTTGCAACGGTTGTGACGTTAGCCGCTACAGCACCTACCGCACTTACATCAGATGATATCCCAGCCACTGTTGCTATATCTGCCGAATCGCCAGCTACTGTTGTTACATCAGCAGAAATACCAGCGACCGTAGTTACATCAGATGATATCCCAGCAACCGTAGTAGTGTTCGCAGATATCCCAGCAACCGTTGTAACATCGCTGTCAATACCTGCTACTGTGTTAATGTTAGCAATGTTAGTAGCAACAGTGTTTACATCTGCAATGTTCGTTGCTACAGTATTAACATTACTAATAGCACCGCCAACAGCATTGACGTTAGAGATATCTGTAGCTACTATTTCAATGTTAGATGAAGCAAGGTTCAAATCATCAGCAGCAGTCTCAATCTCTGAGATAGCTTCGTTCAAGTCGTTAGCTACTGTTACAACATCTGAGATATTAGTAGCTACTGTGTTAACAGACGCAATGTTCGTAGACACTGTACCAATATCTGTGGCATCGGCTGCAACTGCTGTAACATCGCTAGAGATACCTGCAACAGTTGTGACATCGCCAGAGATACCAGCCACTGTTGTAATGTTAGGTAAGTTTGTAGAGATGAACTGCTTGTTTACAGCATCAGTGTTGTCTACAGGGTCTGCAACATTCTTAATAATCTTACTCTGTGCGTCCCACTTATCGTCAGCACCTAAAGTAATACCATCGTTAGCCTTGTCCACAGCTTCCTGTGCAGCATGGAAGGTCTGAATGTTACTATCATCCAAGTCTTCCTCAGTTAGTACTGAGCCAGAGGCAAAGTCTACTGAACGTGCAGTAAGGTCTGTGGTTCTCCGCACCTGCACAAGCGTACCTGTAGCAGGGGCAGAGGTTAATTGGACACTTGCAGCAGAAGGAAAAGTCAGGCCAGTTTCAGCCACACCGTCTACTGTTACACTGATTTCAGAATTGTCAGTGAAAGTAAAGGGAATAGCGAAAGTGTCAGTCGCATTATCCCCTGTATAGTTTTGATATGAAAAAGCCATTTCTTTTCCTTTTAATTAACTGCTTCGTTAGCAATCCAGTTTAATCCTTGTCTAGCTCCATATAAGGAAGCATAAGGTATCAAGCGTAAACCACTTCTTACTTCGCTTTCTGAGACATCTCCCTCAAACAAACCTACTGATTTACCTGCAATAGTACCTACCTTACCTGCTTTTTCTAAAAGAGAAAGAGAAGCTGGAGTAATTGCATAATTATTACCAGACATTGTACCTGTTGTTATATCAAATATAGTAGCAAAAGTAGAGGTAGCACCTACCTGACCTAAAGCACCTTTAGTCATCATAGCAGGTGTCATCATTTTTTTGATGTACTCTTCTTTATCACTTCTACCTTCAGCGTTCATATATACTCTTGATGTGTACATTAGAGTACCCATGAAACTGGCTGACATAATAACTTTAGCTACAGTAGTTGCATCCCCATTGAAAGCACGAACACCCATACGCATAGCTTGTTGTTCCATAGCTGCCATAGGAAAGCTCATAAACTGAAATAAAGTCTTACCCCATTCACCCCTAAGGGCTGGGTTTAATGACCCTATGCTTACTTCCTGTACGCTCTGAGTAGCTTCACGATATACGGATACTTGAAAAATATCTAAAGCTTCCTTATCTTCCCAGTTTTTAGTATTTAAACTTTCTAGTACATCGCCCTTGTATGTAGCTTTGTTATTAATCTGGTCACGTATCCTACGTGCCATGTCTGGAGAAATACCTAACTGCTCCATTTTAATATCAGCAAAGGGGCTATTGTTTTTTCTAGCTGCTCTTGCCCATGCTGTAGAATAATTAAGCATAGATAACCTGCGTAGACCTGCTGTAACAGGTGAAAGTCCAGAAGCGAAAGACATAATCTCTCTACCTCTACCTAAGTATTCATCTGTTTTTGTAAAGTCTTCATCAGGCTCTATGTCCATAGTGTCACCTTCAAAACGAGATGTTTTTGTAAACTTTCCTGTAACTACGTCAGTTCCTAAACCAGTTAATTCTTCTAGTTCTCTAAGTAGAGCATTGTCTAATTTACCATCAGAAGCTAATCTAATCATCTTACCGTACTGAGGCATTGCTTTTAATAAGACAGGAATAGAATATTCCATAAGTACGTTGGTAAGCTCCATCATAGCTGCCATACCTGACATACCCATGTGCATAATAAAGCTAGCTTCTCTGGCTCTTCTAAGTACTCTACGTGTACTAGCAGTAGGCTGATTATCTTTAAAAGCTAAACGTCCTGTGACACTATCGTACATAAACTGCAAAGCTTCAATCTGCTGGTTCATTTCATCAGCAGACTGTCCTGTAGCTTGTGCTTCTTTTTGTATCTTAGATACCATAGCATCAAAGGTACTAGACAGGTCATTAGTATTAATACCATTACGAGCTAGTCCAATAGCTCCTGACATTTGGAATACATAAGCATTGTGCAGGTTCTCAATATCTTCCTCTAATAAATCAGAGAACTTAAGAGTTTGATAACTACCATCTGCCATACGTACATCAACAGAAGTATTTTCATCTAGCGTAAGTCTTGGTCTAGAACGCTTATGACCTTTAACACTAGTACTACGTGTTAGGTTATCAATAATATTACCAATAGTATTATCATCTAAACCTTCGCCTTGTAAGGCTTTTTGTAGGTCTTCCATGTTAAATTCAAAAGACCTGTGGATAGAAGTATACTGCCTATTAACAATGGTTTTAGCATAGCCTCTAGACATATCCCCAATCACATCAGGACTTAGGTTTTTCTCAATATCAGGTTGAGCATTTCTAATAGCACGTTCTACTAGTTCCGATACAGCACCTTCTAGTTGGTCACCGTATTTACTACGTAGCGCATTAATACGAGCATCACTGAAAATTCTAGGTAAGTAGTTAGGTTGGTTATCTAAAATACCTGTAGTAAAACCAGCTACATTATATTTAATAGCCTTGTTGCCTAACTCTCGTTGGGCATCCATTACATCTTTAGCTACTGCTCGTACTTCAGTATCTAGTGTATCATCTAAACCGCCTCTAACTGCCCTAGATACTAGGATGTTAAAGTCAGCATAATCTCCACCAGTACGGTTTTTCCATGCTTTTCTATTTTTATTCATAGAACGAGCAAACTTGCCTCTGTATACATGCTCCAACATAGACTTAATCTCTGTTGCGGATGCTCCTACTACTGTTCTATCTGTGTTACCAGAACTGTTAAGTCCTAGTCTGTCAGCCATAGTACGTACAAAACCATTATTAGAGTTTTTAGTCTGATGAAATACTGATAGACGGCTTCTTAAAGGAGCTAAAAAGCTACCCCCAAGTTGCTTAGCGGTAGCCCTAGCTTCTTCTTCGGTTATATCACCAACGGCTGTGGTTGTTACTACTTGCTCATCTGGTAAAGGTGTAGCATCAGGGTCTTCTAGGTCACCCCTACGTTCTACCTCATCAAAAATACGCTGAGTAATTTTATCACCTGAATTTGCTTCATAGAACAGACGTTCTTCAGGTGTAAGTTCCTCACCTAAAGCAACCTTTTGTACAGTTCTTTGAAGTTTAGCTTGTTTAGCAAAAGCAGTGGTAGCACCACCGATTGTTCCACCTAAAGTACCACCAATTAAACCAGCTAACATTACATCGCCGCCGTCTACATCGTACTTGAGACCAGCGCGAATGGCTTCAAAAGCTGAAGCTTCTACAGCACCTGCTGCAACACCAAGCCTTGCTGCTTTTCCTACGTTATAAGCTCGTTTAGCAAATAAACCGCCAGCAGTAGCCGTAGCTGTTACAGGAGCAGCAGCACCACTCATTAGTCCTACACCTGCTGTTGTAGCACCAATAGCTGCTAGTTCAGTTGGGTCAAACAAAGCTGCTAATATAGTAGCAGAAGTTCCCAACCAACCAGCAGCCGCTAGGTCTTTTCTATTCTGTGCTGTGATGCGATAGTCATTACCCATCTGCATAGCATAATCTAAGCTTACGCTACGTGCAGCATCTAGTACTTCTTCTATCGCATCAGGGTCATCTAGCCCACTTGTGAGAGCCTCTAGCATCTCATCGTCTACATCAGACACAGGGTTCATAGGAGTATCTGAGAACCTATAGCTATTTCTGATTAATGCGCTGTGGATGTGTTCTTCTTGAGAAGCCTTAGAGAACATAGAAGCGATAGTAACATCGCTATCTAATCTGTTAGCTCTATCCATCTCAGCCCTGAGAGTAGCCTCAGGTACAGTTGCAATGTAAGGAAGGGGTTTATCTTCAGTTGCCCCCGAAGCCTTGAGGAACTCCTCAGAAAGACCATAAGCCATTTATATACTCCTATCCTGCAACAACCGCAGCCATTGCTTTAGCACGTTTAGGTGTTTGATTGTGCCAGTTAGTTTGTGATTTAGAGCCGTTTGCACGTCTGTTATACAACATGTTAAAGGCAGCTTCTTCTAGAGCTTCCTGACGTTCCGCAGAACCCTCAGGTGCTTTAGCTGCTTCCTTTAGTGCAGTTAAGAATTTAGGCCAATCCTTAGGAATGTTAGGTGTACCTAGTTGATACGCCATACTTGCTAGAGCCGCCTGTTGTTCATCGCTGAATGTACTGAAATTAGGTACTTCTTTATTCCAGAAAGAATTAATCTTCTGTACCTTTAGCTTCATTACAGCATCAGCTTCCTCTTTAGTAATGTTATCTACATCTTTAATCAAGGCTTTTTCGTCAGGTTCTAAGGCTGGTATATAGAAACCATATCCTACAGAACGGTCTTTACCGTCTGGATAAGGAGTAGGCTCAAAACCTTCTTGACTAATTATTAGATTAGTAGCTTTATCAGCCGCTGTTTGTCCAACCATGTTTTCTATGTTACCTTCTCTATCGCTACCAGAAGCTTCTGTAGGGTTATTAAACAAAGAACCGAATACAGTCTGTATTAGAGACTTCTTTTCTTTGTTTGTACCTTCCATATTTTTAATAGCTTTTTGCTTCAGTACTCTGTTGATAAGCTCGTCACGTTGACTTTCTGAAAACTCTGCAACACCTTCAAAAGCCTGACCAAACTCTTCATTCATTTCTGAGACAATCTCGCTAACTGCCTGTTGTACTTCAGGCTTTGCAGCTTCTCGTAAGATAGCATCAGTGTAAGGTTCAACAGGAGCTTGTCCTTCAGCTACTGTAACATCATAAATGTTTTCTTCATTTACTCTAAGCCTTAGTTCACCAGCAGCCTGTGTGTCACCATCTAGTGCTAGTTGGTTTAACGCTTCATTAGATAAGTCTGGACGGTAGATATCTTTTCTCTGTGACATACTAACATCAAACTCAGATGTAACAACTCCTAATTGTCCTGTCATATACGCATCTTCTTCAGCTTGCCTACGCTGTCTTTCGTTAATCATGCTACTTAGCGTAGCAGGGTCGGTTGCTACCTTTAGAGGTACAGTCATAAAGTTACCTATTACTCTACCACTATCATCTATCATAACCACTGATAGCTCGTTCCTGTTTCCAGAGCTTTTTAAAGTTAAGCCTGAAGCTCCTACAGATTGCATAGCTACTTGAGCTTCCTTAGAAGCTGCGTATTCGTTAAGATAATCTTGCAATTTTACGGCTTCACCACCTGACCTGCTCGTGTCAGTATTAAGTAAAGATATAGCCTGAATAGTTCCATTAGAAGCTTCGATAGTTATGAAGTCTTTTTTAGCATCTTCTAGTGCTGCTCCTAAAGCTTCTTCCAAACCTACTCCATCTAATTGCATATAGATGTTTACACCGTCCTGAACATAGGAAGCTATCAAACCTTTATTAGTTACTTCATCTAAGTCTGTCACGTCAAAGACACCAGTATCTAGACCAGCTTCAATATCTTTTATTGTAGCTTTCTTAGTGGAAGCCTTTGGGTTAATGCCATGCACCATTCGTAGAGCTTCGCCCATTACCGCTTCAGGTTTAGCCCCTTTGCCGCCTATACCTTTTTTCTCAATCAGATAATCAACTACATGAAATAAGCGTTTAGTATCGTCATCCATTAAATTACTTTTTAATGGTAATTGATTTGCAGTAGCAAACTTGTAAGACTGATAAGCGTTCATAGCTTTTTGTATATTATCATCAGTAAGCTCAGTGCCTTGTTTAAATACAAACTTACCTGATGCAATAGCGTTAGAAGCTACTGTTGGTAGTATGTCCATAGGCTTCCAAAATTCAGCTACCTGTTCTTCCATACCTATTTGGTTCTGGTTAGCATACATCTCATAGGCTGATATTCTATCTTCATCAGTAACAGAACGTGTAGACCCATCTTGAAAAGTTACTTCTGATGCCCACCCTTGAATATCACCAGTGGTCAAAAAGTTACTAAGTGATGCTTGCATCTGTTGAGAAAAGAAAGTATCCTTCTGTGCGTTTATAAACTTAGAATCATAAGTAGCTAACCTGCTATCTAGTTGTCTCTTAGTATCAGAAAACCTTGTGTTGTTAAGCTGGTTAGACCTATCAAGCCATCTATAGATACCATTGCGTCCTTCTGTACCTGCTTGGTTAGCAGCTAATCCAAAAGCAAAACCATTAATATCATTCCAGTTTGTGCCTGATGTAGCCTGATAACCGTTAATAAGCTCATCAATAGCTTGGTCTTTTAGTTCCTGAGGAAGGTCAAAGTTTCTATCTATATGACCAATCTCATTAAAGAGGTCAGTCATTTCGTTAGTAATAGTGTACTCGTACTTACCCTTATCGTAGTACCTGCTAAAGAAGTCTAGGTTACCTAGCTGTAAATCTTGCTGGATGCCTGTTACTAGGTCTGTATCACCTGAAGTCATAGCAGCTTCTAGGTAAGGAGCAAATATCTCTTCTCGTCTAGCTGTAACTTCTTCTGTAGATAAGTTGTAGTATTCTTCTTCGTTATCAACATAATCGTTTAACGCTTCACGTAAAGCTTTACCTGTAGATAGCTTGGCTTGGAACGCACGTTTAGATGCTATACCCTTTTCAGCTTCTCTTTGTAACTTTAACTTCTCTTGTCGTTCAACTTCAGCTAAAGTGTTAATAGCTGGAGATACAGCTTTTACAAACTGACTTAGTTCACTCTCTTGGTACTGAGATGTTTGACGCACGTAAGTCTCAACTGGACGAGCGACAGCTTGAAGTCTTGCAGAAGGCCGCAGCTTTTCTACTTGAACTCTCTTCTCTGCCATTTAGTACTCCTATTCAAACTCGTTATCATTACCCCAGCCAAACCTTGAGGTATCAAAAGTAGTACTAAAGAAACCATAGTCAGGTTGTTCGGGAATATCTACGTTATATTTCTGCTGTGCTGCATAAGCACTAGCAGCAGTTCCTACAGCCGCAGCTAAGAAACTAGGCGGTTGCCCTTGCTGTACAGATTGTATTCTAGACAAAGCTTCCGCAGAAGCACCCATACGTTCTAGTTCAATCTGTCTTTCTAAGTTATCTATGTTTGTATTGATAGTAGTTAAGCCTCTTAGTTTCTGGGCTTCGTAATTATTAATTATATTATCTACGCCTTGACCTGCCACACCAGCTTCACCTGCTGCTACTTTAGCACGTTCTCGTTTTTCTAGAGCTTCAATACCTAGTAACTCTTTTTGCTGTTGCGCTGCTTCAGCTTCCTGAAACAAACGCTGGTTTAACGATTGTATTTTAGCATCTCTTGCCTGTGCTGCTGCCTGTCTATTTCTTTCGTAAGCTGCTTGTTGTTCTCTAGCTGCTCTACGTTCTTCCATAAAACCGACAACACCTTGACCTATCTGTAGTGCTGCTGCCCAACTCATGTTTGTATCCTCACAAATTCTAAAAAGGGTTTGTTTCCTACACCCCATGTTTCATGTCGTTTAATAAATGTGAAGCCGACAAAACGTAGCCAATCTATAGCTACCTGATAGTCTGCGTCAACAGCGTTAGTTAGTAGGGGGTACTTCTTGTTTATCTCTTTGACCCACTTACGTGAGCCACGTAGGAAGGGTAACCATATCTTTGTAATAGGTGGGGCAGTAAGAAGCCATACAACTCCTTCTCCACCCACACCATACATACCTGCAATTTCGTCAGTATCTTCTACAAGAAAAGTCCAACACTCGTCTGACTCATTAAAGCCTACTTGCAGTGCTTCTTCAGGGCTACCATGTGAGGCTATTACCTCTGCTTCGTCTTCTGGTCTTAGGTTATCCTTCAACCAATCCACGTCAGCTTGGATACTCTTCCTCACATAACCCTTCATTACATTCTCCTTGAACGTAGTACATAGAAGCCTTCCCACTCTGCACTCTGAAAAGCAGCAGGTAGGTGACTATCACTCTGTATTACAATCTTTGTATCTGAATTACCTACTACACCAAATTGGTATGTACCGCTATCAATAGCAGCCTTGTTTAGTAAGTTAGCAGCACCGCCTACGATACGTCCTGTAAAGGTACGTGTGTAGGTAGCACGTCTAGAAGGCGTAGTATTTACAGTAAAGAAACCTGTATTGTTATACACTACAGACCAGTTACGAATACGTAGGTCTGCTGTGGTTACAGGATTGTTATTAATCTTAGGTACAGGTTCAGAGAACTGGTACTTAAATGTAAAAGGTATGCCAGCATAGACTACCTCACCAGCAGATAGCTTACCTGCTACAGATGATAGAGGTATAATACCGCCATCCTGTGCTATATAAATAGTATTACTATCAGTATATGGAACAGTTGTCAAGCCTGATGTTTCTAGTCGTACACGTCTATCCAGATGAATAGAAAACTTACCATCAGTATAGCCTGTAGCTTCGTCAACCGACAAGTTAATACGCTCTAGGAATAAGTTAGAACCACGCTTAATAAGTATATAGATATCTGCTAGGTTGAATGACACACCTATGACATCGCCATCAAATACCCAACGTGACCACGAAGCCTGTAGCTTCTCTCTACCCTGCCAGTAGTACCTGTACACATAGAAAGCTTGTGTATCGTTACTAGACTGTAGTATGAGCATATCCTCGTTAGATGATGCTTGAATGTTTGTTACCTCACCGTCAATGTACTCAGGGACGTGTGATGTAATCTCGCTAGCATCGTTGGTATCTGTATCACTATCTACAAAGTACTCCCACATGCCTGACCACGCACCACGCTTAGACGCAAAGTATACGTACTTACCAGACTGTGCTGGCTTGGCTCTCAGGGATGCCTCAAACTCTGTTGTGTTAGCAACATTGATAGTCTCAGGGGTAAGTACAGGGTCACCTGTAACCTTGAACTGTGTGAGGTCTGAGAAGAGCAGAAGGCTCTCGTTAAATGGTACAGCATGTTTAAGTATACTAACTTTGTTAGAGGATACTGCCACATCTATGGGGTCACTATCTACAATAGTTAGTGCTGACTTACGGAAGAAGTCAAAGTCTACAAACTCACCTGCACGAGAAAAGATAACATTCTCATCTGCTAGTAGTCCTAGTCTATTACGATGGAAGAAGATATCAGCTAACTTAAATCCTATAAAGGAAGGAAAGGGGTTGGTATCATCGTTACCAATCTTTCTATCTGCGTAGGATTGCTCGTCAAATGTAAAGTTAGCACTAGTATCTTTTACTAGCTTGTGTGGCATAGTGCTAGCATCTAAGTCAATGATGATGTTAGGCTCTACTGTTTCTTTCCATACGCCATTATCAAACTTAACGTAGTAATCATCCTGTGCTTTCTGGTTATCCCCTGCTACCTCAATAACAAAGTCATTAGGTGATTCAACAGGTAACTTCTTAAAGTCAGGTGTAGTATCTTTGAATACTAGTAGGTGGTCACCACCATGAGAATCACCTACTTCTACTTGAAAGTTTGTAGTATCTGTGGATTGTATGTGTAACACTGAACCGTAGCGTGTAATCGTCAGACCAGCAACAGCAGAAGCATTAACAATATTATCGTAGTATGTGCTGTTTACACCTGCGGCACTAAACGTATCTAAGTTCTCTGCAATCAAGTCAGTTGATGCACCACGCTCTGCGTTCTGTGTTAGAGATGTACTAGACTGTGTACTAGATTTAGTTGCAAATTCTACAGTACTTGTGTTTGCACCTTTGGTTAGTTTAAGTCTATATGTAGAAGAATAGTCAGCTTGTTTAACATACACTAGTGCCTCTGGATTTCTAGCAGGGGACGTTGTAGTGCCTTGAGCGACTGTTACATTCTTGTTAATAATAAAAGTATTATCTGCGATAGATACAGCAGCAAGTTCTTTACTAGGGTCAGTCAATCCTGATAGGTATGAAGCTGCGTTGTTAGTAATAGTACGTGATGTACCATCCTTATCAAACACACGAATAGTACCTGCTGTGTCAATCACTAGAGAATAAAACTCATTCTCGTCTCTACGAATAGTGTGAATAAAAGCTTTATCTAGGTTTGATATAACACCTAAGTCAGCTACGTGCTGTGTGCTAGGACGCTTAGACAAACCTGTGACCACACTAGACAGACCATTCTCTTGTAGCTCTGCCTGTGTATTAAGGCGTAGAGATGGTGGCTGTTGAGACACCCCATTGATTAGGTTGGGGATAGATTGACTGATGAGTGCCATTAGAAAGTTCTCCTACCCTGCCTATCAATAATGCTGAATGTGTCGTAATTATCAAATATGTTATGGTCATCAGAAGCTTTGTCAAACTCTTTCAGTTCAAACATAGCTCGTTCCTCGTCACGTACTTGAAAATCGTGAAGAGTGTTAGACCCTACAATACGGTCTTGGAATATTCTGGTTGCTCTAAGTGTAATATATCTTTTACATACCTCAGGCAAATCATCAAAGTTTAATTGAACTACTACGTCTAGCTTAGTGTTAGCACCAATGTTAAACGTGTGGTTCTTTCTGTCATACATCTTCAGACCACGCTGAACTAAGTCAGGACTGTTTGCCTCTAGTGTAGCGTCTGCACGTAGGATATCTGTACCTAGTACTATCTCACCGCTAGTATTCTGTGCGTATGATTTATTTAATTCTGTGTTAAAGTGCCAGCCCATTGACTGCACTTCTCTGTCTACAGTGTTAAGTATAGTCTCTGCTATTTCGGCTTCAACCAAACCAGAGGAAAGGCTGTTGACAGGTGCTTCACCTATCGCAGAGAGCATAGTGTTTACTGCGTCTAGTTGGGTTGTTGTTGCCATGTTATCACCACTTTACTTTGTTAGCCCAATAAGCTGCACTGCTTTCACCTTTGGCTATATTCTTACGATGCCTAGCCTTAAATGATTTACGTTGTTTAGCGTTTTGGTTAGTCTTTGCACCCTGTTCACCAAACCTAATTAGTCTTGGGTTATCTTTAGTACCTACAAGAACAGCATGAGATTTCTTAGGATGCTTGGGTGTTCTCTTAGGTATCCGCATACCTTTAAAGGTTTCGCCACCACGTTCTATACCCATATCACTTCTTCTTATATTTGTTAGTTATAGGTTTGCCTGTCTTCTCAGCTTCTTTTTTAGCAGAAGCCATGCCCTGCTTAGTATATTTGTAATGTTTCTTACCTACTTGTGGCATATCTTACTCCAAACAAAAAAGGAGAGAGGCTCTAGAAACCTCTCCCCTCTATTAATTAGGCTTCAGACAAAGCAACGCATGATGCTGGACGCAGGACGTTATGCCCCATTGCGTACTTAGCAACCATGAGTGTACCTTGACGGTTAATCTGGTACTCAGATTCCATGCCCAAGTCGAGCAGCTTAACAGTAGCTACAGCGTCAGGAGTGAACACAAAGCCCTTGAACTTAGAAGCTTCTGCAACCATGTCACGCCCGTCTACAGCAGCAGTAGGCAAGTCATAGTGTGTTGTACGGCCTGAACCAGCAGTGTTAGCTAGTGGAGCATTGTCTGATGTCTTACCTTCGTCAGCATCACCTGTAGTAAAGTTCTGATACAGGTTAGCTACGTTAGCGTGGTTAGACATAATGATTGGCATACCAGCGATTGATGCTACAGTTGCGTCAGCTACTGAACCATTACCACCGAAGTCACGGTTCATGTATACCAACTTGTTACCGTCAGTCACATCCATCAGCGCGTAGTACTGGTCTGGAGCAAGTACAACAACAGCACCATCAGTAGGTACGTTCTTTACTTCCATCTCTTTACGTGCGTCAAAGATAGCTTTAGCAATCTTAGCTGGGTCTGTTGCGTCAGCAGCAGCAGTACCGATATCTACGTTGTTGGTAAAGTCTTCTTCAGTGAAAGACTTATAGTCCTGTACGAGACCAGCAGCAGCAGTAGCGTTTGTTGACAGAGCAGCTTTTACCAGCATACGTGCTACGTTACGGTCAGCTTCGTTAGCCAACGCAATACCAGCTTCTTTAGAGTAGATGCTACGTACATCGTAGTGGTTGATTGCTTCATCAATGTTCGCAATGAACTGTGAACTAATCAGCAAATCGTCAATGGTTACGATACGCTCACCTGCACGAATGTTACCACCAGTAATCTCATTTCCTGGAGTTAGGTATTCGGCAGTTGCACGTCCTGTCATTGGGAACGATGCTGATTTACCTTTGGAGATAGTGCGAGTACGCACCTTATCCATAATTACTTTCTTTTCCTCAAAGGCGGTCAGGACTTCCCCAGCATATAGCTTAAGGAAGAGGTCACGAACGTCACCTGAGAGGTTATTTTGACCCTGAAAGCTTACGGTGTAAGCAGGGTTAGAAGCAGCTTGTGCCATTTTTATTACCTCATAGATTAAAATTAAAGTTAGTGCCTCAAGTTTACTGAACTTTCTCCAGCAGATTGTCCCTCGCAAGGGGTCAGGGTTAGTCGTACCTAGTAACTTTGAGATAGGGGATGTCCCCTTATAAATACATAAAAGGGTGAGGTCAGCGTTACCTGTTACCTCACCTGACACCTGCCCAGAGCAGCCGTATATAACGTCCTAAGGTAGCGAATCTTCTGCACGTATGACGTAACTTCGGGGGTGTATTCATGTACTTATAAGGAGAGGGGGTTTGGCTTTACAGTGAGCGTTATTATCTCTCTGTCCAGTAGACCCCCTACTCCCATGCAACAATTAGAACAGGCTAGAACGAGCAAGCTTATCAGCTACCTGTTGCCTGTAGGCAGGGTCTTTACTATATCTAGGGTCACTCATAGCAGCAGTGAGTTCAGCATTACTTTCAAAACGCCCACCTGAGGATACAGCACCTGTTTGTCCCTGCATTAGGGTAGGCTCTGCCTCAGAACGATAACGTGCATTGAGACCTTGTATAGCAAGTCTAATCATATTAGGGTCTTGCGTTTCCATTGTTGCATTGAAGGCATCAATTTCACTCTCAGGGAGTGCATCGGATGCCCACGAAACCATGTTGTTGTAATCTTCTTGACCACCTACGATATCATACATCTCAGTAGTCACTTGTGATGCAAGAGCGTTCTGCCCTTGTATCCATGTATCCACAACAGAGCGAGGAAAACCAGCTTCATCTAACGCAGCATAGGCATCGTCAGACAAATTACCAGTTTCGTTGTACTCTTGTTGGAATACATCAAAGTCTAAGCCCTTGTCATCCAAGAGTTCAGCTACATCGGAAGCCGTTTCTTCTCCTGTAGCTTCTACTTCTTCTTCTTGTTCCTGTTGTCCTTGACC
>Ga0209654_1002203_pt1 | contig 13834 bp, 1 predicted proteins | sample SaaInl1SG_22_DNA_FD_184646 | JGI IMG/M metagenome (GOLD analysis project Ga0209654, IMG submission 184646) | Marine microbial communities from expanding oxygen minimum zones in the Saanich Inlet - ESP_161SG_22_DNA (SPAdes) (version 2) | ecosystem: Environmental > Aquatic > Marine > Intertidal... | reverse complement strand
TGCATTATTTCCTACACCATCACCATCGGTATCTGTATCCTCGTTTGGATCCAATGGAAAGGCATCATCCGTATCTAAAATACCATCATTGTCATCATCGGTATCACAGACATCTCCAATACCATCCATATCATTATCTGCTTGGTCAAGGTTTGGTGTATTCGGACAGTTGTCATCCATATCAGAAATACCATCACCATCTCCATCAAGAGGCATTATTGAAATTTCGAACGTTGATATATCTGTTTTTCCACTAATATCTTTTGATTGAATCGTTAATTCATAGAAAGATTTTGAAATATAAAAAGTCATCGTATTGAAACGAAGTTCGCCCGTTACAGAATCAATATTCATTGATGCTCCGTCTAACCCTGATATAATACTAAACTCTGTAGTATCTTGGTAATCAGGAAGAGTCTCTAAATCTACAACAACAACTGAAGGATCTTGTTGTTCTTCAAAATAAACTATCGTATCATTTAAGATTTTAGGGTATTCATCTACATTGGTAATTGGTATTGTGATAATTGCACCATCAACATTACCATTAGGATCTGAAACTTCAACAAAGGATTTGATTTCAGCGACTCCATTAGTATCTACAAAATCCTCAAAATCAAAAGCATTTCTATTTTTTACTGTAATTATACCCGTAACAGAATCTATTTTTACAGCAGATAAAACAGCAGCTTCATTTAGATTGGTCAAAGAATAAGTTAAAATATCTTCTTCAAGGTCTCGATCGTTGTTCGTATACTTCTCATTTACATCGAAAAGTATAACACCTTCCACTTGATCTTCATTAAATGGAATTGTTGTGTAATCATCAATGATAGGCTTAATTGTTCCGAGACTTCCGGGATCTGTAAATTGACCTTCAATTGGATCAGTATCTCCTAAAGCATTATCAGTTAAAGTAACAACTATTCTATTGATGAGTCCATCTCCATTTGTATCAATTAAAGTAGCACCGTCATCAAAGGTAGATAAATCTTGATCATCTTTAAAACTAAAGAAGTTTCCATCTATATCTTTCTTTAGGTAAGTTGTTGCTTCAACACCCGTAGGTAAGTCTAACACAACTCTAGTTTGGAAACCATTTGCTGGGTTGTCATCTAAGTCAGTTAAAGTTGTATTTGGCTCTGGTACAATAGAGAATTGATATAAGTCAGCTTTAAATTCGAACGACTCTTGTATGTCTTCAGGGATTGCAAGTATCCCCAAATCTTTAAGTTTTGCGTTAGGGTCTGACGTATAATTATCTGCTCCAAACTGACCATCCTCATCGGTTATATTCCCAATAAGTATTGCTCCATAATTACTCTGTTCAGGTTGAGCACCTCCATCTCCATTAGCCCAAGATGTAGCCGATATAAAATCTTCATAACTAGTCATTGGAAAGTGACTAATATTATTCTGTTTACGATCCGGAATTCCATCCCCATCTAAATCATTACTTATTCCTAAGGTTTCCAACTTAGTAGGTATCCCGTCGTCGTCGGGACTTTCAGCAATCTCAATGGTTATGGTGTAAGGTCCTGTTTGTACTCCAAAGCTATCTTCAACGAAATATTCAAAATCTAACTCACCATAAAAATGAGGGTCAGGATTATAGCTATAGGACCCATCTGGATAAAAATCAAGGCTCCCAGAACTAACATTTTCTGTAGAACCAAGCTCATAGGTTATAATATCTCCTTCATCCGGATCTTCCGCTTCTATAAAAGATTCCACCAGAACTCCTTCTGATATGGTTTCTAAAACTTCATTTCCATTTTGATCGATTACTGGATCTCCATTTTCATCTTTTTTAACTACAGTATTTTGTACTACATCTGAAGAAGTTGGCGCATCATTTTCACCAGTAATTATGATTTCATTTTCAACAGATATTAAATACAGTCCATCAGTAATATTATAATTAATTTCTATTTTACCCGTACTTATCCCATTCAAGAACTTAGAATTGGTGGTGTGTATATTCAATTCATTTCCAGATAAATCATTGTTATTTACTACCTGGCTGAATTTATTTAAAAGCTGTTCATTATTTACTGTGGTAAATGAGTCCGTTTCATTAGATGACAGGGTATAGATAACCTGAAAGTCTTGCACCAATAATTCATCCCCATCTGGATCAATAACACCATTGGTCAAATCAATTATGAGATCTGGGTCGTTCTGTGAAAGTGTAATAGGTATTGGACTACCCGTGGGGGGTAAGCCCTCATCTACATCATTCACACTAATAACTACCGCTAGATTACTTGTATTACTCGACCCATCGATAGCTGTCACTGTAAGTTCATAATTATTGTCCGTATTTTGATCAGCTGGTATCTCATAGTTCGGTGCTGTATTAAACACCAATTCTCCGTTTACATCAATACTGAATAAACTTGAATCCGTACCCGAGATTGACCACATTACCGACTCACTTGCATCAAAATCATAGATCGAAATAGTATTCTCTTCTACAGAGTAAGCACTTGGAGAAGCTTCTGTTGTTGAACCCGTCGAGGTGATTATAGGGGCTGTCGTATCAACCACACTCAACATAATAGTACTTGTGCAACCTAAACTACTTGTTAAAGTTATTGTAGTTTCTCCTACAGAATTTCCTATAACTTTTCCATCAGCATTAATGGAACACACTAATGAATTTGTAGAACTCCAGGAAGAAACACCACTAGATGATGTCAAAATAACCTCATCACCTATTTCAAGTATTATTTGATTATCTGCGTTCCTAAAACCTCCGATAATTTCAGGGTTTTGAATTATTACTTCAACAGTAGCTAATACGTTAAATTCATTTATATAATTTATCTGAAGTGAACCTGTATTTAAGATAGTTCCAAGACCATCTTCATTGATACTTAAAATGGAATCATCAGTTGTAAACCATGCGTCAATTTGATTATTTTCATTAACAAAAGGGTTTCCTGTTCCTACAAATTGAACTGTACTCTCGGCAGAACATATTTCTAGTGTTGGTAAATTAAGTTGATTTTCATCTGAAGGTTCTTCTATAATAAAATTAGTCGCAGTAATTATTGGTTTTGGGATATAGGTTAATTGTTTATTAGCAATATTTTGATTTTCATCTGTAAAGGTTACTAAAACCGAATACGTGTTCTCTTCATTTTGATCAATTACAATTATTTCTCCTGTATCAGAAATATTAACTTTAGAATTATCATTTAATTGCCATGGATTTGTATCTGAAGGTTGGTTATTTGCAAGTAGGCTAAAGCTATCTGTGGAAGTAAAGTAATCAGGGCCAATTATTTCAGGAAGTGGTATAAAAGAAATATCTACTGCTTCACTTTTTTCAGAATAACATCCTGACCCAATAAGGTAATCTGTTTGATATGAACCCGATTCTGTTACTTGCAATGTGGAGTCTGTTGCATTTTCAATTAATTCGTCATCTTTATACCATCTAGAATTGGTGCCACTTATTGAAGAGATTAAAGTTACCGGCGTTATTACTGGACCATTAGCATCAGTTTGATAATAAGAGGTGAAATTGTCATCTGAACTTATAGTTGGTGGAGAATTATCTCCAATAATGACTACAACATAATCTTCTATAATACTTTGACATGTTTCAGGGTTTATTGTTTTGACATAATAAACTCCCTCTGAAGTTACACTAAGTATTCGTTCAGTTTCATCCTCGAGAAGTATATTATTTTTATACCATTCATATTCAAAATCAAAATATGCAGATGTAAGAGTGGTAGCAGAACCATTACAAATTTCTAGCCCTTTTAATTCGTAGGTTACCGGTGAAAGCGAAACATCTCCATTAATATCTGCTTCAATAGATATTATGTCAGAGATCGCATTATTTGAAATAATTGCAGAAAACGTGCCATCATCATTTTTTTGTGTTGTGGTTATAGTACTGCCATCAGAAACGTTTAGTGTACTGGAAATTGATGTATTATCTGTAATGGCATTTCCATATGAATCAAAAAGTTGAAGAGTAATAGGAATGCTACTATTATTATTTTCATCTATACTTCGTTCTCCAAAAAATATTTTTGCCTTGTTAATATCTAAACTAGATGGTGTAATATTAAAGCTGTTTGTTAAGATAGGAGTGTATTCAACCTCACTAGAAGTGATTTTTAACTTAATGTCTTGAGCAGCTTTGGTTATTGATAAATTATTAAAACTAGCAAAACCATTTGTAATATCTAAAGTTGTGGTTCCCAATAACTTTAAGCTAGGATCGCTATTCTCATTCAATGTAAGTGTAATTGTACCATTACTTGAATCAATTGTATTACCAAGGCCATCAGTTAATTTAATATTTACATTAAAACTTTGCCCAGCTTGCACATCTATTAAACTATTATTTAGAAATAACCCTTGTGAACTAGTTACAATAATTTCTGCAATCCCTATTAACTGCCCGTCTAGTAAAGCACTGATCATAGCGAGACCAGGAGTTAATCCAGTATTAAATTTAATAGTAATTTGACCATTTCCTATGTCTTGAGGAGTTTCTAGAGTTCCAAGATCTGTCTGGAATGTTATGTCGTAGGCTGATGCATCAGTTAGTTGATTATCCCCTGCATCCTTAAGTGTTACAGTTATATAAGTAAATGCATCGATTTCAGGGTTTATAATATTACTAGAAGCTAATATTGTACTATTTGAAACTGATGCATTGCCTGGAATAAAAGATAAGTGGATAATTTGTTCTCCTGTTCCTCCCTCTCCGCTAAATTGTCCTGTTCCACCTTGTACTGATACCCCATTGATAGTTGCTCCAACTTCTACCTCACCTAAGGTGGTGGAGGTGATATTTACAGTATAAGTGCCATCATTATTATCTATTATCTCTGAAATAGTGGCTGTTCCACTTATTACATTAAAAGATATTGTACTTTGAGAAGAAGAAGTTAATGCATCCCCGTTAGGATCTTTTAACTGAAGGGTTATTTCAGAGTAGTCAATGTCATCTGCCCCAATAGTTGTTTTTGAAGCAGATAATGAGCTATAATAAGGATCTGGTGGTGTTTCTACTAAGAACGTTCCTGGGACTGTTAGTGGGTCACAACACTGTATGCCAGGACCATTAGCACCTATATTAAGTTCAAAAGAATAATTTCCATTCTCTGCATAATAAAATTCAACTGGTATTTTAATATCATACCCTCCAGATGAATTTCTTACAGGAGGGAAGGAGTTATTTTGAGGATATTCAATTTCTCCCGAAGGTTTTAATAATCCATTAATTAAATATACGGAATATATTTCTGTTTCCTCCAAAGCGCTAACAAGCGTTGGATCACCATTTGGATCAAGAAGGTTACCGTCTGCATCAAGAGGTTCTAGTTCTAAGGTAACTTCACTTCCGGCTACAACTGTAGCTCCTGGTTTAATTCTATAGCTATTAACAAATCTAAAAGCATCTGGGTCTGTTGTTACTGTAAATGGCTCGGTTTCTACCGAAAAACTAGTGCCATCTACGTTTGCTGTGGCTTTTAACTTATAAGTCCCTGGTTCTGATATTTTTAAATCATTAAAATAAAACCCTGGTGCTTCAATGTAAGGTCCGTTGGGAGAATGAAAATAATTTGGTCTATTCCCCTGAAATAAACTTCCTGTTAAATAAGACTGAGTAACATCTTCATCATTATCGTTTAATAATTGTATGGTTGCAACGTAATTCCAACCATCGTAAATATCTCCATTAGAATACACTAACGCAAATTGAACAAATCTATTTGGGTCATATAGATTATTAGGATTTACTGCATAAAGTGTTTTGTTTACAGAACCGCCATAAGAGTCAAAAATCCAACTTTCCCATTCATACTCGGGCTCATTAAAATTGGCTATTTTGGTGTTTACTGTGACTATATTTTCTAAAAATGCTTCCTCGGGTGTTGAAAACGTTATTAAGTCTACAGGACCTGTTACTATCTCATCATTTTCTAGGAGTGTAATTTTTAATTTATATTCAGTACTTGCATTTATGCCATCACTATCAGTTGCAGAAATTATTTTTGAAGAATTATTTTCTGATGGTGTTGAAGGTGGATCAGGAGGGGATAAATTAGTTATTACACCTGAAGAAATCGTTATTGGAAAAGCACTGCCCCAATTTAAATAATAATTACCATCAGCTATTCCTGGTGCCAAAGCAGGTCCAGAACCGTTTGTGATATATCCAACACCAATTATGTTATTAAAAGATTCATCAGAATAAATATCATTGCCACTCAAATTATACAATACCTCATATGCGGGTTTTGTTTCCGTCTTTATACTTGTAGCACCATCAGCTGTAACTAATTCAATTTCAAATTTATAATCAGTTTCATGGTATATGTCATTATAATTCGAAGGAAGATCACTAAATGGTGCAATTGAAGTATCTAAATCTCCTAATAAAAATTCGACTTTATTAAATTTATTGGTAGACTGCCCATAACTATGATGGGAAAAGATACTTACACAGACTAAAAGTATGAACCTAAAAATTTTCTTATTCATTTGTGATTATTTTAGAAGCATTGGGTAATTCGTTGACTTTAATTGTAATTGTATTCGAAATTATAGAACCACAAGGAGTAACATAAACGACATGATAAACTCCGCTATCCGTTGTATTTTTTAGCGTTATCGTGTTGGAGGTTAGCTGTGTCTGGGCAACATTATCTTTATACCAAATAATTTTATCGGCATCGCTAACTGAACTCGTAATAATTACACTAGTGCCCTCACAAAAAGATGTTTGTCCATTTGCTTGTATTGTTACTGAAGGTGAGTCGAAAACCTCTAAGTTCTTTATGTAATTACAACCATCTGTTGTTGTGTAAATAATATCAATTTCACCTGACTCCAGGGTGGTTAACTCACCTGTACTCGAATTAACTGTAGCTATAGTTGCATCAGAAACTGACCAAGTACCTCCAGTAGTATTTACTGTAAAGTTTTCGGTTTGATTAAGACCACAAATATCATCAGAGCCAGAAATTAAAATATCGTCAGAGGGTGAGATTGTAATTAGAACTGGTTGTGAATATGTTATAACTGCTTCGTCTTGCCAGTCATTACTTTGATGGAATAAGCTATCAACTACTTTAAATCGAACCCATTTGCTCTCTTCTATATCTAGTTCAAAATCTTTTTGAAGTATTTGAGCTACCCTAGGATAACCTGAAGTGTTAACAGTCGTACTTATCTCTCTTGTTCTATGAGATCCTAAGACTTGAGGAGATGAAAACTGTTCATCATTAGAAAGTTCAACAATAAACTCTGATTCTACAGTATAGTTTGCGCTGTAAACTAATTTTCGATTTACATTTGCTGTAGTTATATAATCACAAGTTTTTTTCTCTATATCTGCATTTAAAAACCCTGTATGAGCTTCAGGTAATAAGGTTAAACCCGTTATTGTAAAACCAGCGGTTTTATTTCCCGCTAAATCACTAAAATAATTATTTGGGACTGTTAAATTGTAGCTGCCACTTCCAAATTTTGGATAGAGAATTAAGTAATTATCTGTGTAAACCCAAGAAGAATCATAGGGAAAACCAGAAGAGCTATTGTAATACTGATCATATAAGTATTCAAATAACAAATTTGAACTTGGTCTTTCATTGTAAGTCTGTGGATTATGGTACTCAGTAAGTTCGCTAGAATTGTGCTCTTTTTGAATCATAGCAGCAAAACGAGCGAGATCTCCTCGGTACTTAAATGCATTTACCTGTGCAAATGCCTTTTCAACATAAAGCGTTTCATCTGCCGTCAGTACAAATTTGTAAACGGTATTTATAAGCGGCTCATTCTCGTAGTCTATTTCATTTCCTGTGGCGGCCAAAATTATTTTAGGAGTTAAGACTGGGGGTGTAAAATCTTTCTTAAAATAAATATCATCTGTAGTTATACTTACAGGAGTTTGAAGTGCACCGCTAGTATCTGTATAGTTTATCTCAAAATCAATTACACCCTCTGAAGTAGCATTACTTAAATTATAAACAACTTGCCATTCTGATAAACTCCCACTTTGGGTGGCGCTCAAAGTAGCCCCATCAATAACTACAGATGTAATATTAATAGCTGCTTCTGCTTTTATACTAAGGATTATTTCATGAGAACTATTAACGTATAAATAATCTAAATCTCCATTATTTAATAAAGTTCTTGTGCCAGGTATTAAGTTAGACCTGAGCATGTAATCGTTTTCTAATGGATTATTTGAACTTAGCTTTACTTCTGTTAAGGCAATAGAGCCTTCAAAGCTGAAACCAAAAGAAGTCCCAGTATTTCCATTAGTATGTAAATCATTAAATACATTTTCTGGAAGTTCTAAAGAAGCTACTCCATTATTTACTCTATTAAAATTAAACCGTATAGTGTTCCCATCTTTGGTCAAGTCTGACACCGTCCCATTCTCAATTAAGGTACCTATGAAAGACTCCAACCTGTCCTCCGCTTGTAGAAAATAAACATCTTCAGAAAAATTGATTTCTATCGGAACTGTTGTGGCGTTCGTAGGTGCTCCTTCACTTAATATTGAGGACGTAATTGAAGGAATAGGTCTTATATCATCAAAGGAGTAAGAAAATTGTACAGCCTCCTCATTAAAATTACCAATACTGTCTGAAAAAGCAACAGGGTTTAAAGCTATACTAACATCACCTGTAGCATTATTATTTAATGTAAAAGAATAGGTGTAATCATCTACTTTAAAAAACTGAGAAGCGTTTACATTACCACTAAAACTAAAGTCATCTAAGGTAAGATCCATAGATGGCTCTGAAATATTTACTTGAGCATAAACTAAAGACTGATTAATCTTTGCACCTTCTTCTAAAGGTTCACCATCAGCATAATTTAAAGTTAAAGTTGCTACAGGAGCTATATTGTCAAAATATAAAGTAATATTATTTGCTTTCGTATTTTTTTTACCTGAATCGGTGAATACCAAATCTTTTGGGAACCCTACAATTATTTCTCCATTTTCAAAATTTGACAAAGTCCCATTAAACGTATCATTATCTATCTTTTGAAAATTAGACAATTCTCCATTTAATATTTGAGAACTCAAAATTTCCTTGAGTTCAGAATCAGAGTAATCACTGTAATTACTTGTCCCTAATGGAACAGAAAAATCATATGATATTTCTAAGCTAGCGGCATTGAATATGGTGTTATTCCCAAAAACTGAATTACCATCATTTATTGTAATAGTTGGCTCTGGAATCGAATTATCATAAAAATATATTCTATCTGTAGCTGCAATATTTAAATTTCCTCCTCGATCTTTAAATAAATTAGCCGGAAGCTCAATATAAACAGGTCCAACCGAGCTAACATTACCTTGTGCTGTAATGACTTGAGTTTCATCATTAAAACTTACTTGTGTAAAAGTTATATTATCTGAATGCGTGTTAAGTAATTCAGGCAATTCTTGGTCTGAATTTACTAAAGAGATTCCTGACTCAGAAAAAACATACCTTACTGTTACACTACTATTTGAGGAATATTCTTGATCAAAAATGATATTACTTCCATTGTAAATTTCAATTTCAGCCGTTGGACTCGTATTTTCATAATACCAATTAAATAAGTCGAAGTCTTCATTTTTAAAGCCTTGTTCGTCCATAAAGGACTGAATTTTATTCACAAAACTATACTCTCCATCACCACTTGTATGAGTTACCTTGAAAGAATATAAATCATCGTTTAAAATTGTAAAATCCGAAATGGCAGGAAATTTGTTTAGGTTTGAATTTCCATTAATCAAATCTTCTACAGTAAAATCTTCTATTGGTTCTGAAAATTTTGCCTCTACCAATAAGAAATCTTCGTTGATAATGTCTTCTTTACTTAAAGGGGTGCCATATGGTGTGAATAATTTAAAATTCACAAATGGTGGATTATTATCCACAACTAACTGTTTTTGTGATAAAATATTATTAGCACCAAGTACATTTGAAAACTTGTCTGCAGCAATTGAAAAAGAAATAAAACCATTGTTACTAGAGTTGGGCGTATAAGTTGCGCTAAATAGTTGTTCAATAGTGCCAGAATCGTCTGGTACAGATCCTAAACCAAAATATTGGAAATTGGATAATGTTCCGGATGAGACATTGATATCGTTATTTTCAATATTAAAAACTAAACCATATTCTTGTAATTGATAGCCAATATCATTTTGATTTAATGCTGTATCTTCGGCTTGTCCTAGAAATGAAATTAAAATATCTACTGGGTCCGTAGTTGTAATATGATTTAATTCGCTTCCTTGAGCGTATGTAAATGGACCGTCTGAACTTGATCTAGACTTGCTTAAAGTATAAATATTTGAAAGTCTTGGAAAATTTAATGTAAAACTGTGTGTTGAACTTACTTCTTGTGATAGATTATTTCCGTATAAATCTTGTACAAAATCTTCAGGTATATTTATAGAAACAGTTTTGTTACCGCCTCCATGGTTTATTGTTAGTTTGAATTGATCTGGATTAGTAGAATCGAATATAAAGTTTGTAAAAAAAGCATTTATTGTATTAGCGTTTAAAACACTTATTAAGTCTGCCTTGTCTTGATCTGTAAAATTTGAAAAGCTTTTATTATCAAATAAGACAGATTCACTAAAGGAGAAAATAAATTCTCCTGTTGTTGCTGACGTAGCTGAATTAGAACCAGCAAAAGGGTTTGTTAAAGTAAGCGTTGGTTTTATTCGATCAAATTCCCAAATAAAATCAGATATGGAACTATCTGTAGAGAGAATTCCTGCTAGATTCTGGTTTCCTAAATTATCACTAAGAATATCCTCTGGAAGTGTAAACTCTGTATTTCCAACAGAATCATCTGTAGAATTTAATTTAACTGTATAGTAGGTTTCTCCTACAGTCTCTACTTTTTGGAATTCCGATGGAGTAACATTTGTATTGTTATTAAAAATCAAGTCTGAAAGATCGAAGCCTTCAATAGGTTTGGATACCGAAATTTTACCTACTATGTAAGCATCATTTGTTTTAGAATTGTGAATCAAAGCGTCTCCTTTGGAATCAAAAAAGTCGAAAACTACAACAGGTCTAACTTGATCTGATGTCCATTCAAATAAATTTGAGGTTTTGTTAGCTAATAAAACTTGATTTATGCCATGCCCTCCAATTTTTGAGATTGAAAATTTATTTTCATCTATTTTTATTGAGGTATTTACTGCTGTTAAAGTTGGGTCGAGGTCAGAGGCCACATTTAAAATTACAGAATAGGAGGAATTATCAATTTTTGTAAGCTCACTAATTGTTGCATTAGTTAAATTAAATGCATCAGCAGTTAAGGTAAATGAATCTGAAGTTAATAAAGAAGTATCTATTTCTGTTAAAGAAATGTTTAGATTAATTGAATTATGATTTGATGTATCACCAGAATTTACATCCGAACTTGTTATTACTACAGATGGTCTTTTATGTACAGTTAAAGAAATTGGTTTTAACGTCCTTCCTGGCAGCCCTGGTAAAACCTCATTGTTGTCTTTTGCATATAACATAAACATGTAGGTTTTGCTAGCTTGAGTTGTTTCAGCTTCTAAGTTAGATGGGGTTTCCCATTCAAATTTATATGTGTTAGAATTAATAGAAGTAACCGTCCACGGATAAGTATCCATTAAATCTGAATCTACTGGTAGTACTTCAAAGATTATGTCATCACCATTAGGATCAGATACAGCTATATCAAATGAAACTGTTTCAGATTCACCCGCATCTATAGCCTCCAATAGAACCTCTCCATTATTATTAACCTCTTTATAAGGAACACGTAATCTTGTTTTAGTACTAAGAATATAGGGTTTGATATGTGTAGGAGGAGTTAATGAATTTGAGCTCGAAGGGATATCTGTATCAAAATCAAATGATGTTTTTTGAGCAATATCATTAGATTCAGATGATACTGTAACTAGAGGTGCATTGTTTGAAGAACTTTCCAGTTGAGAAAAGAAAGGGACTTGATTAATTGTAGTTCCTATTAGTTGACCATCTTTGTATTGATCTATAGCAACGAAACTTCTTTTATGACCTTCATCTGTAGAATTTATAAAATTTACAGTTCCGCTGTAAGGGTTTATGTAAAAATGATCTGAATCTAAAGTGTTATTTTTTAAAGGCTTATCAGCTGAGTACCCATTTCTAAATGTATATAGTAAATCATTATTATTAGAAGGGTATTCATCGCTTTCTACAATATTGGTGCCATCTACCCAACGATAAATCAATTGATCTCCATCTTTATCTTGGGCAAAGGATAAAAAAGTTGCCTCACTGCCGCTATAAGCACCCTGTACGCCAAAATAATAAACTTCAGGGCTATTATTTGCTAGCGTTTTTTTTACACCATTATCAAAAAAAGGAAAAATAAATGCATCAAAGGTATGCCACAGACCGTAAGTAAATTGATCATTTACTATATAATTTACATCCGTATAAGGATTCCCCTCTCTTAAAGAGCTAGTAAGGACCTGTATATGAGCATATTCGTTAGAGTTCCAAAAATTATCTGGTATATAAAATTCAGGTATCGGATCGTTTCGACCAGGAATAGAACCCCTGCCACTATTTGATACTTCCCTAAAATAATCTGCATGAGTAGACCATGTATATTGATAAAGATTGTTCTGTATTGATCCTAATGATGAATAAATTACTTTTGGATATTTCCAATTTGTTGCCTCTAATAGATCTAAAGCAACAGTTGTAAGATTAGCATTATTGAAATATATCCTCTGAGCAGGACTTGAACCTCCATATGGCCAGTTATATTGACTTTTTTTCCAGTCATAGGGATTATGCTCAGTAAAAGAACCATAAAAAGAAATCCAAGAGGGTGAACCTACTCCTCTTCCATAAGGTCTAGCTCGCCCATGAGAATCATATTGATAAGAAGGGATGAAAATAAATTCAGTTGAAAAAGATTTTGAAATATTTGTTAAAATCGGCCACTTTGCAGTATTACTATCATTAAGGTTCCATGCTTTAAGATTAAACTCAAGATAGGTTGAATTGGTTGTTTTGGGTGCACCTGTGATAAAGTCATAATTGTTCCCGTCAACATATTTAAAACCTAAGACTCCTCCAACATTAGGAATATTTTGACCACTTATATCAAAGAATGAAATGAGAGTTGAGAATAATATAAAATTAAAAAGACGGTAATCCATAAATTATAATATTTGAAAATGAAAAAACAAAATTATTCAAACTTTCAATAGTTTAGTTTGATTCAAATCGGTTAAAATTTTTTTATATTTGACAAAATTAACCATAGTGAAAAAATTTGTAGCATTACTGATAATTTTTATCAGCCCGAAAATTTATGTTCTTGCACAGAACGATGAGTTTACTTCGGCTAGTTATACCAATAACATTCAAAAGACTAATAAATTAGAGGATTTTGAGATATATGATATAATAAAAAAAATAAAAGACGAAAATGTAATATTCTACAAATTAGCAGAAATTGACAACTCAATATATGTAGGAACTAGTAACGGTGTTTTTGAATTGTTTGAAGGTAAAATTAAAGGTGAATTGAAAAAATACTCTAATCAAATTACTTTTGATTTAGATCAAAAAAAATTTACTACTAATTCCAATAAAAATCAAAAATTGAATAGTAACATTTCATTTAATCATGGATATTATTGGTATGAAATTATAGATGGAAGGATTTTAGTATTAAAAAAGAAACTTGGTAAAAAGAAATTAAGCGGTATTAGTGTTAGAGCCTTTTCAGAAAATTTTATTGGAACATACTCCGGTTTTTTTGATTTTAAGGAAAATAAAATAGACTCATTTCC
>Ga0209654_1002202_pt1 | contig 13835 bp, 4 predicted proteins | sample SaaInl1SG_22_DNA_FD_184646 | JGI IMG/M metagenome (GOLD analysis project Ga0209654, IMG submission 184646) | Marine microbial communities from expanding oxygen minimum zones in the Saanich Inlet - ESP_161SG_22_DNA (SPAdes) (version 2) | ecosystem: Environmental > Aquatic > Marine > Intertidal... | reverse complement strand
TCAGCGTTGTTACCCGTACCATCACCATCAGTATCCGTATCTTCTGTGGGATCTAATGGGAACGCATCGTCAGTATCTAATGTACCATCGTTATCATCATCGTTATCAGCGTTGTTACCCGTACCATCACTATCAGTATCCGTATCTTCTGTGGGATCTAATGGGAACGCATCGTCAGTATCTAATGTACCATCGTTATCATCATCGGTATCAGCGTTGTTACCCGTACCATCACCATCGGTATCCGTGTCCTCTGTCGGATCTAATGGGAAGGCATCTTCTGTATCTAATGTACCATCGTTATCATCGTCAGTATCCGTAGCATCACTCACGCCATCAGCATCGGTATCCGTTGGTACATCTGTTGCATCTAATGGATCTGTACTTGCTGCTATTTCATCAGTGTCCGTATAACCGTCCCCATCATCATCCGTATCAGCGTTGTTACCTGTGCCATCACCATCGGTATCCGTGTCCTCTGTCGGATCTAATGGGAAGGCATCTTCTGTATCCAAAGTACCATCGTTGTCAACATCTTCACTATTTAGAGGAAGTATCGTAATTGTAAATTCGGCAGAATCAGTTTTACCTGAAATATCAGAAGCCTGAATGTCTAAAACATACTGCTGTTTTTCAAAGTACACTGGAGAGGAATTAAATCTCAATTCTCCAGTTGTTGAGTTCAAATTAAATGCAGCTCCATCTTTTACGTCGAGTATAGTATAATTCGTGATATCTTGATAATCAGGAAGTGTTTCGATATCAACTACCACGATATCTGTTGTTTGTTGTTCTAAAAAATCAACAGCTGTACTCGTAATAATTCTTGGGTATTCATCAACGTTTGTTAACGGAATGGTTATCGTCGCTAAATCTTCATTTCCATATGGATCGCTTACTTGAACAATTACTTCCATCTTTGCGTCACCTTGATTATCTACAAAAGATTCAAAATCAAAGTATTCTGATTCTTTAACACTTATAATACCTGTAGAACTATCTATTTGAAGTGCGTCGGTTATTTTCTCAGCATTTGCTGTTGCTAAAGAATACGTAAGTACATCACCTTCTAAATCAGAATCATTTCTAGTAGATTTCTCATTAACATCATAGATAAAAGTATTTATTGCTTGACCCTCGTTAAAAGGACTTGTTGTATGGTCATCAATCTCAGGAAGAGCTTCTCCAAGCCCTCCTGGATCTGTAAATTTGCCTATCTCTGGATCAGTATCTCCAAGAGCATTATCAGTAAGGGTAATTACTATTCTATCTACTAATCCATCTTGATTAGTGTCAATTAGCGTAGCACCATCATCAAAGGTAGCTAAGTCTTGGTCATCTTTAAAGCTAAAGAAGCTTCCATCTGCTGCCTTTTTTATGTAAGTTGTTGCTGCTATACCTGAAGGTAAATCAATTACTATACGTGTCTGAAGTCCATCTCGGGTATCATCTAAATCAGTCAAGGTTGTATTTGGCTCAGGTACAATAGAGAATTGATACAAATCTGCTTTAAATTCAAATGACTCCTGAATATCATTGGGTATTTCAACAATACCTAAATCTTTAAGTTTAGCATTTGGATCTGACCTATAATTATCATTTCCAAACTGACCATCAGCATCAGCAATACTTCCTACTAAAATGGCTCCATATTTGGACTGTGATGGTGCCGATCCTCCGTTTCCTTCTGCCCAACTCTTGGCTGAAACAAAATCTTCATAACTGGTCATTGGGAAATGACTTATGTTATTTTGCTTTCTATCTGGCACTCCATCACCGTCTAAGTCATCACTTTTACCAAGTGTTTCTAGCTTTGTTGGAATACCATCATCGTCGGGACTCTCTGCAATAACTATTGTTACAGAATATGGGCCTTGTTTTAATCCAAAACTATCTTCTACGAAGTATTCAAATTCAACTTCTCCATAAAAATGAGCCTCAGGGACAAAGGTGTAAGAACCGTCATCATTAAATACGAGCGTTCCTTCTGATACCGTTGTGTCTGACGCAAGCTCATAGACTACAGTATCACCACGATCAGGATCAGACCCTTCAACTGAAGCAACAACTTTTACTCCTTCTTCTATTGTTTGTAAGATATCATTACCTGATGCATCTTTTTGAATTGAACCATCATCATTAAATACAGCAGTCTGTGTTTCTATCTCATCATTTGCAACTGGAGCATCATTCTCTCCTTTAATAGTAATTTCTGTTGTTACAGGAATTGTAAAAATACCGTCAAAAATTTTATATGAAATACGAATCTTACCACTTTCTGAGCCTGTTAAAAATTTAGAATTTGATAAATTTAATTGAAGTTTATTTCCTGAAAGTGAAGCTTGATTTACAATCTGTTCAAAAAAAGCAATTAATTCAGGATCGGTTAAAGGAATATAATTATTAACTTGTCCATCTCCTGTTAAATACTCTATTACGAAATCTGTAACCGTTAATTCATCACCATCAGGATCTGTTACTCCTTCAGTTAAATCGATCTCAATATCTGCATCATCTTGACTAAATGAACGAGTTACTGGACTGCCTGTTGGCGGAAGATTATCTATAACTGTAACTGGTAACTTATCAGACTCGTTAAGGGCAACATCAGATGAAGATATATATAATACTGAACCATCATTTTGGGTAATATCTAAATTTATATCATAAATCCCGTCGTTGTTTGTTGTTCCAGTTCCTATAACTGAAAAACCATCTGTTCCGTAAATGGTTATGACACTATTTGGTTCAGCGTTACCAATAACTTTTTTTGTTGAAACTAATGAACTTTCAGGTTTAACTGGTGCCGTAGTATCTACTGTTAAATTTCCTAAACCTGCTATTGATGTGTTACCTGCTGCATCTGTGGCTGTTACACTTACAGTATAATCACCCTCAGAAAGTGTAGCAGTCACATCCAAACTCCAATCACCACCTCCATCTGCAGTAGCAATATACGTCTGTCCATCAACAACTACTTCCACTGTGGCTTGAGCCTCAGCAGTTCCCGTCACAGTCGGCGTTGTATCATTCGTTGTTGAACCTACTACTGTCGGCGTAGCCGGCTTAGAAGTATCTACTGTTAAAGATCCAGTTCCAGCCGTAGATGTATTGCCTGCAGCATCGGTGGCTTTTACACTTACAGTATAATCTCCGTCTGCAAGTGCAGTTGTTACATCCAAACTCCAATCACCACCTCCATCTGCATTAGCAATATACGTCTGTCCATCAACAACTACGTTTACTGTTGCATTAGCCTCAGCTGTTCCCGTTATCGTTGGGGTTGGATCATTTGTAGTAGTATTTGCATCAAAAACTGGTGCTAATGGTGCTATTTCATCTACATCATTAATACTTATTGTTATTAGGTCAGTTTTTGAAGTATTAGAAGCATCTGTAATTACTATACCAATACTATAAGAAATAGTTCCTGACTCATAATCTGGGGCAGTAACAAATGAAAGATTTCCGTCTGTATCTATACTAAAAAAGCTAACATCTGTTCCAGACAACGCATATGTTACATCTGTATTAGAATCAAAGTCATATACACTTGTTGTGTTCTCGTTGACTGCTATTGTTGTTGGTGCCGCTTCAGTAGTTGAGCCGGTCTTTGTAAGGATAGCGATTTCGTCGTTTATTGTAGTTAGAGTAATCACTACATTATCTATGGCATCATAAGTATCATCAGAATTAGAATCATCTATGGCTATTGTTATAGTACTTTGAATATCACCGTCAAAATCAGAATCATCTACACCAGTCACAGTTATAGTTTGTGGAATGCCCATGTCTGTTGGAGTAAAGGTTAGGGTTTCAGGAGAAATTGATGCTTCAGTCAAATCTGATACCGAAAGATTAAGAACAACGTCAGAGGTGATTTCTGAGTCTAAAACAACTGTAAAGGAGTTTGATGTTCCAGATTCAGAAACCTCAATGTTATTTTTAGATACTGTAACTCCAGGAGTAACTTCTGGACAATCTGCATTTTCTGGCCTGGTCACACCATTTAATCTACCTCCGCCATCAGTTACTCTAAATGTTAAATCTTTAGTAGCTAAAAGTTCATTTGTGTTTTGATCATAGATATTTATAGTTACAGGGTAATTACCTTGTGTTAAATAGGAAATATCATATTTCTGACACTCGGTAAGATCTATCTCAGTGTAGAAATCTGTCTTGTAATTCGATCCTTGCGTTGATATAATTGAGCCTTTCAGTATATTCCCAGAAGCTAAAATTCCATTAAAATTAACCTGAACCAAGTTACCTATTTCAAAGTTGGCTTCATTATCTGCATTTGAAAGAAGCACAGCAACAGGTCCATTTCTTTGGATAATTTCACTAGTTAGATCTCCACAACCTTGGGGACCACAAATCCTATGACTTTGGTTTAAACTAGTACCCCAATCTGGAACCCAACCGATAAAGAGTGGGATGGGTGGGCATGGATTGGCTTGTGCTGGAATAGAACTATCACAAAACAAATCAGTTGAATTCCGATAAGCATATCGTTGTAAAACAGTATACAATTCTATTTCAGTTCTAATCTCGCAATAGTTATTTGCACCGTCACCATCTAAATCTCCACAACCGTCAATTCCATCTGTGGCATTCCCAGTCATTTTAATTTCAATATTATCAGGAATTCCATCACCATCAGTGTCAACATCTCCCCAAACCCAAGGTTCAGGAGCAACGCCAACATTTAGAACATGCGACAGACCCGCAAACAAGGCATCAGAATCTGAAGTTGTTGAAACATTAATAGTTGATGAAACTCCATTATAATTGCGCCAATAATATGAATAGCCATATTGAGGATGGTTAGATAAAGGCGATAATTGGACGGTTTGTGGAACATTCCAATTATTGGCCGTAAATGTTAAAGAGTTTATAGCGCCTAGTATTGGGTCTCCAGATCCATTTGGGTCATATGTTGGTTTAAAGTTATCGACAGAAAATTGAACAATGACATCCGAGGTTGGCTGAGCTGGTAAAACAACAGTAAAAAATGGTCCAGGTATTACAGGACTATTGTTATCTGTATCATAATAAATATCGTTAATGGTGTTTGTTGATGGATCTTTTAAATCAGAAAAAATCAAGCTATTATCATCGTCTAAAACATTGATTTGAATTGTTGCTTCTTGTGCACTTATAAAATTTCCAGATGTAGACGCATTAACAGAAATTGTTATTGTATCTGCTGTGTTATCACCAATAATGGAATCATCTATTGCATTAATGGTCACATACTGAGTAGTATTCCAATTTGCTGAAGTAAACGTTAAACTGTTTTGAACGATTTCAAACTCTGTTGATGACGTTACAATATCTAAAGTTACATCGGATGTTGGTGCTTCTGAAAGTATAATACCAATCTGAGCAGTGTTAGAATATTCACCATTCGAAGTTTCTCTAATCGTATACGTTAAGGATTCACTTGCAATTACCCTTGTTGTCTCAACATCGAGCGTGTTAAATTGAGTTGAAGTATCAAGAGAAGCAAACCTGCTATTCGGATACTGATAACTCCAAGGGGAACCTACAAAATCAAAGGTTAAGTCAGTTACTTGATCACCATCAATGGCTTGATCATCGGGTGCATCAACAGTTATAATATGAGATAAAATTTTAACTGGGCCACTAGAAGTATATAAAGTACCAAATTGCAGTATTTTTTTATCCCCGTGGCCGTTGGCGGCACCATTTTGAGAATAATCTGGACTAAAATTATCACTTGATATGACAGCTTCTGTTTCGTCTCCAGACAGAACTTCTATAAAAATACTATTTGAACCTGGGTCGCTAATTGTCAGTTTATAAGACCCTGATTGACCCTCATAAGCTGTGCTAGCTATCGGTGTTATGGTTAAACTAGCCTCTTCGTTATCGGTTATGTTAATAACAGCCTCGGGCTGTCTATTCCACAAACTACTATTATTTTTTTCATATTGGAATATATAAACGTCTGAAATCTCTTGAGTATTTAATTGATTATCATCATTGAGCTCTACCGTAATTGGGAAAGTTTGAGGAGAATTTAAATAGTTACCTGCAGGAATGGTTAGTACAAAACGATTTAAATCTTGATTCCATACTAGAACACCATCTCCCCCATCAGTAACAGTAATCCGATTATCATACACAGAATTAAACTGAAGTTCTGTTGTTTCAGTAGTATTTTTTCCCGATACTTCAATAGACCAGTTTAATACAACCGTTCCTTCGTCTTCGTTATAATCTTTTGTAAAGGCTTCTGACCAAGATACAGAGAGCGAACATCCCGTAGCGTCAACAACTGCACCGCTGGGTGAATTTGGACATGTATCTAAGTTATCATTAATCCCATCACCATCTGTATCAGCCTTGTCAGGCGATGTGCCTTGAATAATTTCTTGAGCATTTGTTAACCCATCTCCATCACAATCATCTGCATCCCATTCCGTAGAAGTTACGCCCCTCACAAGATCATACAATGGACTACGCGTATCATCTGAGTCTGGAACTTCACAAGCATCAAGTAATATACTTAGATCACCAAATACGGTATAACCTTCTTTACCATAAATATCATTCGGGGAATACATCCCCCAGGCGGTATTAAAATATTCCTGCCCATTGGTGAAGCCATCACCATCACAGTCTAAAGACATGAAATATTCAATTTGGGTAACTGAAGTAAAATTACTCGCCCAACGATAACTATTGCCTGTCGCAGCAAATGAACAAATATCCAATGCATCTGTGCCGTCCGACTCTTCCTGCGTATCACTAATTCCATCACCATCATCATCGGTATCGGCATTATTTCCAATACCGTCGTTATCAAAATCTAACCACTCTGAAGGATCTGTGGGGAAAGCATCGTTAGAATCAATATACCCGTCTCCATCTTGATCATTCTCAACTAATAAAAGGCAAAATACGCGTGAGTCCGAGTAGGAGGAACTCCCATCAGATAATACCCAATCTATTTTTATTTTTTCTTGCGAACCGTCTAAATTGCTAGATGCATATGTGATTGAATTAATAATATTATCTAAATCTGAGGTCGTAGTTGCTGCGTTTAGGCTTATCGTTATTCCTGTTACAGCATTACTCCATTGACCAATCACAGTAGCGTCGTTAACTCGTATGATATCTAGATTGTCACTTAACTTAACTGTATTTTCATCTAAAGAATATTGATCTGTTGAACGGATTTCAGAATTTGAAGCATCATCTATATATGGTAGAAAAGTAAGGTTAAAATTAGAATAATTACCAGGATCTGTAAAATCTGAAATATTTGCTAAACCATTATGTGTGCTTGCTACAGAAAAAATTGTATAAGGCGCATTAACAGTATAATCTGGTGGATAATATGGATAAGATTCTGATATTGTAAATGTAGCAGTTGTACCGGGAGTAACATATTTAGGAGTTGTACCCGGTTTTAATAACTTAGATATTTTGTTTATGATTATTGTACGTTCACCTCCTGGCAAAGAACATGGATCACCTTCTATTTTGTAATTGATACTTTCTAAAAGTAATTTAGTAGTCTCATTAGTGCTACCACTTGTTACACCAGATACATCTTTTGTAAGATCCAAAGTAATACTACTTGACTTCCCATCAGTGGCGTAATCAATATTATACGAGTAGCCACTTGACAACGTACCGGTTTGGTCTGAAGTAATGCTCAACTCTTCCCCATCAAAGATTAATTTTTCATTTAATCCAGGCGTTATTCCCTGAACATCTAAAATAAGTTCAGAAAAACCTCCGTCGTTTACATCATCTTTAATTACATCAGAATCAACAAAATCTATGTCTGAAACAGTAAATAAAGAGTTGCTTAGAGGAAGTTCAGAAATGGTATTGGCTGATGTGTAATTAGCAGTTGCATTAAATATAATATCATCTACAGTATAACTGTAATCCCAATTAAATCTATGAAAAGAACCATTAAACTCTATAAAGTTTGCAGCATTATACGCACCAGTATTTACTTCTTTTAAGACAAGTAAAACATTTGAAGCTGGCGAATCTACTGGTGTAAACTTATTAATATCTTTAAATTGGAATGTTATTGTATGAGAAGGATTATTAGCGTATTCATAGTTAAAAGTTCCAAATCTCTCTGTAAAAAGTATAGGGTGAGTAATGGTATAATACAATGTTTCAATTGTAACAATTCCAGTTTCTTCATCTATCGTTTTGGTATGATCATAACCATTTTCAAAATAAAGCTCTAAGTTGTAGTTAGAGTTATAATCTAAATCATATATTTTAAAACTTACTCCTTGGGCTCCCACAGGCTCTTCCTTATTTGGGGTGTCATGCTGCCAATCTGGATATCTAAGTTGTTCATAACTATCTGCATAAGCTTTTATAGTAGATTGTGATTGATCATTATCAATAGTTGTTAAAAAATCTCTTACAGCTTCTGGAACATTATAACTATCTGCAAGTTTTTGATAATCATCATTAACAGGATAACCGCTACTTCCCCTCATTGATGCAAAATCGTTTTTGGGTATTAACTTTACAGTTACTTTCACCGCGTCATAAATTTCATCCCCGTTTGAATTATATTTAAATAACCTGAATTCAAAATCCCTATCAATTGATGTATCTAGTTCTCTTAAATGTCCTTCTGCTTTATAGGCAAAAGCATCAAAAATAGACTTAATCGTCATTTCTTTGAACAAATGATCATTCATAGTAAGGTGAGGTTCTAAATAATCGATTGATGAGTGCATTTCATAGTAAGTACCACAACTCCCGTCGCTCGTAGAACCGCCGCAATCTCCAGTAAGTGACCAGATACCTGTACTCAAACCTGGATCTGGTGAATAAACGGCTTTTCCTTCTTCAAGAATTCTTGTGTAGTTGTAATTACCGAATTTAAGAGTAGCGAAGTCGTCATAACTTGGTGGAGTGCTATGCGCATAACTAAAAGTACTATTGCCTGGTACATGAAGTTCATACTCTACTTTAGCTAAGTTATTCAGAGGCTCACCAACCACTTCCATATTATTCCAATCACTAGGCTTAATAAGTTCAATCCTGTGATAATCAGTATACGTATTTGAATACGTAAAATTGTTAAAACTTTCAAATAGAAATGATTTATCAGGGGAATCTTCTTGAATAGTTATGGGGGCTAGTGTAATTGTTTGAGACGCATCTTTAGAGCTAAGAGCAGATCTAACCTGAAAAACAAATTCTTGAGAATCTACAATAATTTTATATTCACCAGGATCTAAGTCTAAGGACGTAAGATCTATGGTCCAAGAACCATCATTTTGTATAGTGAATGAATTATTACTTAAAAGGGTACAGTTTGAGACGCAGATATTACGATCCGTTCCATCATACACAATATACTTCTCAAGAGAATAGCTTTTAGTTTGATTTGATAAATTAGAAACTCCCGTTAAAACAATAGCATCTTGAGTAGTAAATGCTTTAGAAGTTAAATTATAATCAATGATAGAAAAAGAAAAAGAATATGGGATATGATTTGTCTTATTTATTGTCAGGCTATAATTTCCAGAGGCTAGGTTCAATGTAGATATATCTATTGAAAAAGCATTGTTAAATTGTTTCAACACATAGTCTTGCTTAGATGGATCCATCCTAGACCTATCTTGCCAATACCAATTACCATTATTCCCAGCAAAATCAACATCTAAATCAATTAAAAAAGTACCTGTGTGAATAGTATTATTACCCTGACTAATTTCATAGTCGTATGTACCATTGTAATAAACTACACGTTCACCCATATTTTCTCTACTTGCCAGGTATGAATTATTCGCTTCTTTCCCAGACAAACGAATAAATCCATTTAAATCCGATTGAGAATAGATTTTTGCATTGTTTAGATGTAAACCTCGAGGATCATGCAAACTACTTATAATTGAACCATGGATATCCTGTGCGACCAAATCACAACTAATAGTTAAAAAGAAAATTGTTATTGAGATAAATTTAAAAAACTCCTTATGCATTTTATTTATTTTTTACAAAAATCTGTTAACAAAATTAAATTGTCAAACTTAATATTAATTATTACTTTTATAAAAAAAAGAATTATCTTATCCCTTAAAATAAATATCTTCTTCAATGAAAAAAACTGTTTTTATATGATTTTACTTAAAAGAATAACGCTGTTTTTGTTTCCCTTTATTTATTCACACGTTGCGCTTTCACAACAAGATGAGCAAATTTTTGAATTAAAAGAAACGCATCATACCTCCTATTTTTTCAATGCCATTGTTGTTGACAATAAATTGTTTTTTGGGACTTCTAATGGTATTCAATATTATGACAATGAAACAAAGACACTAAAGCTAATCAACAACGATATTGTTGGTGCTATTGACCATTACAATGGAGAATTTATTAACATCCCCAACACAACCTTTGATAATCTTTACAGTCATTTATTGCCAACAAACTATTCCAAATCTAAATCAAACTCATTAGTCTATCGTTCAGACATTTACATAATTTGCCGTGGGGTATTGTTTGTTTTTAAACTAAAATCTTACAACATAAAACCCCTCCCTAGCATTAGATCAATTTCAAAAAACTACATAGGATCCTATGGTGGGATTTATAGTTTAATAAACAACGAAAAATTAGAATTCCCAACATACACCAGCAGCTTTATACGAGAATTTGATGGTATAACTTTTATTAACTGGGATGGACTATCAATAATTGATAAGAACGGACAAAGAAACTTTTACGCCTCTAACGGTGAAGGAATTGAAATTAAAGATGAAATTATTGGGATTGCAAATGATATAGAAAAGATTGATGTCAACAGATTTTTACTTTTTACATCTTATGGAGTGTATTTGTTCAATGATAAAACCCTAGATTTTAAACAAGTGTTGTCAGCTTCTAAATACGGAATATTGAATTTTATTCGATCTGAAAAAGATATAAATGGAGCTTCGAGAGTCTTTTTGCACAACGATAAAACTATATTTCAATATCTCCCAAAAACCAAAGAACTAACCAAAATTGCTTCTTTTAATTCATTTATTGTTGATGTGTTTTCAAATTCTGGTTCAGTATACTATGTAATAACTGACAAGGATGTTAGAAAAATACATTTAACACAAAAAAATGAAAATTATATTCTATTTAATAACATCATACTCCCCAATAACATAGGTGTTTTTAAAAATTTTGTTTTTGTTACTTCTGATGTAGGACTGTATTTATTTGACTTAAAAACTAAATCAGGGAAAGAATTAAATATCAAAGAAGAATTCAATAAAAATGCTTTTTTTATCGATAATAATAAATTAAACCTTGGGAGCATTAACGGGTTGTATGAATTTGATAATAGCACACTAACTAATCTATTTAATGAACAGGAAGATTTACAAAAAAAGGAAAATATCATCATTAGAAAAGACAAACTTTTTATTTACGGATTACTTATCCTTCTATTAGGCGCTGGAAGCTTTCTATTATTCAGACAAAAACTGATAAATTATAATATAAAAAAGGAGAAATACAAGGGAATCAATCAAGCGCAAATCAATGAATATATTGTCAGAAACATTAGTTCAGTTAGTATTAACTCTATTTGTGATCATTTTGAACTGCCCGTTAACAAACTGTATAACATACTCGGAAAGAAGAAGCCTGGAGATCTTATTAGAGAAGAAAGATTAAAGATTGTAAAAAAAATGAGATATCAAAAAGTTTCAGAGGAGATAATAAGTAGAGCTACTGGCTTTTCAATATCTTATCTTAAAAAATTATAATAAGTAGTATTATACTCCCGAAATGAAGGGGAGTTATTCTACTAAATATGTGCTACCTGAATTGGTTCCAGAACTTTCATATGATGGTCTTCCAATAAAAGAGGGAGGTACCGCATCCAATACTTTTCTCTCAATGGTTAACGGAACGTTTGAAGGTGATTTAGAAGAAACAAAGAGACAACTCCTGGAGTACTGTAAGTTGGACACGTTCGCTATGGTCAAAATTCTTGAGAAACTACTGCAGGTGTAAAACTGATTTTTTTAGAGAAAATTGAAAAAAATTTATTTTTACTTTTAGTGAGATACACCCCCTGATCAATTTTTTCTGAAAATATTTTTCTCGCGACTCTGAGAGGGTATTTTGATTCATATATATGTATATATTAAGGCAGGATGTCCGGCAGGGAGTCCGGCAGGGGGCTCCCCCATATTCAAAACAAATGTGCGATTAACAATAATTTTGATGAACCCGTGACGGTGATCCTTCACTAATTATTATCCGCACGCAACCTACAGAAATCCAAAAGAATCACAAACTCAAACTTTCGTAGACACCCATTACTTCTTTTTCTCTGATACCGAGATATCTTTTTGTTATTCCCATTGACGAGTGACCAAAGAGTTCCATTAACAGAACGATAGACTGGTTGGAGTAGTTGTTCAATTTCAGAACTCTATTTCCAAGTGTTTTTCTAAACATGTGTGTGGATACATTCCCATCTACATGTACTTTGTACTTTCTAAATATTTTTTTTAACGAAACGTTCACCCACGATTTATCAATTGGTTTGGTTCCATACTTATTTATGAAAATGAATTGATTGTCATCATCTATGAGTTGTTTCCTTTTAACACGATATATTATTTCGAGTAAATCCTGATTTAATTTTATTCGTCGAGTCTTCTTTGTCTTTTGTTCTATTATAGATAATATATCTCCCCCCGAAAAGTCTGTATACTTTAATTTGAGTATGTCACCGATACGTAAACCCGTAAATACACCAATTGAAATCAGGAGACAGTATTTATAATTCCCATCTCGTTCCAATTTAGCAATTAGTGATTTAAACTCTTCCCATGGAATTGCACCGGTTGTTGTTCGTTGACCTTGTAATGACATTTTTCAGTTTTTTAGAAATTAACCCGGCTAACATAAGCGCAAAACTTCGATTATGCCGCATTTTTTAATAAAAGTATAAGGTGTCGGAGCCTTTCAATGGGGTATAATCACAGCAACCTACTGATGGTGTTGATGTTAGATCAATTTCAGTAACTTATACTTAGTCCAAAAGTATAAGCAAATAAGTTTTTATACATATTTTAGGCAGAATAGAATTCTCGCTGTAGATTTCGGTTATGGAAATTTTTGGGTACATTATTATCGGAATAATAATTTTATACATTCTTGGATTTATAGTAAACCTATTTTTCACCTTCTAATACTATTACTATTGAAGAATTGTCAAATAATGTAACGGAGTGGTTTATTAAAATGTATCCTCTTAGAAAGAAATTCCCTCGAATTGTTATTAGTGATGAATCTTCCGATTTTGCAGGTACTTTCACTTTTTACAACAACACGATTACCTTATTTACTCAGAATGTAAGTGACTATGATGGTATTGTGGAGATAACTCTTCATGAACTTGTCCACTGGCGGGAAATAACCTCTCATTCCAAGGATCAATTTTATGATAAACAACTTAAAGAGTTCGGATATGAAAACCACCCTCAAGAGATATGGTGCAGAGCTGTAGCTGCTGAATTGTCAAAACGCTATATCAATCAGAGATTATAATATTTTGTCGTAGATTTTTTAAAAAACGGTCCTTATTTCACAAATGACTCAATATTCCAACCAATCGTGCCGATAATAATTTAATGTAATACAGTTATCAAAATCAGGGATTCAACAGATGCAATCGAGAATTGTTTTCTGCGCCAGTTGGTATTTTATGGTTTTTAACTTGATTATTTTTTACGACAAAAACTTACCAATTCATTCAAGAAAATTACCTTTTCAGGGTCTAATTCATGTTCTTGAGGAAT
>Ga0209654_1002198_pt1 | contig 13847 bp, 12 predicted proteins | sample SaaInl1SG_22_DNA_FD_184646 | JGI IMG/M metagenome (GOLD analysis project Ga0209654, IMG submission 184646) | Marine microbial communities from expanding oxygen minimum zones in the Saanich Inlet - ESP_161SG_22_DNA (SPAdes) (version 2) | ecosystem: Environmental > Aquatic > Marine > Intertidal... | reverse complement strand
GGATCTTTCCCCTAAGGAGTTCTTGGTACATGCCAATGCAGCCTTGAGCAAATGTTTGGAAAGAACCTCCTTCATCACCTTAACCTATTACATCATCGACACAGAAAATCACATCATTGATTTTGCAAGGGCAGGACATTGCCCGACCTTATTTTACAGTAAGAAGAGCAAAACGTCGACTTTTCTGGAGAACAAGGGCCTTGGACTAGGTATTATGAGGAATGATACCTATCAGAATTTCATTGAAGAAAGTCAATTCAGCTTTGACAAAGACGACATTCTTGTATTGTACACTGATGGGATCTCTGAGGCTAAAAACAATGCAAATGAGGAATTTGGATTTGATAGAATGACCAAGCTGCTTGAAAAAAACGCACATTACGATCCTGTAATGATTCAAAAAGTGTTCATCAGTAAATTATATGAATTCTGTCAAGACAACCCATTGGATGATGATTATACCATGGTGGTGATCAAATTCAAATGAAAAACGTAAGAGTAAAGAGAAGATGATAGAAATAAATAAACGTCAAGAAAACCATTACCTACTGATCTCCGTAAGTGGTGAAGCGGATGCAAGTTCTTCTATTCACCTTGACAAAGCAATCAGGGAAGCGATGGATGATAACGGACCAAATATTCTGATCGACTGCACTAAGCTGGAATACATTTCTTCAGCTGGTTTAGGTGTATTCATGTCTTACATAGAAGAGATCTCGCGCAACTCAATCAACTTTATCATCTTTGGCCTTTCCGAAAAAGTATTGAAGGTATTCGGAATCTTAGGCTTAGATCAACTTTTAACCATTAAAAACACGAAAGAAGAGGCAATAGCTATCATAGATGGGGTATAAATTCAACATACCAAGTAGTAAAAATAAGCTCCGGCTTATGCGAAGGTACGTTTCTGAGGTACTCAACGAACATCATGTTTCTGAAATAGAAACAAACATGATCGTTTTGGCAATAGACGAAGTCTGTGCAAATATTATTATTCATGGGCATCGTCAGAATGGTGAGCTGAAGGTGAGTTTGAGCATTGATTTTGATGAAAAAGGAATTGAATTTGAAATCATTGATTACGGCCATGCCTTTGATATTGTGAGTTACGAAGCGCCTGCTTTAGAAGAATTGATCAAAAACCAGCACAAAGGCGGAATTGGCATCATGCTGGTCAAAAAGATCATGGATGATATTCATTTCTCCTCAAGCACAAAACATAATAAGCTCAAACTTTACAAAAAAGTCTCCTTTGAATCGTAAGAAAAAAAGATGAAGAAGCTCTTCATACTCTTTTTATGGATCACCCATACAGGCCTTGCTCAAGACCTTGTACTTGCCACTATAGATGACTCCCCAATTTCAGCAGGTGAAGTACTTTACGCGTTTCAAAAAAACAGGCCGGATTCTTTAGGAATTGAACTCGATTCCCTTGATGAGTACCTCGATCGTTACATCAATTTTAAACTAAAAGTCCTTGAAGCCAGAAATCAGGGAATGGATACCACGAAGGTTTTCCGAAATGAACTCAACAATTACTTGAGCGCATTAAAAAAACCATACGCCGAAGGAACCGACCTCACCGATCAACTTGTAAAAGAAGCTTATGAAAGGATGCAATTCAATATCAAAGCCTCCCATATCCTTCTAAAAATTAGTCCGAATGCAGACAAAGAAGACACCCTTGTGTCCTATACCTTTCTTGACTCATTAAGAAGGACCGTTACTAATGAAAGGCAATTTGCTGAATTGGCGAAAACCTATTCTGAAGATGGTTCAGCCCAGAATGGAGGAGATTTAGGATGGTTTAATGTCTTTATGATGGTTTATCCATTTGAAACAGCGGCCTACCAAACACCCATTGGCGAAGTCTCGCAGATCGTAAGAACCGAGTTTGGCTATCACCTCATTTTTGTTCAAGACAGAATAAAGAACCCAGGAAGATTGAGAACATCGCATATCTTCTTCTCTAAACAATTGCACTCGGCAAATGAGGCGGAAAGACTTGCTGATCAGGTTTATGATTCCTTGCAATTAGGTGCTGACTGGGGGAAAATGGTAAGAAAGTATTCAGAGGATAGCCAAACGAAAATGAAAGGCGGCGGCTTACCCTTTGCTGGGCTCAAACAACTACCAGATGAATACATGGAGCAGGCCTTTGGTCTTAAAATCAATGAAATCGCCCCTCCTGTTGAGACTTCATTTGGTTACCATATCATCCGATTAGATGCGGTCAAAAAAATCCCTGAATTAGATCAAGTCCAACAAGAAATTGAAGAACAAATCATTCGTTCAGGAAGGAATGAATTATCTAATCAAGCCCTTCTTGAAAAACTCAAAAAAGAATATGGCTTTAGGAAAAACGAAAAAACATACACTGCCCTCCAGATGTCAGAGGGCTTGGAGGCACACAACCTGAATAAAGAAATACTCTTTTCAATAAAAGATCGAGACTATCGAGTAGATGAATGGCATTCGTTTACTAGCCCAAAAAAAGGAATGCCGCCACAGTTGGAAGCATTTGAAAAAGAAATGCTGCTGTCCTATGCAGACTCTGTTGCTCCAATTCAGTATCCTGAATATCGCTATCTACGTCAAGAGTATGAAGAAGGTCTTTTGTTATTTGAAGTCATGCAAAAAGTAGTTTGGAATAAGGCAATTGAAGATAGTTTGGGCCAGCGCAACTACTATGAGGCTCACCGTACTATATACCTCGCTCCAGCAACATTAGCCGTTTATGAAATTGAGTCTTCAACCCTATCGGAAAGAAAGTTGCTGCAGGATGAATTAAAAAAAATAGATCGAGAAACTCTGCTCGCTCAATTTGAAAAGCGAGAGGGCGTAACAGAAGAGTTAAAACTTGTGAAAAGGGAAGCGCCCGTAAGCGAATTTGCTAGTTTTGAGGGATTTAAGAAAGATCGCGGTACAATTTTCGCGCGGGAAAATACTCTCATCGTTGTGATCAAAGAGACGAAGAACCGCTATCTTCCTTTAGAGGAGGTAAGGGGCTTAGTTATTGCAGATTATCAAGAAGAACTTGATAACCTATTCATCCAGCAATTGAGATCACAACATGAAATTGAAAAATACCAGAATGCACTTCTGAAATTGATCAATGAACAGCAGTAAGTTCTACATATTGACACTGGTTTTAATCATCGCACAGTCTTGCGACATGATACAGAGTGGACAAAGTAATCCAAGCGGTACTCTTGGTAATGAATTGATCGTGGCACAAGTTGGAACAAGTATGTTAAGCCGAGCAGACATTGAAGCCTTGAATGTTCCTGCCAAAGACAGTGCAGCAGTCGTTGGAAAATTCATTGACAATTGGGTCAAGAAAGAGTTACTCATCAAAAAAGCGAATGAAAGTCTAAACATTGACCTATCTACCATAGACCAGAAAGTCGCAGATTATCGCTATGCCTTAATCTCCTATGAGTATCAGAAGTATATCGTACAGCAGCAACTAGACACCATGGTCAGCGATCAGGAGATCAAGGATTATTACAATGAACATAAAAATAGCTTTGTCTTAAGACAAAACATTCTTCGTGGACGATTCATGAAAGTAAATAAGGAGGCTCAAAAATTAAGCTCAGTAAAACGCTGGATAAAATCAGAAAGAGAAAGAGACCTAGAAAGCCTTAAAGAATATGCTTTTCAATTTGCTGATAACTATTTTCTGGAAGATTCGACTTGGCTAAAGTTTGATGAACTGACCAAAAACTCGCCTTTAACGACCATTACCAACAAAATTCAATTTCTAAAGAGAAACCGCTATGTCGAAGAGGAGGATTCTCTCTATCTTTACTTGCTTAAAATCAACGAGTATAAAATTTCTGAAGAAGTAAGTCCGTTAGCATTTGTAAGAGAGGACATAAAGAATATTATTATCAACAAGCGGAAAATAGCATTGGTGAAGGAGTTGGAAAATGAAATTTTTGAAGAAGCAAAGCAGAATGAGGATTACCAGATTTATCGCTAGTTTTTCTATCGGTCTTACCTTGATATGTGCACCTGACGCATTGGCTCAGGAAGGACAGGTGGTGGATAAAATCATTGCCAAGGTAGATGATAAGATCGTACTCAAAAGTGAACTTGAAGCGGCCTATGTTAGCTTTTTACAAAGCCCAGAGGCCAGGGAGTTCCAAGGAGATGCCCGCTGCTTAATTCTCAATAATTTCATTGAGAACAAGGTCATGTTGGTGATGGGTGACATTGACTCAGTACAACTAGACCCTAGCCGGGTTGATTACGAACTTCAGGGTAGAATGCAGCGGATCATCCAGCGCTTTGGCTCTGAAAAAGCAATCCAAGAGGCTTACGGGAAATCTGTAGAGCAATTCATGGATGAATTGAGGCCTCAGGTAGAAGAGCAACTACTCATTCAAGAACAGGAGCAAAACGTACTTTCAGATGTGACAGTTACTCCAAACGAGGTAAGAAAATTCTTTAAGCAAATCCCCCAAGACAGCCTCCCTCTTTATTCAGTAGAATATGAGATCGGTTTGATCATGAAAGAAGCGGAAGTAAATGACGAAGAAAAAAATAAAATTCGGGAAAAACTGCTCAAGATCCGTGAAGATGCGCTGAATGGCCAATCTTTTGAAATTCTTGCAACCACCTACTCACAAGGGCCCTCTGCTGGCAATGGAGGTAACCTCGGTTTTGCTTCAAGAGGAACGTTCGACCCGGCATACGAAGCTGGCGCCTTGGCGCTAAAACCAGGAGAAATTTCACTGCCTGTAGAATCACAGTTTGGTTTTCACTTGATTCAGCTGATTGAAAAAAGGGGTAATGAATTTAATACGCGTCATATCTTGATCACGCCAAAACCAACAGAAAAAGATAATCAGGACGCCATGGACTTTCTAGATAGTTTGAAAACTGAAATTCAAGAGGGCAATATTACGTTCGAAGAAGCGGCAAAAGAATACTCTGATGACAAATCAACAAGCGCAAATGGGGGCTTTCTACAAAATCAGCAATTTGGATCGTTTAGAATTCCTGCCGCGGGATTAGACCCTGAATTATTTTTTGAGATCGACAAAATGAAAGAAGGTGATATTTCATCACCTCAAAAAATACAGATAAGTGCAGATACAGAAGTGGCAAGAATCATTTATTACAAAAAAAGGGTACCTCCGCATCGGGCCAACCTGACCGATGATTATGAAAAATTAAAAGCGGCAACGCTTGAAATGAAAAAAGCACTGAAGCGACAAGAATACCTAAAGGAGAAATTGCTAGAGGTCTATTTAGAAATAGACCCTGAATACAAAAGATGCAATATTGTAAATGAATAATATGATGACAGACACTACATCTGATGTGGCTTTGGCCGATAAGTTTTTCGAAGACTTTAAATCGTTAAAAAAAGAAATATCTAAAGTAATTATCGGACAAGATGATGTGGTAAACCTGTTGCTCACCAGTGTTTTTTGTCAAGGGCATAGCTTACTAGTTGGTGTGCCTGGTCTTGCGAAAACCTTGTTGATTCAGACCATTGCGTCTGCTTTGGACTTGAGCTTTAAACGCATTCAATTTACTCCAGACTTGATGCCTTCTGACATTTTAGGGGCAGAAACCATCGATAAAGAAAGAAATTTCAAATTTGTAAAAGGGCCCATTTTCGCCAATATCATTTTGGCCGATGAGATCAATAGAACGCCTCCTAAAACGCAAGCAGCTCTCCTTGAAGCAATGCAGGAATATTCTGTAACAGTGGCTGGGCAACATTTCTCTTTAGAAAAGCCCTTTTTTGTTTTGGCTACACAAAATCCTATAGAGCAAGAAGGCACTTACCCTTTACCCGAAGCACAGCTCGATCGATTCTTGTTCAACATCGCACTGACCTATCCGAGCTATGAAGCAGAAATAGATATTGTCAAAAACACCACAACAGATGAAGTCACTAATGTTCGGCACATTCTAGGTGCAAAAGAAGTGTTGGAATATCAGCATTTGGTCAGGAAAGTTCCTGTTGCTGATAATGTGGTCGAATATGCTGTAGACTTAGTGCACAAAACACGTTACGAAAGTGAGAGAGCGCCTCAAGCAACGAAAGACTACATTGAATGGGGAGCAGGGCCTCGGGCCTCTCAAAGCTTGATCATAGCCTCAAAATGCAACGCCTTGATCAATGGCAAATATTCGCCAGATATTGAAGATGTAAAAGCAGTAGCAAAGCCGATCTTACGTCATAGAATTGTGCGAAATTTCAAAGCCGAAGCTGAAGGAATTACCATCAATGATCTGATCGATCAATTGTTGTAATCATAAAAACCTTTTCCAGACTTTCTACCATGATGTCCAGCATCAACTTTTTGTTGCTGAATGCGAGAAGGCCTAAACTTGGCATCCTGATGGAAAGAATTAAACATGGTTTCCGTTACAGAGTAATTGGTATCTACCCCAATCAAATCCATTAATCTAAATGGTCCCATTTTAAATCCAGAAGACTCAACAAGCTTATCGATGCCTTTTACATCGGCCACTCCTTCTTCTAAAATCTTTAATCCCTCAACATAGAAATGTCTAGCCACACGATTAACGATAAAACCAGGAGCGTCCTTAGCGATAACTGCCTGTTTACCCAATTTTTCAGCTAGTTTCTGCACCGTACGGACGATTGCTTCAGATGAAGCCGCTCCTGCTATCACTTCAACCAACTTCATGATATGCGCTGGATTGAAAAAATGCATCCCTACAAACCTTTCTGGATGTTTTAATGCCTTGGCAATTCTAGTGATTGGGATCGAGGAGGTGTTTGAAGCAAGGATTGTTTCTGCGGAATTTACCTCCTCTAAGCTTATAAAAAGCTCCTGCTTCGCATGAAGATCTTCGATGATGGCCTCGATGGCAATATCACAACGCACATGACTGATCTCATCTGTAAATTCGATTCGTTCGAGTGCAGCTTTTTTGTCGTCAGCTGTCAATTTACCTTTCTCTATTCCTTTATCGAGGTTTTTAATGATCTGCTCTTCTGCTTTACGAAGACTTGCATTATGAATATCAAATAAGATGACGCTATAATCAGCTAGCGCCGCAACTTGAGCAATCCCCTGCCCCATTGTCCCAGCACCTAAAACGCCAATTCTCTTAATACTCTCTAATTCCATCAGATCATTTTAAATTGTTTCAAAAAACGAATATCGTTTTCTGTGAATAACCGGAGGTCTTTGATTCCATACTTTAGCATGGCAATCCGTTCAATACCCATTCCGAAAGCAAAACCTGTATACTTTTCCGAATCAATCCCACAGTTTTCTAACACATTGGGGTCAACCATACCAGACCCACCAATTTCTACCCAGCCGGTATATTTACACACGTTGCAGCCATCGCCATGACAGATCTGACATGAGATATCAATTTCTGCACTCGGTTCAGTAAAAGGAAAATATGAGGGTCTAAATCTGATCTCTGTTTCCGGTGCAAACATCTCTTGAACGAAATGATAAAGGGTTTGCTTCAAGTCAGCAAAAGAGACATTTTCATCTACATACAGCCCTTCCATTTGATGAAACACACAGTGCGCCCGTGCAGAGATGGCTTCATTCCTGAAAACCCTTCCTGGAGATAAGGTCCTAATCGGTGGTTTTTCGTTTTCCATGACCCTGATCTGCACACTGGAAGTATGTGTCCTTAGTGCGATATCGGGGTTCTTCTCTATAAAAAAGGTGTCCTGCATTTCCCTTGCAGGATGGTTTTCGGGAAAGTTCAGGGCTGTAAAATTATGCCAGTCATCTTCTATCTCAGGCCCCTCTGAAACGTTGAAACCAATCCGCTCAAAGATCTCGATGAATCGCTGTCGTGTTGCCGTTAATGGATGAATGGTACCAAAAGCTGTTTTAACTGGTGGCAAGGTGAGGTCTACAGGCGCGTCAATACTCGTTGTATTTGCCTGCATAGAATCGATTAGCTCCTGAAATTTGGTTTTTGCCAGTTCTTTCAACTCATTGACTGACTGTCCAAAAGCCTTTTTCTGATCATTCGGAACCATTTTTATTTCAGAAAAAAGATCGATCAAGATATTTTTTCTACCAATAAACCTGAGGCGATATTCTTCCAATTGTTGCCCGGTCGAACAATGCCAATTATTGATCTCATTTTTTAGCTCCTCAATCCTCTTTGCCATATCTTTATAATTAGGAACAAAAATAATAGTCTCGGCTATTAAATGTCCCAAACTGGCCATAATTTGATAAGATGAAAAATATTTTAGTTACTGGTGGTGCAGGTTACATTGGCTCACATGTCGTTGTCTGCTTACACCAGATTGGTGTTAATCCGATCATTTTGGACAATTTTTCAAACTCTGATTCCAGCGCAATCAAAGGTCTTAAACAGATCACTGGAAAAGATTTTACCGTTTATCGAGAGGACTGTCTGACCCCAGGGATATTCGATACCATTTTTCAAGAACAGCAAATCGACGGGGTAATTCATTTTGCAGCAAAAAAAGCTGTAGGTGAATCTGTTGAAAAGCCTCTTTATTATTACGAGAACAATGTATCTGCGCTAATCAATCTGCTTAACTCAATGCTGACACACGGTATTAAAAACATCGTGTTTTCATCGTCCTGCACAGTATATGGGCAACCCGAATCCATCCCAGTTACAGAGCAAGCACCAAAACAACCGGCGAACTCACCATATGGCAACACAAAACAGATCGATGAGGAAATTTTAGAAGATGTGGTAAAAAGCGGGGCTTCTCTTAAAAGCGTCGCCTTACGATATTTTAATCCAATTGGTGCACATCCTTCGGGGGAAATTGGAGAACTTCCAATTGGAGTCCCAAGTAACTTGGTTCCTTTTATTACGCAAACTGCTATCGGGAAGAGAAAAGAGCTGACTGTTTTTGGTGACGATTATGATACCCCTGATGGTACATGTATCAGAGACTACATTCATGTAATGGATTTAGCGGATGCCCATGTAAAAGCCTTAGATATTCTTGACAATGAGAAGAGTCAAGGATACTTCGAAGCCATTAATGTGGGAACCGGAACCGGAAGCACCGTATTAGATGCCATCAAAGGATTTGAAAACGTCTCAGGTGTAAAATTGAATTATAAAATTGGGCCTCGAAGGCCTGGCGACGTAGAGAAAATATATGCTGATGGTGCTTATGCGAAGAAAAGACTGAATTGGGAAGCGAAGTATAGCTTAGCAGATGCCATGAGAGATGCGTGGAACTGGGAGGAGCGATTAGCTCAACGATAGACCTTTCCCACTTAACTTAATCAAAACACCAACCAACGAAGAAATAAGAATAAAAACGCCCCAGATGCGTCCTTTGTAAAAAGTAAAAAATCATGAAAATCACAATAGTAGGAACCGGATATGTTGGACTTGTCACTGGTACTTGTTTTTCTGAAGTAGGTATAGACGTGACCTGTGTTGACATAGATGAGAAAAAAATCGAAGGCCTGAAAAAGGGCATTATGCCAATTTATGAGCCTGGCTTAGAAGCAATGGTCAAAAGAAATTACGCGAAAGAAAGACTACATTTTTCAACTAACCTTGCCGAAAGTGTAAAAGGAAGCGATGCGGCCTTTATTGCAGTTGGAACTCCTCCAGGAGAAGATGGCAGTGCAGACTTGAAATATGTTTTGGCTGTTGCCAGAGAGATTGGACAACACATTGACAACTATACTGTTGTGGTCACAAAAAGTACCGTGCCCGTTGGCACAGCCAAAAAGGTGAAAGCCGCAGTCAATGAAGAATTGGAAAAAAGAGGTGCCAACATCAAATTTGATGTCGCTTCAAATCCGGAATTCTTGAAGGAGGGAGCTGCCATCGAAGATTTCTTAAAGCCCGATCGAATTGTGGTGGGTGTAGAGACTGAGGACGCGAAGAAAACCATGGAAAAGCTCTATAAGCCTTTCCTTTTGAATGGACACCCAACAATTTTTATGGACATCCCTTCTGCGGAAATGACCAAATATGCCGCTAACTCAATGTTGGCAACAAAAATCAGCTTTATGAATGACATTGCAAACCTTTGTGAGATCATGGGGGCTGATGTCAACATGGTGAGGAAAGGGATTGGTAGCGATAATCGGATTGGTCATAAATTCATCTATCCTGGAGTGGGATACGGAGGGTCATGCTTTCCTAAAGATGTTAAAGCTTTAATTAAAACAGCTGACCAACATGGGTACGAAATGCAAGTTCTAAAGGCAGTTGAGAGCGTAAATGACGCTCAAAAATCCGTATTGGTACAAAAAGTTAAGAAGCACTACGGGGACGATCTATCTGGCATGACTTTCGCCATTTGGGGGCTTTCATTCAAACCAAAAACTGACGATATGAGAGAGGCTCCGTCTCTTGTGATCATTGAAGAGTTGATGGCTGCTGGTGCCAAAGTTCAGGCCTTCGATCCAATTGCTATGGAGGAGGCTACCCGAGACCTTGGGGATACGATTACCTATGCAAAAGACGAATATGATGCCTTGGTAGATGCCGATGCCTTACTCCTAGTCACAGAGTGGCCAGAGTTCAGAGTACCTAATTTCAAGGTGATTGGTAAGCTACTTAAAGACAAGGTGATTTTTGATGGCCGTAACATTTATGACCGTGAAGAACTAAAAGAAAACGGTTTCACTTATTACGGCATAGGCCTCCAATAACATGAAAAAGCGCGTATTAATAACAGGAGCAGCAGGCTTTTTAGGTTCACATTTATGTGATCGATTCTTAGCAGAAGGTTTTCATGTGATTGGCATGGACAACCTCATCACGGGTTCCATGGACAATATAGAGCATCTTATGCCAAGGGAAGATTTTGAATTCTACCATCATGACGTTTCTAACTACGTCTATGTTCCTGGAAAATTAGATTACATCTTACACTTTGCCTCACCGGCAAGTCCGATAGATTATCTGAAAATCCCAATTCAAACCTTGAAGGTGGGTTCCTTAGGAACCCATAATCTTCTTGGCCTTGCAAGACACAAAGGTGCTCGAATGCTAATTGCCTCCACTTCTGAGGTATATGGTGACCCAATGGTTCATCCTCAAACAGAAGAATACTATGGAAACGTCAACCCTGTTGGGCCAAGAGGGGTGTATGATGAAGCGAAACGCTTTCAGGAAGCCATGACGATGGCATATCACACCTATCATGGATTAGAGACACGTATTGTGCGCATATTCAATACATATGGCCCTAGAATGCGCCTAAACGATGGTCGTGTACTTCCTGCTTTTATTGGTCAAGCACTCCGTGGAGAAGATTTAACCATTTTTGGAGACGGGAGTCAAACACGTTCTTTCTGTTATGTTGCTGATCAAGTTGACGGTATCTTTAAACTACTACTGTCAGACTATGCTCAACCCGTGAACATTGGAAACCCCGATGAAATTACGATATCGCAGTTCGCAGAGGAGATCATCAAACTTACAGGAACAGACCAAAAAGTGATCTATCAAGATTTACCAAAAGATGATCCAATGCAACGTCAACCAAACATTAAGAAAGCAAAAGAAATATTGGGTTGGGAACCCAAAGTAAATCGTGAAGAAGGATTAAAAATTACTTACGAATACTTTAAGTCTCTCCCAGAGGATAAACTCTTCAAGAAAGAACATAAGGACTTTAAAAATTACGTCAAATAAAGGAGGAGGTCAAGGCTAAGTCTAATAGGCTAAGTCTTGGCCTTTGTATAACGAAATAATCGTCTTAGTGATGATTTTGATATCCAACCAGAAGGACCAATTCTGAAGATAAAATCGATCTAGTCGAACTCTAGAGTTCATTTGGTGAAACTCCTTGATTTCGCCTCTAAACCCCATAGATTGAGCAAGGCCTGTTATGCCCGGCTTAAAACTGTGTCGGTTGGCATACTTTTGAACCCTGTTCTGATACGACTCATTTAACTTGATTGGATGAGGGCGAGGACCAACAACAGACATTTGACCCAACAAAACATTGAATACTTGTGGTAATTCATCGATACTTGATCTGCGTAGGAAGCGCCCAATTCTAGTTATGCGATAATCATCCTTGGTAGCCCACTTTTCATCTGCTTCATCATTCTTCACCATGGTCCTGAACTTATAGCAATTGAATACTTCGTTATTCGCTCCATGGCGTCTTTGCTTAAATAAAATAGGCCCTCTTGAATTCCATTTGATCAAAACACCAATAATGGGGTACAACCAAGACATGACCAAAAGCACAATTGCGAGAGAAAATACAATGTCAAAGCTCCTTTTCACCAATCGGTTGAATAGATTATCCAAGGGAATCTGATTCAAATCAATAACAGAGATGTGTTCATAGCGTCGTAGCACCAGGCTTTTTAACACGTCAAGTTTGATCTCTGGTAGAAGCTTTACTTTAATGAGGTTTTCGTCAGCGAAATCGAGAATTTGTGTTTTGATGTCTGAGGAGACTTTATCACTGATGTAGATAAAGTCTAATCCAGTATATTCCTTTGAAAACAATTGTTCAACAGTTCCCAAAAGGGGATAGGAAAAATTCTCTTCAACCTCATTTCTTATGGAGAAAAAACCCTTCACTCGAATCCCGAATTGAGGTCGTTTTGACAATAGTTTAAACAAGTCAAAGCCTAGCTGATCATAACCTACAATAACAGATCTGCGAATATTACCACCAAAGGTGCGGTATCGATCTAATACCAAATGAACGGTCACCCGATATATGCTTATCCAAACAAAAAGGAGGAGAAAAAAAGTTGTCAAAAAGTGACGGTCAAACGTCTTTTCACTTTCAATCAGAACCCATGCTAAGGCTATGCAGGAAATGAATAAAAAAACACTTCTAAATGCTTTTTTGAACGTGTGGTAGAAGCCTACCGCTCGACCGATTTTGAAATCTCTTGTAAACGATGAGATAAACACCCAAACCAAAAGACTTAAGCCTATCCCCAATAGTTCATTCTTGGCTAAAGGCAAATCAGTATTCGAAACATAAAATGCAGCAAAAAACATGGTCAAAACGACCATCAACTCTCCAAAAATGAAAAGAGAAGGGAAATAAGTATTAAATCTTTTTTTCAAATCAATTACAAAATTAATAATCCATCTCTAAACATGGCGAAGTACATATTAATTATTCATTAAAGTATATTTCAATGACAATTCAGCTCCAACATTTTCATACAGTTCACCAAAATCATATCCAAAAAGCGTGGTGAAGGTAACATTCTTAAACCCAAAAGGCTCAAAATAAGACAAGCTAGCCAATGAAGAATGCTGCGTTTTACTGGGCCAAAAAGGATATTCATAGTTTGGATCCTGTTGAATTCCTCCCCAGTTAAACCTACCATCGTAAAGCCCCTTGTATGACCCAAAATGCCTGCTTCGCACATACTGAACTCTGTAACTAAACTTGCTAGAAATACTCCCTTGCACAGATGCTACCCAGGCCTGGATTCGGTTACTGCTCACGGATACATCGTAAGCTTTATAAGGTGCTAAAAAATTCATGGTCCAATCATGTGTCAAAAACAGTGGATTACCCATGATGAGTCCCTTGTATGTGTACCCATTACGGTATAACCAATTATTATGGTAATCATCCCTGCCTCCAAACTCATTTCCGAAGTTTGCATCCTCATCTGGAAAGTTTGGAGTTGCATCTGGTAAACCAGGGCCACTTTGTCTAAGGGTTTGTGTATACTCAACTTGAACTTCATTTAACCAATTGATCTTTTTCGATGGTTTCCAATTCAAGGCAAGCAAAAAATTCTTAAAACTCACATATTGCATGCTGCCGCCGTCTTCAAAAGGGGATTGATAATCAAGCGTCAACTCATGGCCTCCTATATATTTTTTGAACATGATCTCGTACATTCCTAAATGAT
>Ga0209654_1002194_pt1 | contig 13857 bp, 7 predicted proteins | sample SaaInl1SG_22_DNA_FD_184646 | JGI IMG/M metagenome (GOLD analysis project Ga0209654, IMG submission 184646) | Marine microbial communities from expanding oxygen minimum zones in the Saanich Inlet - ESP_161SG_22_DNA (SPAdes) (version 2) | ecosystem: Environmental > Aquatic > Marine > Intertidal... | reverse complement strand
CAGGCGGTGAAACAGCAATCTGTCGTTTGGTAAACAAAGCCACAGACAGTATTGTCGCAGGCGAAATGGTACTAGAAGGTTTTGATACAAATGGCGGCCGTAAAGTTATTAAAAAGTTGTTTAACAGAACAGCAGTTGATTTTGATAACGTTCGTTATACATGGGCTTTAGAAGACGATTCGACAGACACTGTTTTACGTTTAACAGCAATCTAAGGATAACGCATGTCTAAGTTTTTAAGAGTAGATGAAGGTGACTACAAAATTACCGTGCAGAACGGTGGTCAGATCACTCTTGACACAGGCGACGAAGAAGGAACAGTTGTAATATCCGGCGACTTAACTGTATTAGGTACAACTACTACAGTTGAAACAGCTAACATGACTATTGAGGATAACATTATTGTTCTTAATAAAGGTGAAGCTGGCGCCGGTATTACAGATCCTTCAAACAGTTCTGGTATCGAAATTGATAGAGGATCGTTACTTAATGCACTTATGGTATACGATGACAATCTTACCGATGCTGTAAACGGTGGCGGTTTATTTGCTCTACGGTTAAGTAACGGCACTGTAAGTGGATTAAGAACTAATCATATTAGCACAGCGGGAAGCGACTTACATTTAATTAATGCAGGTACAGGTGTTGTTACTGTAAGTGGTACAGTTAATTACGAAGACCAGGTTACAGATGACGATGATATTACTAACAAAAAATATGTCGATGATGCTATTAGTACAGCGTTTGCTACAGTATTCTTACAACAAATCGGTGACGGCGTGCTTACACCGTCTAGTATTATTGTTGCAGATGAAGAATCAAGCGGCGTAGATAGTAAAATATCATTTACAATTGACGGAAATGTTGTTTCTGAACTTTACAACGATCGTTGGGAATTTGACGAGCTTAGATTTAGAGGAACAACACTTGAAACAATTACTAGTAATGAAGATTTAATATTAAGTTCACCTGGCGTAGGCAGTGTACGGATAGATGACACATTACATATTAACAGTACTCCAGGAATTGACGATTTCTTAGTTTCTCCACAAGCACCGGACGACGGAGCAAAGATATATGTTTCAAATGAATATACAGGAAAAACAGGTATATACTTTGTAAATGAAAATGAAACTAGAGACGAATTAGTAAGTAAAAACAGAGCACTCCTTTTTGGAATGTTATTTTAAGGAACAGAAATGGCAATAGTTAACGCACAATTAACATCAACACAATTAGATATATTAACTGTTCCTGCAGGAAAAAGTTATGCAATTACAAACATACTTGTTTGCAATCAAGATGAAACAGACGATGCAACTTTCGATTTGCATTTCATTCCCTCTGGTGATCCGATGGATAATGCAATAACAAGAGTTGTTAATAACTTAACACTACCTGCAGCAGAAACATTTACCTTCGACAGTGAACGAATAGTATTAGAAGCCGGAGACACAGTTAGTTTTGTAGCAGAACCTAACGTCGGCGGACTCACAGTCTTATCAGCAACAGTAAGCTACTTGGAAGTTTAATATGAGATTAATTAAGGCACAAAGTACAAATCTAAGAAGTATTACCGGTAAAGGTGTTCAATACGGAATCGACGATTTGGTTACTGTAGATAGTACTAATAGTATGATTGTGCCAAGAGGAACAGGCGACGAAACGAAAGTTGCCGGAACTCCTGATAATCAAAGACCGATTCTACCTACTAACGGCATGGTTAGATACAATACTACTGACAATCAATTTGAAGTATATCAAAATAATGCCTGGAGAGAAATAAGATTTAAAGAACCAAATCAAGATCCAGGAATTGTATGGCAGACATTGTCTCCTGCAGGAGATGCTAATGAAACAGTATTTGGAGAGTTAAACAGTGGAGATACCGACTTTGCTGCACCAGCTGCTAAAGAAAATATTATAGTATTAATTGAAAACGTAGTACAGCTTCCGCAAACAAACTATACAATACATCAAACTGCTGAAATTACATCCGGCGGAGCAGAAGAAGGGCCTAATGCTCCTTATACTGAAACTGATACAGGTTGGTGGATTAAATTTACTAGTCCAGTTCCGTTTGGGAAAAGTGTTACTGTAATTCACAACCTAGACAAATAAATACAGTATCAGGAGATACTGAATGCCAGAATCACAAAATGGCCGCATAGGTGGCGGCGTACTAAAAGATAATCTAGAACTTTACCAAGGGGGCGCCGGTAAAGACTATTTGAACTTTAAAAATACAAGTTCAGATATAGCGTTGCTTCACATAGACGCTGTTAATAGTAAATTAGGTATACAAAATGAATCCCCAAGCGACGAACTACAGATACCAGAGACTATCGGATCTTTAGGATTAGACGCAGATTATACAAATATAGATTTTATTACTATAGAAAATAGTTCTATAACAAGCAATAGTGGTGATTTGAATGTGTTAGTTCAAGGCGGGTCATCTGGTCAAATTGTTGCTACTGCTATTGCAACAACTGATTTAAAGTTTGACTTTAACACTATAAGCACTACTACAACAGATACTAATATTGAATTACGACCAGACGGCACTGGCGAAGTAAATATTAGGTCAAATTGGAATAATACAGGTAATATTCATGCAACAGGTGATATTACCTTTGGCGGCAATTTAACTCTAGGTGATGATCATAGAGACAGTGTCTTCTTTGATGCAGAGTTAGCTAGTGATATTGTACCAGATAGCCAGCAAACTCGCGATCTCGGTAGAGGCGGCAAACGCTGGTTAAATTTGTATACTGATGTTCTTACTTCCGGATCAGTTAATACTTTAGCAATGGACGTCGGAGGCGTTAGTATTGCTTTACGACAAGGTAATACCTTTTATGTAAGTGTTGAAGGTGACGATTTACATTCAGGAGATCACCCACAAGATCCTTTTGCAACTATTGCTAGAGCATTAGATGCAGCCGATAGTAGTCTAGGAGGTCCAGTTACTATACATGTATTTCCCGGAACATACGAAGAAGCATGTCCTTTAGTTGTACCTCCACATGTAACTATTCGAGGAGCAGATCTAAGAAATACTATAGTTAAACCTGATACTTCAAGTCAAAGTGAAGATGTATTTCATATACAAGAAGATTGTACTATTGAAGACTTAACAATTAAAGACTTTTATTATGATAGTTTTTTAAATACAGGCTATGCCTTTCGATTTACTTTCGGAGGAACAGTAAATACACGTTCGCCTTATATTAGAAATTGTACTATTATAACAAAAGGTTCGGTAACAAGTGCAAGTGATCCAAGAGGATTTGACGCAGGTGATGCAGGCAAAGGAGCTTGGATCGACGGAAGCGAATTAAATCAACAAGCAAGTTTAGAAGCAAGTATGCTGTTCCATAGTGTTACATTTATTACCCCGGGTGTTGATGCTATTACAATGACAAATGGTGTAAGAGTAGAATGGCTCAATAGTTTTTCATACTTTGCAAATAGAAGTTTGTATGCTACACGAGGAACTACAGGATTTGAGCTTCCTGATAGTACTACACGTTACGGCGCAGAAATACGTTCAATAGGTTCGGCTAGTGTTTATGGTAACTACGGTGCAGTTGCAGACGGCGCAAGTACACTAATGTATCTAGTTAATCACAACTTTGCATATATCGGAACAGGCAAAGATAAAGAAAATGACAAGACACTAGTATTGCAGGCAAACGAAGCAGTTGAAATAAATGCCGGAAAAATACATTACACAAGCCAAGATCATACAGGTACGTTTAGAGTAGGCGAAAACTTCTTTGTTGATTTTGAAACAGGACAAACAAGTTTTGATGCAGGAGATTTAACATTTTCTGGAGTTAGTAGTATACTAGTAGGAGATAATACAGACTTTACGTATATTGACGGAAGTCGTGTCGATACAGGAAATATCAGAATAAACGGTAATACTGTTACTACAATTAACGGACAACTAAACTTATCTCCTGTAACAGAAGTTTTAAATTTAGATACAAACCCGGGACTTGTTCTTCCGAATAACACTGATTTAAATCGTCCTGAACAAACTGCCGATTTAAGATATAACACAGAAACAAATTTATTTGAAGGATATGCTGATACAGGTAATGTAGCTTTCGGCGGCGTGTTTTCGGACGATAGAGAAACATTCATAAGAACAAATAATACTACAGGTGCTATTACATTTGGATTTAACGGAGTACAAGTAGGACAAATAAATGATTATGGATTAGAACTTCATGGTTTAAGTGATGAAGATATTTTAATTAACGACAATCGAATTACAACAACACTTTCTAATTCAAACTTAGAATTGCGCAGAAAAGAATTTACATCTCTTAGAGATCAGTTCGGCGACAGTTCTACATACAATGTAAGTACTTGTGCAATAAGTGCAGACTATATTTGTATTGCAGATACAACTTTTAATTCAAACGAAGGAGTTGTTTATGTTTATAATTCAGATGGGATTTACTTACGAGAAATATCGAATCCAGATGTGTCTTTAGGATACTTTGGATATTCGCTTGCAATTAATGGAACTAGTTTAGCAGTAGGTAAATTAAACGGTGACGAAGTTTATATATTTGATTTAACAGACGGGAGCACAACACTTACGATAGCCGATCCTAACACTACTCCTAGTGACTTTTTTGGAAGAAGTATTGCGTACGACGGCACATACGTAATTGCAAGTTCAATAGGGTACGACGGCGGATCGTTAGACCAAGGTAGAGTATATCAGTTTAATGCTACTACAGGATCTCTATTACACACATATGAAAATCCGGCACCGGATGTAAATGATAACTTTGGAGAAGTATTAAGATTGAATTCAAATTATCTTGTAATTGGATCACCGAGCGACTACCTAAGCGGAACTGATAACGGATCTGTATACGTTTATAATCCTAGCACATATGCTGAAATAGAAAGCATAGATACAGACCTTGATACAGTTTATCCGTGGCAAGGAGCAAATGCCCCCGCAGCAGGATTTGCAGCAGGCGATAATCTAAGTTTAAACGGAAACTTACTAGCAATTTCGTATAGTAATATAGAAGCAAGTGATGGCGGCGACAATCGCCAAGGTGCAATTATAATTTACAATTTATTAACAAGTTCAAGAACACATGAAATATTTAATCCTAAAGGGCAAGCATATACAAACTTACAACAAGGAGTATATGTAAGTTATGGATCTACAGACGATTTCTTAGGAAGAGATGTTTTGGTCCTAGACGACAACGGAGATTTGTATGCTTCGGCCACTGCTCAAGGATTAATATACAAATTTACTGCTGCATCAGACTATGTTGAATGGGAAAGAACATTTCCAGGAGAACAAAGTTACAGAAATAGTAAGTTTGCTATTGCAAATGATAAGATAATACACGAAAGTAAATTATATGAAGAATATTCAGAAGGTACAGCAGATAAGGGCTATAGTGTTAAAGTAGATGATATTGTATTAAGAGATAATACTATTATACATAAGCAAAACGATGCATTTAGTGTCGGCGGCACTGATGACGGGTATATAAAATTTGATTATGCTACTGGATTAGTTATTCCTTTTGGTTCTGATTCTGATAGATACGAAGATCCTGAAATAGGACACACACGTTGGAATACTGATAGTGAAATATTAGAAACATGGAACGGAACTAGCTGGCAAAGAGCTGCTGGTGAAGGTGAAGAAGTTACTGATGATGTACTAAAAGAATTGGTTGATATCTATACTATTGTACTTGGATAATCTCTAAAAACGATAAATACTATTAATGCAAAACGCGACTATTTGTTTTGCAGGTCCATACTGTGGTTAACCAGCAAAGAGCCGAAGGGCTGAGAATTTGGCTAGAGGGACAGGATCCCCGTATTGAGGAGAAGAGATGGCTATAGGTCGCATATCGGGTCCGCTCTTAAAGCAGAACTTACTTCGTGAGGGAGTAAATTTAGCTTTTGAGAACGACCTACTATATTTAGATGTATCAGATACTGACCCAGCTAATCATAAAGTTGGTATAAAAACAAGCACGCCTCGATACACATTAGATGTTAACGGAACAGTAAGAGCACCAGGTTTTGAAGTTGCAGACTTTGCAGAAATTGGAGATGTGCGAATTGCTAATAATAACATCTCTACACAAGCAAATACATTAGAATTAGGCACTGCGGATAATGTTGTTTTTCACAACACACTTCTTATTGATGATTTAAGACTAAGACAGAATAAAATTGAAACTACTGTTTCTAATTCAAATCTTGAACTTGATCCAAATGGAACTGGCACTGTAGAAATATTTGCAAATACAAATGTTTATGGTAATATTGTAGCAACCGGAAGCATTACTGCTGAAGGCAACATTACAATTGGTGACGCTGACACTGACGATGTTATTTTTAACGCAGAAGTTGCATCAGACATTATTCCAGATGCAACAGACACATATAATTTAGGTTCAGCTACAAAGCAATGGGCACAGGTACATACAAATACACTTATTGCAGGAACTATAGATACAGAAGAATTTAGTGTTGACGGAATTGACATGGCACTTCGTCAAGGCAACATAATCTATGTTGCAGAAAATGGCGACGATGCAAATTCAGGCACTCATCCACAAGATCCAGTTGCTACTATTAAATCAGCATTGAGTCAATCAGTAAGTGGAGATACTGTACACATCTATCCAGGAGAATATACTGAAATATTTCCAATGACTGTTCCAGAAGGCGTCACTGTAAAAGGTTACAGTATGCGAGCAGTTAACATTTCTCCAACTACCGAAACTAGATATAATGATTGTTTTTTACTAAACGGCCAGTCAACAGTTGAAGATTTAACAGTAAAAGATTTCTATAGCGGCGGCAACTTCTTTACAACAACAGCAGCTAGTGCAGGAAGCGTAACTATTAATGTAGGTACAAACCCTATTGCACACACATATGATAGTGGCGGAACTATTAACTTTGGTGGAACTGATTATAATATTACAAATGCAACGTATAATGAAAGTACAGGTGTTGTAGTTATTACTCATAGTGGACCAAATGCTGGAACAGGAACAAGTGTTTTTGTAAGTAATATTATTTGGAGCTGCAATGGCGGCACAAGAGCATTTCCAGATAACGGATATGCATTCCGCTTTGCAACAGATTTTGAAGTAACTAGCCGTTCACCGTATATACGAAATGTCAGTGTTATTACAAAAGGTTCAGTAACAAGTGCAAGTGATCCAAGAGGATTTGACGCAGGTGATGCAGGCAAAGGCGCATACATTGACGGAGCATATGCAACCGCAAACAGCATTGAAGCAACAGGATTATTTCATAGTGTAACATTTATTACACCGGGTGTTGACGGTATTACTGTAACAAACGGTGCAAGAGTTGAGTGGCTAAACAGCTTTACATACTTTGCAAACAGAGGTTTATATGTATTTGACAGCAACGAAGGTTTACGTAGCAATGGCGAAACAGCTATTAGAGTAAGCGGGATAACAGGTACAATACAAGCAGGACAAACCTTTGAATATTATGATACTGATGGTATAACTTTGCTTGCTACTGGTATTATTGATAGAGTTGATGCAGATGGTAAATTTTATATTCCAGGAAACTTAACAGGATTAATAGAAGCACAAGATCGCAGCGGAAAAGAAATAACACGTTATCAAAACCCTGTAACAGACACAGGTATTAAAAAATATGGCGCAAGTAGTTTACAACTTGACGGCACACAAGATTATCTAGGTATTACATCTAATGATGATTTTGGATTTAGTACAGGCGACTTTACAGTTGAAGGTTTCTTTTATTTCGACAATGTAACAGGTACAAAAGGATTATTAGATTTTAGAGCAGGCGCCGATACTGACGTAGGGCTATATTTAAATCTTAATGCAGGACAACCAGACGTTTACGTAAACGGTAGTAGTATATTAACAAGTGCAACGGCATTGTCTACAGGCACATGGCATCACATTGCAGTATCAAGAGAAGGTACAACAATGAGATTATTTGTTGACGGTATTGTAAAAGATACAGTAACAGATTCAACTAATATGGGTGTAGCAAAGCCTCTTATTATTGGTAGTAAATGGAGCGGACTTGCAGAATACTTAGACGGAAATGTTGACGAAGTAAGAATTGTTAAAGGCGAAGCAAAATATACAGGTGCGTTTGCACCCCCAAGTGCAGAACTAGTAAGTGATGCTAGTACAGTATTATTACTACACTTTAATAATGCAGTAGATAGTTCAGTTTCTATTATAGACGATACCCTTGAATCTCAAGACATACGATTTATCGGACTAGGCGGCGCAACAGCTGATTACATTGACCTTAAAGACACTTCGGATTTTGGCGGAGAATTTCGTAGTATTGCAAGCGCCAACGTTTATGGTAACTACGGTGCTTATGGCGACGGTAATGGGGTACTTATGTATCTTATTGCACAAAACTTTGCATACATCGGCGTTGGAAAAGAAACTGATAATGATGTTACAAATGTTATCCAAGCAAACGAAGCAGTAGCACTTAACAATGCAAAGGTAAGATATAGCTCGGTTGATCACAAGGGCGACTTTAGAGTAGGTGATCTATTCTATGTAAACCAAGAAGACGGTACTGTAGACTTTACAAGTACAGAACTTGCAATCGATACTACAGACGGCATAAGCATTACAACGGGTGCAAGTACAACTGTTATTACTGGCGAAAAGATTGATACAGGCAATCTACGTTTAAGCGGAAATACTATTGAAAGTTTAAGCGGTGATATTAATTTAGAATCAGATAGCGGTGTTGTAAAAATCACTTCAACAGGATCTTTACAACTACCCAAAGGTACAGAAGCAGAACGCCCAACTCCACAAACAGGTATGATTCGTTATAATACTGAGGAAAACTTGTTTGAAGGTTATGACGGTAATTGGATTGCACTAAATGGTGTATATGATTTAGATTTAGACAGCAGAATTACAGCAGAACTAAATCCAGGCGATAATGATGGTATTATTAGATATTTCGTTAATGGCGAACTTATTGCTACTATGGACGATGTTAAGCTGGAAACTCCAGTAATTGAAGTTGATGATATTAGAATAGACGGAAATGTTATTCAAACAATTACAACAAATACTGATCTTGTATTAAGTGCTAACGGAACCGGAAATGTCTTAATTGATGAGATTGCAATTAAGGATAGCAGTATAATAAATACTACTAGCAACGGCGTCTTGTATTTCCAACAAGCAGGTTCGGGCTACTTTAAAATCGAAGGTACAGGCGGATTTGTTGTACCAGTTGGTGATAACAGTGAGCGTCCAGTACCGGCATATAGAGAAGTTGGAATGACTCGCTTTAATAGTGAGCAAGGATACTTGGAATTATGGGACGGGCTTAGTTGGGTGTCGGTCGCTGGTGCAACTGGTTCGATTACATTCAACCAAGCAGAAGATTTGGCAGTAGAGTACGTATTAACACTAGGATAAGAAATGGCAACAGTATTTTTAAATAAAGTAATAAAAGAAGTTGGAACAACACCAATACTTGCAATCGAAACTGATGCAGGTACACGCTCTACTATTATTGGATTAAGTTTAGCAAATTTAACAGACAACACAGTATTTGCAGACGTACTTGTACATGACGACACTAGCGTTGAAGGTTATTGGCTCAAAGAAGTTCAAATCCCACCAAACACTAGTTTACGTGCGTTAAGTGCAGGTGAAAAATTAATTCTAGCACCAAGTAATCAGTTGTATCTAGTATGTGATACAACTGAAGGGTTAGATGCAATAATAAGTTATGTGAATATTGTATAAGGAATAAAGATGTCTACAAACTATACAGGACAAACACCAAGTGAGATAGTACAAAGTTTCGGAAAGAGATTCTTGTATGGATTAAAAAGAACTGACCAAGGGGAACTTTGGCTAGGCAAGCTAGATCAAATGCAACCGGATTCGAGTTTGGCTATTAATATGCCGGGTGATCCTGAAGACAACTTTGATAACCTCGAAGAAGGACAAAACTTTTTCGAAGGTAGAGACAATACACATAAAAAAGTTTTTGAAAACTTAAACTATGAGCAGTTTAAGTGGGATAATAGAAATATAGTATACTATGTTGACGAAGAAGGACAGTTAGTTGCTCGAGTAAATCGTAACTTTACACATGATCCTTTATCAGCATCAGATAGCAACGAAGATTATTAAAGAGAGCACAAATGGCAGATTTTAAGTTAGATAGATTAAAGTTTAGATGGGCAGGCGACTGGCAGACTCAAAGAGCATATCGTAAAGATGATGTAGTTCGTTATATGGGTAAAGCGTATGTTGCTCTTGAAAATCATACAGCTACAAGCAACTTTTATGATTCGAGAGATACGCTAGCCGATGTTACTATAAATGTAACAGTTGGAGCTAGCTCTATTAAAACAGGTCAAAATCTTTTTTACTTCGACGAAGTTGAAAATCCTGTTATTGTAATGAACAAAGGTAGAAAGTATATATTTGATCAGTCTGCTCCTATAACAGGATTAGACACTAACTTATACTTTGGCGGCGGCACGGAAATAGATGAAGAAACTGAAGAAGAGTATAATGTAGAAAATCCTCATTATTTGCAATTTGCTGGCACACTTGACGGTTTACACAACGGTGGCGATGTTTGGACAACAGGTATCGTTTATACATTAGACGACGAAGTTGTTGCAGACAGACAAGCATATATTGATGGATTTGCAGCAGCAGAACGTAGAACTATAGAAGTTACATTGCCGCATACAGGTCCTAATAAACTTTATTACTACTGCGAAAGTCATACTGGCATGGGTAACAAACTAGATACTCGTTATTCTAGTATGTGGGAACTTATGTTTGACGGTTATGCTTGGAAAGGTGACTGGACAATTGGAACTTTCTTTTCAGAAGGAGACATTGTAAAGTACGGTGGATACATTTACCAGTGTATTACAAGTCATACATCATCTCCAGTAGCAGCATTAGGATTGCCTACTGATGCTGATAAATGGATTATATATCAAACAACATACAATTGGTTACATCAGTGGACTGTTTCAACTTATTATGAATTAGGAGATGTAGTAAGAGAAAATGGTGTAGTTTATATTTGTACAGAAAAACATCAGTCTGCAGATACAGCAGACGAAGGATTGGCAGCAAATATCACTTCTTGGAGCATTGTAACTCGTTCAGACAATTGGCGAGGAGATTGGGAACCATCTACTGTTTATAGATTTGACGATGTTGCACGTTACGGAGGAATAGTATATAGAGCTACTACGCACCACACGTCTGCAGACGACTTTGAAATAGGTTTAGAAGATGATTCTGATAATTGGCAATTAGTACATGTTGGCATCGATTATAAAGGTGTTTGGACAACAGGTACTAGATTTAAACTTAATGATATTGTTAAGTACGGTGGCGGCTTATGGAAATGTACAGTGCCGCATACTTCTGGACAAGAAAGTTTAAGAGTTGAAGAATCTAACTGGGAAGAATGGGTTCCGGGTCTACAATACGAAGCTGAGTGGGATGTTGCAACTGAATATAACAAAGGCGACATTGTAAAGTACGGCGGGTACACATATACTGCAATAACAAATAATGCAGGAAGTATTCCAAGTACAAATTTATTACTACAAGACACTGGTGATTGGGAAATACTAAAGCAAGGCTACAATCTTACAGGTGATTGGGATCGCACAGTTTCTTATAGAACAGGCGATTTAGTTAGAGCGAGCGGTTATTTATATCTAGCTATCAAAGATAATTTGTCTGTTTATCCTGACCAGTTATTTACATTGAAGTCTGTAACTGAAGGCAGAGAAGCATATACTAGTGTAATACAGGATATTGCAAACGGTACTACTCCGACTGATTTACATCTTTTCTGGGATAGCATAAATCCAGAAACTGGATTTAAATATGCAGACTTAAATAGAAATGGTGATGTAGATGAAGATGATGTAAACTTAGCAGAAGGTGACGGGTCAACAGGATACAATGAACCTTTAGCGTACATTGTACAAAAAGCGCAAGAAGCGTTTAGAGCAGGTACTATTTCAACTTATCCAAATGATCCAGAAGACGAAGCATTAAATGTATTAGAAGCAAATCTAGGTACAGATGTTTGGCAATTGTTAGTTGACGAAACATTTTATAAAGCAGAGTGGCAAGATAATATAGAATATTTCTTAGGAGATATTGCATTATATGCTGGTACATTGTATCGTTGTACAGAAAGACACTTTAGTGACAATAGCGAAACAAGACCGGATCTAGAAACATTACAACCAAACTTAACTTTTTGGGAAGTGTTTATACAGGGCACGCCTACGAACGTTCTTGTCTATCGCGGAGACATGCAAATATATGATGATCCTATCGGAAAAGAACGTTTAGGAATCGGAAATGCAGGCCAAGCACTTAAAGTAGTTAATGGCTTACCAACGTGGCAAGATTATGGTGTTGTAAAAAATATCTATTACGTAAGTGTTGAAGGGGTAGACGATGTTGATAGAGGTACGCAATCTACCTCACCATTCAGAACTATCAAATATGCAATGGATTTTATTGCAGCAGATGTTATTAATAGAACTCCTGCAACAGTATTTGTAGGAACAGGATTCTTTGAAGAAATACTTCCGATTAGAATACCTAGAGATACTGCATTAGTTGGAGATGAATTAAGAAGTACAAACATTCAACCAGCAGCCGGGTACGAAGATAGAAATATGTTTTATGTTCAAAACGGTTCTGGAATTAGAAATTGTACACTACAAGGACTTTATGGAACATTAGGTGATCCAAACGAATATCTTACAAGACGTCCAACAGCAGGCGCATTTGTAAGCCTTGATCCAGGGTACGGTCCTGAAGACACAAGTGCTTGGATTACAACTAAGTCTCCGTATGTACAAAACGTAACAACATTCGGTACAGGCTGTATCGGAATGAAAGTAGACGGATCCCTTCATGATGGAGGTAATAGATCTATTGTTGCTAACGACTTTACACAGATCTTAAGTGACGGTATTGGTTATTGGGCAGACGGCGAAGGAAGATCAGAACTTGTGTCTGTGTTTACGTATTACTGTCACATTGGCTATCTTGCAACAAATGGCGGAACTGTTCGTGCAACAAACGGTAACAACTCGTATGGAGCATATGGTGCAGTTGCAGAAGGGTTTAATGAAGCAGAAGTTCCGATCGAAGCAAGCACTAATAACCAAGATAATGAAGCACAAGTTAGCTCTGCGTTCACATATGGAACAGTAAAACAAGAAATATTTGCAATAGGATACGACAATGCAGGTCAAAGTTATACTACTGCAAGTGTCAAATTCGGCGGCTCGGGAGAACTTGGTTTTGCAGAATATGATACTAATGAATTCAGAGATGGAGCAATTAGTGATATAAGAGTTGATGCAAGAGGCGATAGTACAGTTCCTGGAGGACTTAATTATACATTTATTGTAAACAATTCGCAAGGTGGTGGCGTAGGATCTATTATACTTTCAGCAGCAGACATTGGAACGGAAGAGATTTATTTAGGACAACGAATATCGATTATATCCGGACTAGGAGTTGGCCAATATGCTGAAATCACAGCATTTAATGAAGTTACAAAAAAAGTAACAGTGTCAAAAGAAAGTGATGGAAGTTTAGGATGGGATCACTATCAGCCCGGTTGGCCACTAGAACCTATACTAGACGAAACAACTCAGTATTCGATAGAACCAAAAGTAACAATCGACGAGCCAGAATTTTTATCGGACAGTGTTACTGGTCCAAATGACGGTGACTGGGAACATAT
>Ga0209654_1002190_pt1 | contig 13873 bp, 5 predicted proteins | sample SaaInl1SG_22_DNA_FD_184646 | JGI IMG/M metagenome (GOLD analysis project Ga0209654, IMG submission 184646) | Marine microbial communities from expanding oxygen minimum zones in the Saanich Inlet - ESP_161SG_22_DNA (SPAdes) (version 2) | ecosystem: Environmental > Aquatic > Marine > Intertidal... | reverse complement strand
TTTGCGAATAGTTGTCGAGTCAATCAGATATATAAAGAAACCACTGCATTAGAAATAGAAGAAGCAGACGATAAATTCAACATGTACGAATCTGTAAATGATGCAGTAAAGAAGGAGTATGATGAAGTTGACACAGAGGGTAAATCAAAGATACCTATTGATGCTCATATTTGGATAATTTCAGAATACGTATGATACTCACCCTTGACAATATAAATAAAAAATACCCCCTATACACTGAAGTTGACACAGAGGGTAAATCAAAGATACCTATTGATGCTCATATTTGGATAATTTCAGAAAGCGTATGATACTCACCCTTGACAATATAAATAAAAAATAACCCCTATACACTATTTTTAGTTTTTTGTAACTGAACTTCATACAACATGTGAATCACCATAAGTAATACACAACTCTTCCCCCTTCTTTATGTCACGCTCTGCAATAAGAACTCTCATATGTACAGGTTCATTTATCTCACTCACTCCAAAGTAATCCAACTTTACATTCCTTCTCTCTTTCATATCCAACTCATAGTATCTTCTCACCTTTTCTAAGTCAGTCGTGATTCCAGCAATTCTTATATTCTGATCACCAGAGTTCACTTTACACGCCATTAAACTCACAGAAGAATCATTTAAACCACTACCATAATGATTCGCTATGATCTTTCGATACGTTATCAAAACTTCCTCCAACATGAAGTTGTCATTATTCAAAGCTTTCGGTAGAATCTCATTCACCATTATTTGATTGAATTTAATATTCAAAGCCTTCTCATATAACAGTGTGTCCTCCACTAAGATATCAAGGAAAGGAATACACTCATTATCATCCATCCATTTAAACACTAAAAACCATTCAGGAGATATCCCAACTGTTCCATCTTTGAATTTCTCCCTCAATTCTTTGAGTATCGAATCTGGTATGCTTTGATTCATGGAGAATATCATTGGTTCCAACATTATTACTTTATCTTTGTCCATATTTACATTCATGAACAAACCGTCACCCTTACCAATAGATGGCTTAATGGAACACAAAGATTTGACTTCTTTATAATCATATTCGTAATCATATATATCATTCAGTGTAAGTATTTTTCTCGGTTCTTGATCTTCCACGCTATAGATGATGTCCCCCACAACCTGATGTGGGTCCCCATCCAACAGAACTATATCTCCATCATCAACCGAAGGTTCAGGTTTCGTATCCTCGTCTTTGTGTAATCTGTCCAGCAATTGATCCAACCTTTCATCTCCATTACACTGCTCTTGTTTCAGATAGTTCATACCGTCGATAACAGAATAACCCGCGTGCGTATCTTTGCAAATATTTGTTAACTTCTTTTTAAAATCGGGTCTTATTATTACCCCATACATGATCAGAGGTTCTCTCCGGACCAAGTCGAACGTGAAGAGTTTACCGTCTTTGATAGTACACAAACATGCATGATCCAACGGAATACGTCCCAACGAAGGTGTTATCGCTAACCCCTGGATAACATAACAGTGATACTTCCTCGCAAACATAGTGGACATCGCGAAACAAGCACGATCTTGTCTAAATTTTTCAAGTTTTCTCTTTGTAACACCAATGGCTTCTGCAATCTTTGTCAAGTCAGTCACTGGTATGAACCACTTAGCATCGCTTGCAAACACTTGCATTCCAGGTATTGCCTCTTTCCATATATTCACAAGTGAAGCTACACATTTATCTTGTGATAGGTCCATATCAGCTATACTTTTAGTAACTTGTTCATCTTTCTCGTATATAGAAGATATATCCACCGTCCAACTATCCCATGAAATAGGTTTCCACACGTAACTTATTCCATCGGGTGTTGGATAGTAATCCTCATTGTATAATAAGGGTTCCATATCCTCGTTCACAACTACAACATGAGCTGTACGATTCTTGGACCTACACACACTTTTCAAAGTTTGTAAAACATGCTGTAAGGTATCGATGGCACCATCTTCAATATGCATCTGCACGTTAGTGATACTCAAACAGTGTTCTCTAACTTCTATTCGTATTGTAAGAACCGAAGCTCCATCTTTCGACTTCACAGTCAAATCTTCTTTATGTATATCATTGGTATTAGAGCTTGCTAGAAGCAAGGTATCGTGTAGCTTATTGTGCTCGACAAGACTCATTTGGTAGTTGAGTGTATGTGCTTGTATACTTGTATTACAACATAACAACGATCTAACTTTCATAACTTTTCCTTTTTTTTCATCTTATAGTTTATGTCATTTTCTAAGTTATTTATACCCCCTATTTTTCACTTTTATACCCCCTTTTAGCACTTTGAAAAATCCAGTTTCCTTTTCACATTCGTATTATAGAATGCATACGTTGAGTATTTAGTCAGTGGCGATGTCGTTGACGGCGATGTCGTTATCGAACTGGCTGTTGACGGAGTATCCAATATGATTATGATATCATCTGGTTCTTCTTTCATTTTCTTTGGAACAGGGTGGTGCAGAGGAGTAGCTTGTCGTTTCGGCATCTTTGATGAGTGCGAGTGAAAATGAAAAATATATGATGAAAAATTTTTATTTTATCATCTTTTCCAAATTATGGAAATTATATATATATATAAAATTATATATACATATATACAAAAAATAATATACAATTAATATACAATTAATTTTTGGGTTTTTACTTTTTATTATTAGTCACTTGTGTTTAGTCACTTGTGTTTAGTCACTTGTGTTTAGTCACTTGTGTTTAGTCAATTATGTTAATCAGAGGCATCCATAATAGGCATATCGTCATCTACGTCAGATACATCAGACTGAACTGGGGTATTCGCCTTCTTACCCTTCTTTGGGGCCTTCTTAGCAGGGGACTTCTTACCCCCCTTCTTCTTAGTGGCTTCAACAGTGACCTCAGTATCACTGCTACCAGTGTCCTCTGCCTCAACATCACTTGCACTGTTTGAGGCATTTGCCTTTGCCTTCGTTTTCCATACTGCTTTTTCCTCATCAGAAAGAGCCTTCCAGATTTCACCAACAAGAGACATCTTATTCTCTTGCTTAGTAGCTTCCACAGAAGACTGTTTATCCTTGTAGAACAGATTCCACCCACTTGGGTTCTTCTTCGTAGTAGGCGTGTTCTTCTTCTTCATCTTGTTGTTCACCTTCTTTGCATCATCAAGCATCTTCTGGTTTGATACCATAAGCTCGTCGATTGCAGAGTGGTATTCCTCAGGAATTGCTTCCTTCACCTTCTTCGAGAAGTCCTGAATGATATCATTGTAGAAACCAAGAGAAGCCTTGTTGAACTTAGCGAGAGATTCCATTGTTGATTTGAGAGAGTGTTGTAACCGTTTTCCTTAAGTTAGATTTAATTATTAGGAGGTTTAAAGGATAGATCATTTTTTTATTAATTAATTGTTATTTTTTCTTTATATTTTTGAGGATTAGAAATTGATCGATTCTTCGTTTTAATATTAAGTATGTAGATATGTGGAATCTATATTTGATTGTCAATGGGTCATATACTTATGTTGGTATCACAAATGATTTGAAAAAACGGATTAGACAACACAATGGAGAAATCAAAGGAGGAGCTAAATACACGAAAGATAGAGGACCTGGGTGGAAATATGCCCTCATTGTATCTGGACTTACTAAAAGTTCAGCATATAGCTTTGAATATAAAGTCAAACACCCTTTATGTAAAGGATATGAAAAAAGATATAGTAGAATTATGCAGGTTTATGAAGAGTTTGATTGGGAAGGAGTGAAGGTGAGTATTATGGAGCATAAAATTTGAATGAAATAATTGTTACAGTTCATAAGATAATTATAACATAAAAGTATTTTCAACTCCATGTATTTCCCATTCATTGAGACCTATATAATCTGAATAAGGAGAATTTGGATGTGACTGCATATCAACTCTCCAGTATTGAGCAGGTGCTGCATCAAAATTAATTTCAAGATTTGTATTAAATGAAGCATTAGGGAATCCTGTTGATGAAGGATTTGTCACAAGTTTCCATTCACTTTCACCTATATCATAATAATATATAGTTAAGCTTCCTGTGGCATATGTTTTGTTAAATTGCTGAAATTTCATCTTATTGATTAATTGTGCTCCATTTGTAAATTTGTATATAAATATTCCAGTAGTTCTGCGTATTCTAGCAGAATTTTCCCAGTTACCAGATCCAGTGAAAAGGTTACCAGGATGCATAGAACCAACACTGTTATCCCAAGCTTCACTTGTGGCATATACAATATCATTATTTGATAGTTTTCGTGCACTTGTTACAAATTCAGATAAGATTGTATCTGTTGATACAATTGAAACAGTTGAAGGATTTCCACCATTACTAGAATTTTGATCAGATAATCTAACACTGGTTAAAGTTGGGCTTCCTAATGCACCCACATTCACATACTCAGTGAATGTCCACGATGAAGCTGATTTAATTACAGCTCTATATTCACCTGGTTCAGATGGAATGATATCTGTGGCTTTTCCAACATTAACTGCAGCACCGTCTTTTTTCTCGATGATTGTTTCAGTGTGGTCAGATGGGAGACCACTTAAAACGAGTTTATCGTTTGAGAATGATAATGATGGTGGTAAAATTGTAGTTGTTATTATACAATGTCCGTGATTACCAAGATTACCATAATTATTATCTGAATGATCGACATTCTGACCCTGTAAACATTTTACGTTTTGGTAAATACAATTATTTACCGTATCAGTTCTAGGAGTTGTATCAGCGTATGTGCTCCATGATCCCCTTTCATTTCCAGTAAGATATGCAGTTCCATCTCTTCCAACAAATCCAGAACCACCACCACCACTTCCACAATGATCCCAAATTCCTCTACCACCTCCACCACCATACCAACCTCCGCCTCCCGATGAACTTTCGCCAGTTGAACTACCTCCTATATATTTACCACCACTGTTACCATTACCATAAGCACCCGAACCTGCACCAGCCCCACCTGCAGATTGTGTTCCTGGACTACCAAAAGCTTGTTGACCAGTTGCTGAACTACCTTTCAATCCACCTCCATTTGATTGTGTAATAGTGTGACTATTAATGTGTTTTCCCCGTGAACCACCTCCTCCACCAGCAGTTATGATATCTTCATTACTCATTTGAATAGCACTCCTACCACCACCAGAACCACCACCTACTCCAGTTCTACTTGTATTCCAAGCACCGCCACCTCCATAAGCACCTCTACCAGTTCCTTTATAATATTCTCCTACAATCACTTTCAATTCATTTACTCCACTGGGAACAGTTATTGTGGCTTTTGAATATCCACCATATGTTTCTGGACCTCTACCAGTTACCGAACTTCCACTAGCACCCCATAATTCTGCAGTAATAGTCGTTAAACCATTCATTTCAAATGTTTGATCAGAACCAGTATATGAAAATTCATATTGACTATGTTCTGGTAGAATTGTTACTGTATCAACTGTAATTTCATTTGTAAATACGTAATCGCTATTTGTGACAATGACGGCACTATATTTACCTGGTTCTACTATATTGACTGTTGAAATGGCACCTATTTCAATTGATTGTGTAGTTGTGCTACCTGTTGGAGTGAATTTTAATGTTGTCGTAGGTAGGTCTTTTTCCAAATATACACTCAATGTCGTTCCACCAGAATCAGTATGAAATGTTTTCCAAACTTTTTCAGCATATGTGTGTGAATCAGTACCTGGATTATGGAAACATTCAAATTGTGTATCACTTAATATTGTTAATGTGTGACTTGTCCATCCCGATCCCGTTAAATATGCAATAACAGCATTATTAAACTCATTGCTAATATCTGAAAATGCGTATTGTGTTCCTTGTTCGAGTATAAAAGCGTTCGTATTTTCAAATCTTGTAGTAGTGCCATCGATTAAACGAAATAAAGCCTTATATGAGGGTGGATTCTGTGTTCCGATTGTGAGTTGATTGTTACCATCGAATACTAATGTATCATTATTTTTAGTATATACACTCACTTTTCCTTTTCCAGAATCATTATCTGCTAAAGCTATACTTATAGTATTTTTATCATCAGAGAAAAGGATATTATCATAATATTTATTTATATAAGTTGATGAAGATCCAAGTGAAAATTCTCTTACTTTTATCCAATTTAAACTTTCATTTATGTTGTAAATATTTACTTTTTTAGACGTTGCATCGACAAAAATAACTGTATTTCCATCGCCAGATAATTTACTGTAACCATACGAACCAACGTTTTCTGTTATTGTTGATCCATATTGAGTCCATTCAGTTGTCCACTTATAGACTTTGATAGTAGTAGCATTGTTTGCTGACAATACCGATCCATCAGCAGAGAGATCAGGATTGATCATACCAGATATTTCTTTTCCAGTGTCTCGTTGAGACCACGTTGAACCACTCTTTTCAAATACACGAATATTTTGTTGGGACACTTTAGCAAGTTGTGCTGTGCTTGATGCCACAACTTTACCATCAGATGATATAGAACCTTCAACCAGGTCTACATCTTGTGCCGCACCTTGAATTTCAAGCAAATTTTGCCAACTTGAACCATTATATTCATAAATTCTTACATATCCCACATCATTAGCTGGTGTATCACCTCTACCACCAGTTATTATGGTTCTACCATCTGCAGACATTCCTTTTGCTGAAGAAAAATCTCTATACCCACCACCATTAATATTTGAACCAAGTCTTTGCCAAGAATTATTTACTAAATTCCATACCATTACTGCACCACCACTAAGGGTGCTTCCGCCTAAATTATTTGGTGCAGAAACAGAAACAGTATTGCCATCATGTGACAAATATATTTTGGTTCCAAAGTTTTCATTAGCAACACCTGTTAAATCAGAACCCAGTTGTTCCCATGTTGAACCTGAATAACGCCACACTTTAACTTTCCCTTGAGTTATATTGGATATTGCTACTGTTTTACCATCTTCAGACATTGCTATGTATTCTCCAACTTTATCTGTTGTATTCACTCCTGTAAATTCAGTTCCTAATAACTTATAATCATCCGCTAGTTCAGTAACTGTGACCTCGTTTGTAAATACATATGAATCAGCACTCTTTATTGTAGCACTGTATGTTCCCAACCCTGATGCATTTATTGTAATGCTTGTTGCTGTTCCAATGTCAATTTCTTGTGTTTCTGTGCTACCTGTTGGGGTGAATTTCAATGTGGTTGTCACATTGGCTGGGGGATTTTCAATTGTAAGTTTGTTGAAATTGTCGAATTTTAATGAAATTGGAATATCGACATAAAGATATCCCTCACTTTTACTACTTGTAACGTAGTGATTTGCTAAAAATGCCACCGTTCCATTTTTACTTATTGCAAAATTATTACTATATCCTGCTTTAAATTGTTTTTGTATTGTGTGTTTCATTACCCACGAATCAGATGTAGAATCATAATCATACACATTTAGATGATAACCTGCATTAGCATCACTTTCAGAAATTAATATACGATTATCACTTAATGCCATATTTCCAACAATAGTAAATTCAAATTCTTGTGCATTATTCCACGATGAACCATCAAATTTATAATAATACCCAGAATGGCTATCACTGGTAATGAATGCATTTCCATCATCATTCATATAAATTTTGTATCCAAAATACTTACCCGCTCTTGGAGAAGAAATAGTAAATGTTCTTGTCCATGATCCTCCAGAATTTAACTCATATATATAACATTTTCCATCTTTAGCCGATGCTTGTGTTCTATTACTTGCATGCCACCCTGGTTCACCAATAACTAATCGATCTCCTGCAGCATTTATTGATACAGAATGCATCGCAGACCACGTATGTGTTCCATATATAGTTTGTGTTGGAGTCTGACTCCATGTACCATCTGAACTTTTATGATAAATATCACATAAACCAGCTGCACTATTGTAAGTTCTATCAATTACTGTCAATATACTTCCATCACCATTACAGTCTACTAAGAAACCCCATTCACCTCTTCCTCCTGGGCGATTTAGAGTTGTAGTTTTTGTCCATGTGTTATTTGAACTTGAATAATTATATATATCAATATTTTGTCCTCTATAACTTGCAAATACAGTATTTCCATCTTGAGACATTACACAACTAAATCCTTCTCCTGTTTTTGCAAATTTTTTCTCATTTGCAAGTGTTCCATCGATTATATCATATATATATACATCCGAGTTTGAGCTTGATCCATTAACTACCAATCGTGTTCCATCGGCGTTCATGGAATAAGAATAAGCATAATATGTAAATGCTTTATCAATTTGTTGCTGCAATTTTAATTCACTTAACCCAATTTCAATGGTATCGACTATGATTTCATTACTGAGTGTAAAGGAAGTTGCACTCTTTATTGTAGCACTATATGTGCCCTCTTTGGTAATAGTTAGACTTGTTGCTGTTCCAATGTCAATTTCTTCTGTGTCGGTGCTACCTGTTGGTGTGAATTTTATTGTGGTTGTCGCATTGGCTGGTGGGTTCTCGATTGTGAGTTTGTTGTAATTGTCGAATTTGAGTTCTGGTGTAGTATCTAGTGAAACTTCGTGTCCATAAATGTATATTTCTGCAATACCGACACCTGCTTTACTTGTTGGGACATTAAAGTTTTTAATAACTAAATATTTACAATACGCGATATCAGCTGGTGCAGTATAGGTACTACTATTTGTATTCGCACCTTTGTTATCCCAATATGTTGTCATAGAATGGCTTTTAGTAGCAATTTTTTCTAAAGAATTCAAATCATTTCCTATCCATAATTCATAACCTTGGAATGTCCAATCTGAACGTCCATCATATATTGTGAATTGGGTAAGTTTTAAATGTCCATCGAATTCAAATATAAATTGTCTATCTGTTGGGTTTCCATCAGAGTTTGTTCCACCACTCAACATACCTGTTGTTGTCAAGAACGAATGATACGTGTTATTGAAGATGCTTAATTCAGATATGGTGAAGGCGTGATCGTCGTTTGTAGTTCTTTCAATTGGTTTATTCAATATTGCACTTGATGCCCATACTCCATTTACTGCAAAGGCAAATGTAGCACCTTCATTTCCACTACATGTTAACGATTTAACATAATCTGAACCATTTTGAGGGGTCACTAACGCTGCTGTTTCTGAAACCACTGCTGGTGCAGATTGAATCGCACCCACTGTAATTTCATCAGTCATCGTAAATGATTCAGCACTCTTGATCATAGCACTATAAGTTCCTGGAGCACTCATTGAAATAGTTGAAGCTGTTCCAATATCAATTGATTGTGTTTCTGTGCTACCTGTTGGAGTGAATTTCAATGTGGTTGTCGCATTGGCTGGTGCGTTTTCTATTGTGAGTTTGTTGTAGCCGTCGAATTTTAGGGTGACTGATTGTGCTGGATACGTGTAACCATCTGTTGGGTTCCACTCTTGATTCACAACTCTGACATTCGACCATCCACCATTAGCGAACGACGTTTCTAAAAATCTGTCACCTGATACAGTGGGAGATGTATACATTAAAGTGTTACCGTTATACTGTTTTATCGTATTACCATCGTATACAAGACGGTTTATAGCATTAGTGTCCCACGAAGTGCCTAAATTTTGTAAAGTATAATTAGTTTGATTTATTACATACCATGTTCCACCTGCGTGTATATAAGCGCCATAATCAAAACTTGTGTAAGTACCATTGTCTGCTACAATAGCATCATTTAGAGAAATCATTCCATCATAAGTTGTTGGTTTGAACTCAACTGTAACCGGTGGAGAAAATGCATCTCCCACGTATGCACCACCTGCCCATCCAGCACCAGTTGCTTCAATTGAAACATCAGTCGTATTATTATTAGTAATATTTATAGAATTAGCGGTATTTTCTTCGATAGTAAATGTAAGTGTTTCGTATATATCAGGGACCGGAGGAGACGACACACTCGCAACTGTAATTTCATCAGTGATGAATATACCTGTATCTGTGACTATTTGTGCCTTATATTTACCTCTTTGACTAATTGTAATTGTTGTCGCGGTTCCAACATCGATTGTTTGCGATGTTGTCGAACCATCTGGTGTAAATGTTAAGTTAATCTGTGTTGGGGTTCCTGTAATGTTTGCAACTGTGAGTTTGTTGAAGGTGTCGAAGTTGAGTTCTGTCGATGCCTTTGAATATTTAATCAATACAATACCCGAACCACCAGACGAACCATTTTCTCGATCCGGTCCTTCACCACCGCCGCCACCACCAGTGTGATTTTTACCATTTTGGAAACTTGGTGATCCGTTTCCACCACCTCCATTTCCACCTAATGGTGTTCCACTCCATGAACTGAAAACCCCACCGGCACCTCCTCCTGCAAACCAAGATTCTCCATTTATAATTTCACCGTAACCATTGAATAAATCACTAAATTTATATGTTATTCCTTCAATAATTACTTGGGACAATCCATCACCACCATGTGGTCGTTTACCAGTGGTTCCAGCACCACCACCACCACTTCCAAGTACCTCTCCTCCATTTGCAGCTCCATCATTTCCATAACCTCCACTTAACGAAGTTGGTTGTAATCCAAGTGCTCCACTTGTTGTATTCCATTCAGAACCACCACCTGAACCACCACTTTGTGCTTCTGCATTTCTTGCATCATCAGATGCACCACCACCTCCGCCTAATGCAATGTAACCAAAAGCACTTGAATCTTTACCTTTACCACCTATTCGGTTACGTAAACCTTCACGAAGTCCTCCATTTCCAACAATTATAGTGTTCTTATTATTATGTATCATGATATTTGGCTTAAAAACCAAACCACCTGCACCCCCACCACCTCCAGTTCGTCTTCCACCACCACCTCCACCAGCGACCATTAATACATCGGCGGTTAATTCACCACTCGGTGTCCATGTATAAGTTGTTCCCGTGCTCGAGGTTGTTACGGAATCTAATGTTCCCCATGAATAACTACCAGTAGGTGTATCAGCATAAACATGTCCATTTGTAGCCGCATCTTCTTTTGTTCCATCACTATATACATTATCAAAATTTCCGTGATGAAATGCCACTATTTCAGATTCAGATGATGTTGGAGTAACATCACTCACATTCACTTTGTTCGAATTATAGACTGTTCCACTCGCATCTGTGAGTTCAACGAAAAATTCATCCCCAACATTACCAGAATCTAATCCAATGCTGAATCCATTGCTCACATTTTGGATTTCTGTTGTTGTGTTGGCGGTGATGTTGTAGACTTTAGCACTCATCGTGACACCTTCCTTGAGGTTTACTGTGAGTTTGTCTCCGTCTTTTGTTAAAATATCTGGTCCCACACCGGTATATGTATCATTAAATAATTGTTCAACCTCTGTTTTTGTTAATGCAGCATTGAAAAATTTAAAGTCATCAAAATATCCTGCGAAGGGATTATTATCCTGATGTGAAGAACCGCCAAATAAAATATTGGTATCATTAGTATTGTAAGTGCTTGTTACAGAAACTTCATTATGAAAATCTGTGGCATTTTCTTCTCTAGTATATAATGTATACTTAAATTTAGAATCATCGGTAGCTGTTTTGACAAGAGTCAAATGATACCATGTGTTTGCTTTATCAATTTTTGGACTTAGAATAAAATATCCACTATCTCCATTCCTTCCAAAAAACCAATTTGTACTGTACAAACCAAAACCAAAGTTTGCTGTTGTTGTTTGCCAATAATTTGTTGTTCCAAATATTTTATCATTTGTAGTGTCTCTTCTTCTAATCCAAAAAGAAATAGTGTAATCATTTTGTAAATCAGTATTATATGTCGAACTTGAAGGAAATGAATAAATCAAATCTTTGTAGGATTTTGTACCAGTTTTATATACAGTTGTATCCTCATATGAAGAATTAATAGCAGAAAATCCGGCAGGTAAATTAGTTACATCATTTTCACCGAATATGGTAATAATTGGATCACCAGAACCACTTTGTGCAATTGATGACACGTCTTCCGTTTGTCCCGTATACGCAATCGAATACGAATAATTATATCCAAACATTTCCATACTGTTTACTTTAAGTCTTCCATTACCTTCGAATTTGACTTTTATCGAATCATATTGTAATTCTGAAGCAGTAATATCATATTTATATTGATATCTACTATTTCTGAATAGTAATGATTCATTTAATAATTCAGTTTCTGTGCCATCACTTATTCCTGAGATGATGACACGTTTTGGGGAATATTGTCTTAAAGGTAAAAAGAAAGAGACTCTCTTTGGCATCAATTTGGTCAAGTTGTTTGTATTCAATGTAAAGTCGATCGAGTTGGTTGCAATCAACATACCATTGAAATTTGTTCCCACAATACCAGATACATTGTTATTGTTGGTGATACTATCAACATTTGTATCAAACTTTTCATATGTTTTCTGTACATCTTGGATTTTATCAATAGACACATCTAATTTGTTGTTATTCACAGATAGGTCGAGGCTCCCTAAATCGAAGATTGTTCCGTCTGTGTTGGTCTTCACCCACGATGATAATGTTAATTTATCAGCATAGAAAGACGCATTTGGATACGAAAGCACGTCATTGTTGAATGTCCCATTATTTACTGTTGTTGTCAATACACCTTGATTATTTGTCGCCGCATCTGGGGATGTGTCTAAATCGTTAGCCGCGTTGAAATTGAGATTGAATCGTTCCCCTTTCAATGAAACAACACCACCCGTTGCATCTGTGAAAGGTATGTCAATGTTGTTGAGTTTTAACTTTATCTCTCCATTGTTCAAGTAGAACTTCACGGTGGCAGCAGTATTACCTACAATAAGATTCTCACCAGATGTCAAGTTATCAAGATTCACCCACGCAGACATAGATAGTTCACCTAATGGAATTGTATCATTGAGAGCTATGTCTGCTTGGTTCATCACTAAAGCCTTACTTCCCTCTACAAATCCAGAAGTATATAATGGGTTCGCTCCTGAGATTGTTGCATCGTTGCCGCTTTCGTTTTTCAACACTTTTGGAACAGCTTCCAACTCGTTGAATTTGAGTTCTGTCACTTTATCCGATAATGCCATGTCGTAGTTACCACTGAACGCTAAATGTTGAATCTCAGTTTGCGAAAGAGCACTATCATATATCTTCACATTGTCCACAAAACCATCGATATTACTTCCTAAAACCATGTTTTGCAATGAAGCAACACTAGTATCTACATTCACATCTAGGTTTGATGACGATAATACACCATCGATGTATAAGTTCACACCACTTTCATCATATGAAAAAGCTATGTGATGCCAGTTGTTCTCCTTAATTTCAGAGACTGACGATTGTAGCATTTTTAATTAAAAAGAATAATTTAAATTAGTTTAAGAAAACTAAATACTTATTGATGCTATGATTTGTATATTGTAAAAATTCGTGTCATTTGTATAGATGAATTGTACAGTTTTCTCCGTTTTTTCTATGATGTATAATATAATATCGTATAATCCATAACTATGTCTGCGCTTTCCACGAAGTTACTACAGTCCCCCGTTTTTTCATCGTGTTGCATTCAAGTCGTTCAACAACTCACAAAACACGGAGTGTTGAAAGCACGAGTCATCGGTAATTCTCAAAATTCATCTATTGTAGAACATACACGTGATGTAGCTATGAGATATAGCTTAGATGCAAAACTAGAACCAATCATAGTCAAAAAGAACAAATGTGCTGATGCAATGCTATGTGGTTTTGTATGTGATAACATATATACCGAAAATTACAATAGTGCTGGAGATATTGTATCAATCAAAGTCGAGAAGAGTATTCCTCCTTAAAATGTTTATTTAATTA
>Ga0209654_1002188_pt1 | contig 13881 bp, 7 predicted proteins | sample SaaInl1SG_22_DNA_FD_184646 | JGI IMG/M metagenome (GOLD analysis project Ga0209654, IMG submission 184646) | Marine microbial communities from expanding oxygen minimum zones in the Saanich Inlet - ESP_161SG_22_DNA (SPAdes) (version 2) | ecosystem: Environmental > Aquatic > Marine > Intertidal... | reverse complement strand
CCAATGGTCAAGACGGTGACTCAGCCTATCAAATCTGGCTAAATGCAGGGAACACCGGTACTGAAGCAGATTTCCTAAACGCTCTGAAGGGAACCGATGGTACTAATGGAACTAACGGAACCAATGGAGTTGGCGTTTCTGGTATTGTGGATAATGGTGATGGAACAATTACCTATAATTTTACCGATTCAAATTCCTCGACGATCACAAACTCTGTTGCTGATGGAATTATTACAACCTCTAAACTTGCTGATAATTCTGTGACTTCTTCCAAAATTTCAGACGGCGCCGTTTCAGAAAGCAAACTGGCTGATGACAGTATTGGATTATCAAAGATTCAAGATGCCAGTATAACTAATGCTAAAATTGCAAGCAATGCAGCTATAGGGTTTGATAAACTGGATGTCACTAAAGCAAATATTACAGGATTAGGCCTTTTAGATAAAGATGAAATCTTACCAGGGTATAGAGTGACATTAGGCAGTGATGCAGGAATCAGTACAACTGGAGGTTACAGTGTAGCTATAGGTCGAGAAGCCCTAAAGAATTGGGAAGGATCGTATAACACAGCTGTTGGTTCATTTGCCTTAAAATCTGCAACTTCAGGATCATATAATCAAGCATTTGGCGCTTATGCCCTTACAAATAGGACCACGGGTAGTTACGCGACTGCTTTTGGTGCTTTTGCACTAGAAAATCTTACAACGGGCACATTTAATACAGCTGTAGGTAACATGTCTGGAAATGAAATAACCACAGGATCGAGCAATACACTATTAGGTTATAATACTTCCGCGAGTAGTGCAACAGGGACAAATCAAACTGTTATAGGTGCTGGGGCTACAGGGGCTGGAGATAATACCATTCAACTCGGAAACAATGCTATTACCAATGTTAAAACTAGCGGAAGCATTACCGCAGGGACAGTTACTTACCCAAATACCGACGGTACTACAGGACAAATTCTTTCAACAGATGGTAATGGGAATGTAAGTTTTTCGGATAAGCCTTTTAATGAAAATACAGATTATAGTGCCGTCAAACTAATAAACTCTTTAAACACGGTACCTTCCGGAAAAACCTGGAAAATCATTTCAGCACTACCTAATAGATCATTAGCTACCAACTCTAACTATGCTATTTTGATAAATGGGACCAAAATATATATTGGCGCTTCGCAAGTTGGTAGCACTGGTACTGATAATTATAATCGAACTAATTATATGAATTACTTGTTAAGTGGTTCTTTTTATCTACCTGAGAATACTACCCTAAATATTAGCGATAATATCGGATTGATTTCCGTTGTTGAATTTGATAATTCATTACTGGAATCTAAATTGATTACAACAACAACAACTGTTCCTTCAGGTGTAGATTGGAAAATCACTAATTTTTATTCCTCTGTAGGATTAAATTCTGATCCTGATTTTTATCTAACTATAAATGGAACGAATTTATATGTAGGAGCAACACGTTATGTAAGTGCAGGAGGCAATACTTCTGAAGCAGAAATAGGAGTTTATAATTTAAAAGGGGATATATATGTGCCCTCTGGAACTACAATATCATTTAGTTCAAATATTTACGGGTTATCCGTAATTGAATATGAAAATTAATATCACACTAACTCCCTTCACTTTAAAGTCAACAGTAAGATCATTTCCCATTTGTAAGTCATTAGTCTGAAATACTATGAAAAAATACCAAACAGCCCTAATGATTCTTAGTGTAATCCTTCTCACCTCTTGTGGCTCTGACTCAGGAGGTGGAGGAACACCTACACCCACTCCTACACCGACCCCTACTCCCATCGCTGCTCCAGGGAAAGCGAGTCTAACTCTACCTGAGAATAATAAGCCTTGTGAGACGGGAGAGGTAAGTGGGGCCACTGCCTCAGTGATCTTTACCTGGTCCACTGGAGATGACACCGAGAGCTTTGATTTAGCGATTACTAATACAGATACCAATCAGGTAACCAATAGAACCAATCTTACTGAAACTACAGCTACCGTACCTCTAACTAGAGGACATCGTTATCAGTGGAAAGTAACCTCAAAGAACAAGGGAACACAGACTACGGCTTCAGACACCTATAAGTTCTACTTAGCCGGAGATGGAGAAGAGAACGTTGCTCCCTTCTTAGCAGAAGCAGTCTATCCACAACCAGGATCCTCAGTTACTGCATCAGAAAATGGTACCGTAACCCTTGAATGGGAAGGAGCAGATCCTGATAGTGATACTCTTACCTATACCCTTCTTATCGATACTGTGGACGGGAGGCAAGAAGCCACTGAAGACAACCAAAACCTTACCTCGAACACCAAGGAAGTCAGTGTAGAAACAGGAACGATCTACTACTGGTCGATCATCACCTCAGATGGAAGTATCTCAGTGAACTCCGATGTGTTTAGTTTTAGGGTAGATTAAAACAGCCCCCCAACACTACCTCCATCCACTCTTAGTGCTGTGCCATTAATGGCAGAGGCAGAGGGGCTACATAGAAATACGGCTGCATCGGCAATCTCTTGCACGGTTTCAAATCGTTGAATGAGTGAATTGGGTCGGTCGGTTTTAAAGAATTCTTTTTCGACCTGCTCTACTGATTGTCCGGTTTTCTTAGCGACAGCTTCAAGAAAGTTTTGAGCACCGTCGGTAAGGGTAGACCCGGGTAAAACGGTGTTGACGGTTACTTTTGATCCTTTTGTGAGTCCTGAGAGCCCTTTAGAAAGCCCCAGAAGCGCTGTTTTGGTTACGCTGTACGCTAGAAGATTCCAAGGGGTGAGTACCGCGCATTCGCTAGATATGAATAAAATGCGTCCATAATCCTTCTTAAGCATCTTGGGTAGTAAGGTTTTACTGAGTCGAACTCCGCTCATCACGTTGACTTCCCATTGCTCTGTCCAAGAATTATCTGAGGTTTCAAAAAAATCTTGATCGGTATAGATGCCTACATTATTTATTAGAATATCGATACTGCCTAGGTCTTTTAATAGCGCATCGATTTGCGAGGTATCGGCGAAGTCGCATACTAAGCCCGAGCACCTAGGTTCTGGAACCTCCTCGCGAAGTTTTACCAAAGCCTTATCTACCGATTCTTGGGTTCGGCCATTTAGGACCACCTCGCATCCTAAAGAGGCTAGGGATTTTGCGATGGCGTAGCCAATCCCTGAGGTTGAGCCGCTGATGAAGGCTTTTTGCCGCCTAAAATAGAGATTCATCCGTTTACCAAGATTTTAGTCCGAGGAGTTTTTCTCCCAATTCATTCAGCGCTGCAGTTTCGTATTTCAACTGCTCCAAGTTGCGTGGGTCGCCAGGAAAGGCATACCCTTCGGGAGCGACACGGTTCTTCCATGAATTGATGCGCCACTGACGAAGATCGGTGTCTTCTTCTTGAGCAGGCATCATCGAAATGTATTGTGCGATGCGAACTTTGTCTTGCGATTGGTTGAGGCGTATGCCATGGGCGAGGCAGCTATTGAAGATGAGAAGATCTCCGGCCTCCATTTTCACTTTGACGATTTCGTCTTCAAGACCAGTCATATCAGGCTGAAAACGGTTGCGGTCTTCGGGCTGGGTGAGCTTCCAGGTATCGTAGTTTCGGTAGAGGTAGGGGACGCATTGAAATCCGCCCATATTGGTGTCGGTTTGGTCGGTAAGAGCCAATACGCCTTGAACATTTTGCGGACGCGTTTCAGGATCATAATCCCAATGAATAAAGGGTTGGTAGTTACTACCCTCACGTACCGGAAAATTCAAATTCGCCCGATCAATCGTCACCCAAAGTTTGTCGGTACCCCACACATCACAGAAGGCATCATAAACGCGCTGGGTTTGACGATTATTCCATAGGTGTTGGTTGTTGTAGACCTCGACCATTCCAGTACCTGCCAATTCTTTCATCTTCATCTCTGCGCGTGCTGCGGTATACCAAGTCGAGGAGTCATTAGGATCCTTTTCTTCAAACTCCCATAAGAACGCTGCCGTGGCCTCGGCCTGTTCTCTAGGTACTGCGTTTTTGATAACGATGTATCCGTTCTCTTTCCAGAAATTCCAGTCCTCAGCACTTAAAACCTTGAGCGAATCAGTGGTGGCCTCTTCACGCAATTTTAGAGCGCTACTCTTAGCAGTCGAAGGATTGCCTGGGATGTTGTAATGTGCGTTTGTTTTCATTTGATCTAAGATGTTATTCCAATGAAGATACTAATCTTCATTGGAATAATCTTCAGAGATCAGCCGGCTAGTTGATTTAGAGGCATTAATGTTCTTGCCCAGTAATATTGACGGAGTTTGAACCTTATTATACTTTCGTATGGCAGACAACCCAACATCTTTAGAAAGTTTATCAAACAGAGTTTGTATATCTGACTTGCCTTCTGATTCCTTTAAAATCTTTAAAAGATGATAAGTGAAAAGTCCATGTTGATTATCGTCATCTACTACAGAACTTTCATTTGATGAACTTGAACTGATTAGGATCATATTATCACCTAGCTCTGGGTTAACTGGAACCACAGAAATACCTTTTACTTCGGCTAATGGTTTAGACTTCCCTAATCCACTAAAGCAGGCATCGATAATAAAATCAATCTTACGGTGTGGTCTGTTGTTTAATCGAGTCATTAGCTCCTTTAAAGAAATCCCTTGATTTACATTTAATCCGCTAATATCTACAGGTATTAGATACGGGTCTTTTGTTTGTTCGTCCGGCATTCCGTGTCCAGAATAGAAAACAATTATCTCGCTGTCTTCACCGTCTAAAACCATTAATCTTTCTAGCTTCGCGATGTTTTGTGAGATTTCACCATAGGTTGCATTCTTTAAGAGAAAAATATTTTCTCTTGAAAGCCCATACATTTGGGTGAGGTAATTTGTAAATATTTCGGCATCTCTTTGAGCATACGGAACATTGCTTTCAGGTGTTAAGTTTGATTGATACGAAGAATAGTCTTCATTACCAATAACCAAAGCATATCCTTTAACCTTCGGTCCAGTTGGAATATTAATATCGACATCGCTAAGTGTGATCGATTTGTCTTCTGATTCTTTTGGTTTTACAATCTTATCAATTTGATGAATAATCATTTCAATTTTAATCCTTCTATACTCTGGCCCATATTCTTCAGCTTCTTCTGAGAAATGAATAAATTTCTTCTTAGTGAAGTCAAATACCTCCGTATTATTTTCAATAAAATTTCTCACCGAATATGTTCTTAAGAATCCTAATTGACTATTCTCGGTTATCCCACTTTCTTCATTGAGATTCATACCTGATAAGTCCCCTTGAAAGTAATAGGGGAAATTTTTGAAGGTGCCAAATTCTGAATTATATGGTATTTTTCCTGAAATGGGCGATTTATCGGTAGACCCTGTAATTTTGAAGGTTATCCTGGTTTCTGGTTTTAAATATTCTGCTAATTTTTCAGCGGAAGATTTTACGAAAAAATCGACGAGTGCCGTTGCGGCTTCAGAGTCTAACAGGCTATACTTGCCCGGTGGAAAATCGGCAGTCTCATTTTCCGCCTCGGCTTTGATACCTTGAGACAAAAAGGTTAAATGTAAATTAAGTTCATCTTTACCTAGAGAATCCTTCTCTTTCTTTAAAACTGATTCAACCGAAAGATCAACATCGGCGAGTTTACCTCTAGATCTTAGTCTATCCACTAAATCAGTTAATGCATCTTTAAACTCTAATTCTTTTTTTGCAATTTCTTTAGCCAAATTTAGTTCCAAGACTTCCTCATAGTATCTCATAGTTCGCAAGTCAGAACTATATCTGATAGAGTCCTTACCAGACAATAGCAGTAGATTGGAAATCGAAAATGTATTGTCAGATTCAAGCTCGAAATGAATATCTCCCAATTCTACTTGATCTATATTTTCTAAATTTTTGACCGCCTTAAATTTTAATTCCGGAAATGGTTCAATATTAACCTTCAATGAGTCTCCTTTTTGTTCGTATTTCGCTTCGAATTTTGATTTTGTTCGCGCTATACTATCTACCATAGACTGCGTTATACCATCGAGATATTGAGACAAATTTTTAGGGTTTACCCTTTCATCATATTTTATCGAGGACTCTCCATCACGAAACTTTAAGAACTGTTCTCTTCGTTTTGTAATTGAATCGTTTATAACTCTGCGATAATTTGGTTCTAGCCCTGTTATATCTAAAATTTTTAACGATTGACTACCACCAACAACAGCTAAAAACTTATTTTTCAATCGATCGTCATAAATAGCCTTCATTCTAACAGCATTTGAAAAATATTCTGAACTATTGATGACATTTCTTGTCAATCTATTGAATGTACGAATAGTTCCCTCACTATCTCCTATGAATAAATAATGATCTAAGGGGTCAGGCTGGATGGATGTAATAGTATTTCTTGTTAAAGAAACTTCATAATTTTTGGTTTTTAAATCTTGAGACCAGGATGAAATTGAACCATTTGCAAGTCCCACAAAAACCTCAAAAGTTTTTAGATCCTGTGCTATAAAAGTTATATCCGATTTAAAACGTAAACCTTCACTCACAGATCCTTTCGAAGGATCTAGGTAGTAGAGGTAAAAGTCATCAGCTATTAATAATTTCTTCAAATTATTATTCCAAATCGCCTTTGAAACAAAGTTATCTAGGGGTAATTGTTCGATACTAAAATTTCTTTTATCACGTATTGTAAATCCTAATTTTCCTGATTCAAAAATTACATAATAAGTTTCCCCAAATTCATTGGGGATTACATCAATGATAAAGTCATTTTTTAGCCTATACTTATCTTCTATGTCAATTTTAAAGTTAGATAAGTTGAAAACTCCAACCTTATTGTCATCTTGAAAGAATGCTTCATTTCCAAGCGGAGATACTGCCGCAAAAACTTTTTTAGAGTTGGTAATTAGTGGGCTTAGACTATAGTTGATCGAAGAAGTGCCAAAGGTTACAATTTTGTATCCTGCATTTGAGATAAACTCAACTGGTTGATCAAAAGAGTATTCAGTTTTGCTTTCTTGAGACCAAGCCTGAACTATATATAGTAAAACAAAGCAAATTGTAACTTTCCGTAGTAGTCTCATTGTTTGAATATTGTAATGGGTATATTTTTCATATTCCTGGTTTTGATATCATGTTTCATATACCATTTAGCCCATGTGTTGAAGTCACTGATAGACGAAAGACCTTCAATTATTGACTTATCAACTGCGACGAGTATTATATTGTTTTTTTCTTCATCCTTAGAAGTATTCAATACCCATTTTTCAGTCAAGGAATGCGGAAGTTGATGTAAATTAGTCCTGATGTTATTATCTGGCTGTAAATCACTAGGGTATATGAGTTGATATCGATTTTTGTCATCGACATAAAACACATAAAAATAAATTCCCCCATTCGATCGAATGCTGAAGTTTAATTCATCGCCATTTTTATATCTTCTAGATAGGTCGATTGCTTCAAATGAAATAGGATTTCTATTTATACTCCCATATTTTAAAACACCAACATTCGCTTTGACGCAGATTATAATATTTCCATTTTCGTCAACGCTTTGTTCGGTAGATAAAGGATCAAATCTAGTTATTTCACCCGCCAAGTTTGATTGAATAGACTCATAAAAATTCTCTTCATTTCTAAAAGCATTATTACTCCTAGTAAGCAACTGTGTAGAACTAATCTGTTCTTCAACTCCCGCTTGGTTTAGAGCCTCTAACTTAGCTTGAGAGAATGCAATCTTTTCAGCATATTCAATACTTTCATTTTTTTGAAGAATATGACAGCCTTCAACGTTATTGAAAGTTTTTATATCCTGTGAAAAAGCCTGTAAACTGGAAAAAAATAGTAATAAAAGGGATGAACTAGTTGTTAATTTCCTTATCAAGGAGGCTTCTAAATTTTTCATAATCTAAATCAAGTTCTTCCTTATCCTTTTTAGAAAGCTTATTCACTATGTTTTTAGCGGCATCATCCTTGCTTATTGAAAGTGCAACGTAGGTATTATATTGATTTAACTTCTTGTCATAGCCTAACTCTTGACATTTAATATCTATATCCATTAGCATTTCATCAACTACCTCTGAAGTAATTGTTTCAAATCTAGATTTAAGTTCTTCTCTGTTATTTATGGTTCTGGATAAGGTATAATCATCGGTTAAGGATCGAATATTTGTTCTGATCAGCCCTGCTATTTCCTGTTTTGCATTTAACAATGCTTTCTTTCGTGAGGTAACTTGATCAATGCTTATTCCACGCCCAGATGCGATATAATCCTTTTTTGTGGGAGTATACTTATCTTGAAAACATGGTAAGTCAACTTGTTTTTGACCTTTAGGTAATTTAGTCCCGCAACCTGAAAGGATGATTGCGAAACATCCGATAGCTAGTAATTTTAAATTTTTCATAATTATTGAGTTTGATGGAATTAAATTAAACTAAAAGCTTGTAAAAACCTATTCGAATCCGTTTTGTATACACCCTTAATTGGTTTGTATCAATATATATAATCTCTTCAAAAAGCTCAGTTTCTACTCTGTTTACTTTACTCTAAAGCTAAAGATATCTGAGTTTACTTTGATGTTACCATCATTGGTAATGATGGACCAGTAGTAGATTTTGCCGGTTTGTACATCAATTTCTTTAAAGCGTTCGTTCAGATTGGAGTTTTCCTCGCTAGCCTCCTGTTTGCCATCAATGGTGTCTATCAAAAGGGTGTATGTTAGTGGATCATTATCAGGGTCTGCTGCATCCCATTCTAGGACGATTTTACCATTAGTTGGTATATTTATTGATGACCCAGGGCTTGGGAAAACGGCTTCCGCAGTAAAGGGTGCGCCATTTTCTTCACCGTCGCTTGCCAAGTAAAATTTATAGGTGTCAGATTCTGCGACCTCTAGTCCCTTATTCATTGAGGTAATGCTCCAGCTGTAATGATGACCTCTTACCAGTGGCACGGTAGCTGTTGTTGTTGCTAATGAAGTTCTTGAGGTTACTTGTTCAGTGTCTGAATTAGTAATATATAAATCAAATACCTCAGTGTTTTCACCTGTTTCCCATGAAAAGGTAACTGAAGCAGTATTTCCGATCACCTCTCCCGTTTCACAGGCTTTGTTATTTTCGGGCAGTAGTAAACTTGCTTTTCCCGGAACTTCTAAAGGGATTTCTTCGACAGGTTCTCCAACTACATTTTCTTTCACACAGCTTACAACAAGGATGCAAAAGATCGCTGTCAAAAAGATTTGGTTAAAGGCTCTATGAAATATACTGCCTATCATTCTTTGATTATTTTGTGGGTCGTTTTAACAGTATTACCCGTTAGGTTAATTAGGTATAAGCCTTGCGGTAGATTATTAAGATTAGTCTCAACAATTCTATGGTTAGGTACTGGAATTGTTTTGGAGAGGATTTTATTCCCTGATAGGGTTGTAATGTTTAAGGTGATTTCAGAATCATATCCTGCTACAAAGAGCTGAATTGGGCCTGATGTTGGGTTAGGATATACCTTCACTTGTTCTGAGACGAAGATTTCTTCAAAGTATACTCCCTGACAATCTAGGGCAGTTGCTACTTCTACTTGATTCAATCCGGGTTGAAGATTTAGGCTAAGGTTTTGCTCTGAGGTAAGGAAAGACCTGCCATTGATGGTTACTTGATATTCTGAAGCTCCTGATAAATCTAATTGAAGATTACGCGAGCTCATATCGATTCTTGAGTTAGCTACAAGAGGTGCTGGTTCTGTGATTTCAATCTCATAGCAGCGTTCATAGTTTGATACCCCATCAACAGTAACGCATACAGTGTAAAACCCAGCGGATAGATTAGAGATGGTTTTGGTATAATCAATGATTCGCTGCGATGGGCCATCATTTAATCGGTATCGATAAGAATAAGTTGTATTACTAGAGGAGATGGTAATAGAACCATTAGAAGAGCCTGGACAAGTAGACGAGATAGAAGTAATGTTAAAATTACTAGCTGGTAAACTGAAGGTTTCACAACCAGCAGCATCAACTCGAACTCCAAAGGTTGAATTCGGACAATTATCTTCCATATCGAAGAAAGTGTCCATATCACTATCGTCACAAACATCTCCAACCCCATCACCATCGAAATCTTCTTGTCCTGGGTTTGCAATAGTAGGGCAATTATCTACTGTGTCTACAATACCATCTCCGTCTGAATCAGCTTCGGCTTCAGTACTGATTACACCAATTTTTGCAGCCCCCAACTGAGCCTCTGGAACAGCATAGTCGAATTGATTGATGGTTACAGGAATAGTTTGGTCTGGTCCGTCAATTGGATTGAAAGCCTTGACAACTACCTTATAGATATTATTTTCATTAAGATCAGACGGGTTTTCAAAATCTGGAGCTTCTTTAAACTCTAAATCTCCAGTTTTAGAATCTATGGTAAATAAATCGGCGTCTTCACCACCAGTAATTGAAAAAACGGTATTCCCCGGACCTGAGTTTTTGGTGTAGTTTGTCCAAGGGGAATAATCTAATTTTTCTACCTCGTCTTCGTTGATTACATCATAAACAGTAATGATATACTCTTCTTCGACAAAGTGGTTTTCAATATCACCGACATTGATGGTTAGCTCCAAACTGTCAGAAAACTCACCGTCATTTACTGTTAATGTTACTGTGTGCTTAGTTACGGATTCGTAATCCAAAGGTTTACTAAGCACTAATTTACCTTCTCTTATTGAGAAGAAGTCGTTAGTATTGTTGGAGAGAGAATAAGATAAATCATTACTATCAATGTCCTCGGCTACTAATTCAATGATTTCCGTACCAACAGACGTGTCTTCCAAAACTTCAATTTCTGAAGCCATATTGAACTTAGGAGGATCATTAACTGGAGTTACCGTAATAGTTACTTTACCAATGACGATATCATAGGTTCCATCAGTGGCTTTGAAAGTGAAGCTATCACCACCATTGAAATTCTCTTTTGGTGTATATAGCGCATTATTTCCTAGTGATTCTACTTCGCCATTAGCAGCTGGTTCTACGGAATAGGATAAGGTTGCAAAGTCTGTTTGGTCTCTAACGAGTGAGACTTGTATTTCTGTATCCTCAGAGATGGAAAAGAAGAATTCTTCAGTATTTAGATAAGGAAAGACCTCAATCGTAACTGTTGCGGGATCAGAATCTACAAACCCATCATTTGCGATGTATGTAAATGAATCAATACCGTAAAAACCATCTCTTGGTGTGTAGGTTGCTTTGGAGCCAACAATACTAACACTTCCATTTTGTGTTGTATTAGCAGAATAAACTAGCGTATCGCCATCATCATCGCCTCCTAAGAGGTTAATATCTGAACTTTCACCTTCTTGTGCTACAATGGAAATATTTTCAGCGATGGGAGAGGTATTAACTTTCACTTCTCTTACAACCTCTAGAGCATGATTATCATTCCTATCTAGAACATTGTAAGTTACGAAATAGGTATTAGGAGCATTAATGTCTACAGGATTTATTATAACAATTTCAGAGGTTATATCCCCGTCATAATTATCAGTTGCAGTTGCCCCTGGATCAGAGTAGTTAGTTCCGGTTTCAACTAGTATAAAAGCATCACCGTTTAAAGTAATTACAGGTTTAGTTGTATCTACAACATTAACAGTTCTGGTTACTTGTTCAGCTTTATTTCCCGATGAATCCGATACATTATAGGTTATGGGGTAAGTTCCTACCTCATTCTCATTAACAATTCCTTCTTCAACAATGTTAGCGGTTATAACTCCGTCATAATTATCTGATGCTGTAGCTCCTGCATCTGAGTAATTAGAATTGACTTCAATGGTTACATCCTGATTTCCTTTCAGGTTAATAATAGGGGCAGTAGTGTCTACAACATCAACCGCTCTAATTACCTCTTGGGCATCATTACCGGCTGCGTCCTGAACATTATAAGTAATGATATAGGTATCCAGAATACTGGTATCGACTGGGTTTTCAATTATAATTTGAGTGGAAATATCTCCATCAAAATCGTCCTCTGCGGTTGCTCCTTCATCCACATAATCAGAACCAACCTCTATATCTAAAGTGGGATCCCCTAATAAAGTAATTATAGGTGCTTCTGTGTCAGGAGGCAGAATCTGTACAATTCTACTAACCTCGGTAGCTTCATTACCTGATGAATCAGATACATTATAACGGATTGTATATGTGCCTATCGTATTAAAATTGACCTCGTTTGTAGTAATAATTTCTGTTGTGATGTCTCCATCATAATTATCTTCCGCCGTGGCACCAGCATCCTCGTATTCCGTTCCGACTATAATTTTTATTAACTCATTTCCAATAAGTGTTATTTCTGGTACTGTTGTATCAACTACATTAACTGTCCGTTCGACTTCTTCGGCTTCATTACCAGCATTATCTGTAACATTATATGTAACAGAGTAAGTACCTAAAACATCTGTATTCACTGAATTATTTACTTGAATATTAGACGTAATATCTCCATCAAAATTATCTTCTGCAGTTGCTCCCTGATCATTGTAGGTTTCAAAAACCTGAACAGTTATTGTTTGATCTCCAATTAAAGTAATTACAGGAGATGTATTGTCTGTTGCAGTTACCAGGGTTGTTTCTGTTGTTGCGAGATTATCCTTGTTTGGTCCAGACCAAATACTGATCTTAAATTCTATACTTGTATTACTTTCTATTACATCCGATAATTTTATTTGAAATCCATTTTCTTGATCTTCAATAAGGCTATATGCTTCAATGGAACCTATTGATATTTCCGGAGTTAAGATTTCTGCATTACTAGAATCATTTGGATTTAAGAATTCAATTCCAATTTTAACACCTTCAGAAGCACCCCAATAATTCTTTATAATTGGGATTATGTTAATTGTCTCCCCTGGATCGAAGAATCCGTCATTATTATTTCCTTCATTAAAGTCATTTTTACTATCTCCTCTGAATTTAAATAAGGGAGGGCTTTGAGTCTCATCAATCGCTGCTTTTATATCAATTCCATTTTCATTAGAAGTGTTTACCAAATCTCCTATAGCCGGTCCAAAAAGACTATTTTGTTTATATTGATTATATAAAGCGACAGCGCCGGCTACCAATGGAGTAGCCATTGAGGTTCCCGAAATAGATTGATAGCCACCTCCAGGCCATGTACTCATAATTGATGAACCGTCAGCCTGAACATCGTAATTTAGCAGGCTCGAATAACCAGAGTGTAAAGGTCCATCTTGATCGTAATTATCATAACTTCCATTAGCATCTTCAACACCGATTAAAAAGGAGTAGGAGCCCGGAAAATGTGGCTGAGGATCACTCCCATCGGGGCAAGTTTCTGGCCCAATACATCTTCCGCTATTTCCTGCTGCAGCAACAATAATGGAGGATTGTGCCGCCGTTTCTAGAGCTATTCTTAGTACTTCTGAATTAAATACACTTCCCAAGGAAAGATTCTGAATATGAGCTCCATTATTGTAGGCATAATCAACGCCCCTTGCAACTGCTTCAAGTGATCCTCTACCATCTGCTCCTAGAACTTTGACCGCCATTAACTGAACATTCCAAACCACACCAGCTATTCCAATACCATTGTTACCTACAGCTCCGATGATACCTGCCACATGGGTTCCGTGATATTGATCTTCAAAGGGATCACCATCATTATTTATAAAATCGTATCCATAAATATCATCTACATAACCATTACCGTCATCATCAACGCCTTCCTGACCATTCTGCTCTAATTCATTAACCCACATATTCTCTACTAGATCGGGATGAGTATATTCTACTCCTGTATCTAGAACAGCAACAACTTGAGAGCCGTCACCAGTACCAAAACTATCCCAAACATCATCAACATTTGCTTGAGTGAGATTTGTTTGTTGTGAGTAT
>Ga0209654_1002187_pt1 | contig 13886 bp, 10 predicted proteins | sample SaaInl1SG_22_DNA_FD_184646 | JGI IMG/M metagenome (GOLD analysis project Ga0209654, IMG submission 184646) | Marine microbial communities from expanding oxygen minimum zones in the Saanich Inlet - ESP_161SG_22_DNA (SPAdes) (version 2) | ecosystem: Environmental > Aquatic > Marine > Intertidal... | reverse complement strand
TTTGCTCATTCTAGCAAGATATTCTTTACATATAGCAATGTTTTCTTCTAAAGGCTCTTCTGATAAGTCAATCATATGAGAGCTAAATAATGGTTTTCCAGTCGCTTTGAAGTGTGCTTCACTAGCGGTTAATAAACCGTCTATCCATGGCAATAATTTCTTGGCACAGTGGTCGGTATGAAGAATTACAGTAGCTCCGTATGCTTCTGCCAATTGATGTACGTGTTTTGCGCCAGCAATGGCACCTTGAATGGCTGCTTGTTCATTCTTGTTAGACAGTCCTTTACCTGCATTAAATTGAGCTCCTCCATTTGAAAATTGAATGATTACGGGGGCATTTAATGAAGCAGCAGTTTCTAATACACCGTTGATGGTGCTAGAGCCTGTTACATTTACGGCCGGTAAGGCAAAGCCTTTTTCCTTGGCATAGTTAAAAATTTCTTGAACTTGATCTCCTGTGGCTACGCCAGCTTTAATGTTGTGGGACATGTAATTGTGTTATCTATGAAATGATTAGAGGCACAAAAATAGTAAAAAACTACCCTTAAAAAGGATAATTTATACCAATATTTATTACGGAATTCGCAAAATTATAGTCTCTAAACCAGCGTTTTGAATTTTCTAGGCTAGGATTATAGGTTTTGAATCCCACATCTAGTCTAAATACAAAATAAGTAAAATCGTACCTTACACCAAATCCACTTCCAATGGCTATTTGCTGTAGGGAAGAAATACCTTGGAATGACCGCTCTGGATCATTAACGCCATCTAAAGCATTCCATATATTTCCTGCATCTGTAAATAGCGCTCCTTTAATTGCACCTAATAAAGGGAATCTGTACTCTAAATTAAAAGCCAATTTAAAGTTTGCTTCGTTAAAATCATTGAGGTTATTGGTGCTTCCTGGGCCTAATGCATAGGCATTCCATGCCCTATTATCGTTTGAGCCACCTGCAAAATAAGATCTTGCAAAAGGAATGGTACTCGCATTCCCGTAGGGTATGGCAATCCCTCCAAAACTTCTAAACGCCAATACTTGATCTCTTCCAACGCGCCAATGCTTAATAAAGTCTAGTTCAGTTTTAATATATTGGGCATAAGGCACTCCTGCTATTAATTTGGTTCCCGATTCATTTTCTTCTATGGGCATTACATTAGAAAGTAAACTCAGTAAGTTTCCAGCGCTTTCTATTTTGGCCCTAAACTGATAAAAATCAGGATCCGTGATTTCTTTTTTATTGTTTTTAATCAGGGTTAGTTGGCTACTAGAGATGAGGTTATTTTCTATGAGCCTGTTTTTTCGTTCTTCAATTCTTTGAATTTCTTTGTATTGTTCCGAGCTGTTGTCTTGGGTGTTCAAAAAGGTTTCAATGAAATTTTCGGCACCTTGAGGTATGGTGAGTTCCCCATTATTCGTTATTGTTGGGTCAAAAAAGGGTTCAAAGACAGGGTCTTGCGTATAGTCTTGCGCCAAAGTATTTAACCTATTGTATGTGGTGCCGTACACACTAAAGAAACGTTCTGGGTTTAGGTTTTGTACATATTGAACTTCTATAAGACTGGCATTAAATTTAAGAAAGTCGTTTGGGGCCCAATTAAAACCATAAGTGGCATTTAAGGTTTGTTTGTCAAGCCCTATATTTTTCTGAAAACTGGTTCCAAGACTAATTTTGGTTTGGGGTAAGCTATTTTTAGACAGCAAGCCTTTAAGTGATATAAAAGGAAACCATAGATTGGGTATATTTAAATTAACATCTACACCAATTTCTGAAAGGTATTTTTCACTGCTCAGGGCAGCGTCTCCAAGAACACCTATAGACCCTCTTCCGGAAAGGCTTAATATTTCTGCACCACCAAAAATATTTCTGGCCGTTAGTGAACTACTAAAGGCCAATCCGAGTCGTTGAATATTGGAGTGGGTGACGTCTAAATTTACTTGTGCAGCATATGTATCCTTAGAATTCAAATATATTTCTGCCAATAAATCGGGCTCACCTTCAATTTCAGAGATAGATATATTAGGGTATTTAAAAGTATTTAAGCTACTCATTTTTCTGTAGGTGAGTTGTCTATTGTACTCTCCATAAATAGCTCCTTCAACCAGGTAAACCGGATCTGTAATGGCTTTAGGCTTATAGTGAAGTTTGTCTTTAAAGAATATGGTGATTCCGTTGTGCTCAATGGAGTCTAGCGCTACTTTTGGCGTGTTATAAGGAATGTCGGTGTAGAGATTAACCCTTTTTATTTTTCTGATGAGATAACGCTCGCTAGCGGTTTCATTGTTTTCTTTTGGATTTCTTACTGAGAGTACTACAGTTAGTAAGGAGTCTTTATTTTTTTGAACGGTATCTCTACTAATACTAAAACCTACGGCACTCTCTTGAAAATTATAAATACCGTTGTCTTTGGCTAGTTTACTAATGCGATCTCTCTCTGCGTCAAACCTCTCGTAATTGAAAGGCTTTCCTTTTTGAATAAAAGAGGTGCCCTTATTGTTTTTGTATAAACTGTCTAGGTCTGGAGAATAAAAAATAGTTTTGATGGAGTCTATTATAAATGCACGCCCTTTGTCTATTTGGTAACGAACGGTCGCTTTTTGTTTGCGATGGTGTCCTATGATTTGAGCTTTTACTGAAGCATTGAAGTAACCCAAACTTTTATAATAAGCTTGGAGTCTTTCTATGGATCTATTAGTGCTTTTTTGATCAATAAGAACAGCTTGTTCTCCAATTCTATTCAACCATGTGTCGCTGCCAGGTTTTTTTTTACTAAGATTACTTATATTGAGTTTTAAAGGGCTTCCAAAAATATAGGTGTTGGGCTGCTGAATAAGTAGGTTGTAAACCGCTTCATCTGTGCGCTTTTCAGTCCCTTCTATAATCTCATTCTTTCGGAGAAGCCATTGGTCTTCTGAAAGATTTTTTAGGGGGCTACAGCTGTATATAGTGCACACTAGCAAGATAAAGCTTACTTTTGTGGTCAATACAGTAAGGGGGGTAGCTCCTTTCATAAGCCCAAAAATACACTATTTGTATGGTTGTTAAAAGCCAATTGAAACTTATCAAAAGCCTGCATCAAAAAAAGAATCGCACACAGCACGGTCTTTTTATTGTGGAGGGAGAAAAAGGTATTGCAGACGCACTAGCCAATGGTCTGGCTCCCTTTTTATTATTGACCTCTCAAGTACAATCAGCTATAAATTCTTTCGAGAAAATCTCTGATAGAGAGTTATCTCAGATCAGTACTTTAAAAAATCCCAACGGATACTTAGGGGTTTTTAGAATGCCAAAACAGGGGGAATTAAATTTCAAAGATTGGGTGGTGGTTTTAGATGGTCTTCAAGACCCTGGTAATTTTGGGACCATAATAAGACTCTGTGATTGGTTTGGTATAAAGCAAATCCTGTGCAGTCCAGATACAGTAGATGTGTATAATCCCAAAGTAGTTCAAGCTAGTATGGGGTCTTTATCTAGGATTTCTGTGTATTACGAGTCCATTATTCCGCATATTCAAGGACTAAATATTCCTATTTATGGGACTTTTATGGAGGGTACACCCATTCAAAAAATAGCCTTTAAAACACCAGGAATTATTATTTTGGGAAATGAAGGCAATGGAATTTCAGCAGCTTTGAGTGAATTTGTAACTGAAAAAATAGCGATTTCCTCCCATCCTGCTTCCCAAGCAGAAAGCCTTAATGTGGCCAACGCAGCGGCAGTTGTTTTTTATGAAATGAGGCGATAGTTACTCAAAAGTAAGTACTAAAAACACTCCTCTGGATCGCATTTTATGAATGTTCGCTGTCCAGGGACTGTTTGGGTCAGCGTCTCTTATTGCGTCGTCTGTGAGGGAAAAAACACCACGAATGGAAGGCGTGAATTTAAAATAGGACAAATACAAATCTATCCCAACACCTATCTGGTAACCATAGTTCCATTTTTGAATTTTAAAAGTCCCACTCTGATTGTCGTCTATGCTATTTTCATTGCTACTTAAATTGATTGCGGCATATGGACCTCCTACAATAAATGGACGCCAATTTCCAATTCTGTTGGCACTAAACTTCAAAAGCAAGGGGACATTAATATAGGTAGATTTTATTTCTCGGATACTGTCTTTTTCAGATATTAGGCTTTGGCTTTTAAATTCAAGGGTGGTTTTCCCACTGTAAAAACCAGGTTCTAACCTTAGGTCTAAAAGTTCGTTAATGCGCATTTCACCTATTAATCCTACATTAAATCCAGTACTTTTTTGCACTAAAATTTCAGTAGGGCTTAAGGATGGGTTGGCGTCATAGCTAGGGTTTATATAAGAAATTTGATAGTCAAATTGATTTAAACCCACAAAATAGCCCCAGTTTAAAGGAAGTTTGTCGTCATTGGGTATATTGAGTACTGCGTCTTCATTAAATTGTCCCCAAGCAAAACAGAAGTTTAACAAAAGTGCACCCAATAAAATTACATAATGCCTCATAAATAAAAGCAGTCTTATTTTACTGCTTGGTATATTGTCGCTACGCCAAAAGTTTGTGGATGGTGTACTACTGTAGTAAACCCAATTTCTTTTAAAATATTGTTGAAGCTTATTCCATAAGGAAATTGTGCTGCAGATTCAGACAAGTAGCTATAAGCGCTTTTGTCTTTAGAAAAAAGCCTTCCTATTAAGGGCAGTAAACTTTTACTGTACAGTCCGTATCCTTGTTTAAAGGGTGTTTTTTCGGGTACGGAAGTCTCCAAAATAACTAAGGTTCCTTTTGGCTTTAATACCCTAAGAATTTCTGAAAGGCCTAAGGCCAAGTTTTCGAAATTTCGAACACCAAAAGCAACAGTCACAGCGTCTATGCTTCCGGTTTCAAAAGGCAAAGCCTCTGAGTCTCCAATGATCATGTCAATTTTGTGGCTTAGATTTTTTTGAGCAACTTTTTCTATACCTACAGACAGCATGCCTGGGGAAAGGTCTAATCCAATAATCTTTTCGGCTCTGGTCTCAGCCAAGTGAATGGCTAAGTCTCCGGTTCCTGTAGCTATGTCAAGTACATTTTTTGGGTTTGTAGCTTCAATAAGTGCCACTACTTTTTTTCTCCATGAAATATCAATCCCAAAAGAGATTACCCTGTTTAGGGCATCGTAGTTTTGCGCAATACCATTAAACATATTACGTACTTGTGTCTTCTTTCCTTCTTCGCTATGTCGATACGGTTTTACTGGAGTAGCCATGCTTTTTTTTTACAAAGATAGCTTTTACACGGCTTTATAAAAGCACAATTGGGGTCAGTATCATATAATTGTGTAATTTTGCCCTATAAAACCTAATTCAACATGCTTTATTAGGTTTGTAACAAGCATATGCTTAACATCTTACACTACACATGAAGATTATTATTGCAGGCGCTGGAGAGGTGGGTTTTCACCTCGCTAAATTACTTTCTTACGAGTCTCAAGATATTACCCTAATTGATTCTGACAAAGAGAGTTTGTCCTACGCAGACAACCACCTAGATATTAGGGTGTTAAAAGGAGATGCCACCTCGATTGGTATTTTAGAAGAAGCCCGTGTGGCCCAATCAGACCTTGTAATTGGAGTGACTTCTTCAGAGACCACCAATCTTACGCTCTGTATCTTGGCAAAGCAATTGGGTTGTAAGAGGACAATTGCTAGGATTTCTAATACGGAATTTATAGAAAATAAGGAGCGTTTGCGTTTTTCGGACCTAGGCATTGACGAGCTTATTTCCCCTGAAAGACTCGCCGCTACAGAAATACAATTATTGATCAATCAATCTGCCTTTAATGATACCTACGAATTTGAGGAAGGTAAATTAATTATGGTTGGTATTTGCCTTCCCCCTGGGGCTCCTTTTGTAGGCAAAACGGTAAAAGATGCTGCAGAAACATTTTCTGAGGTCCATTTTATGCCTATTGCTATTAAAAGGTCTGGTACACAATTCACTATTATTCCAAGAGGAGATAGTGTTTTTCAGGCAGAAGACCAGGTGTATTTTATCACTTCTAAGGAAGGGGTAGAGGAGTTGTATAAAATGACAGGTACCGTTAAAAAAGACATTAAAAATGTCATGATTCTCGGTGGTTCAAAAGTAGGTCAAAAAACAGCAAGAGATTTATGCAGTAGAAAGTTCAATGTTAAACTCATTGAAAAAGACAAACAAAAAGCGACCGAATTAGCAGAACAACTCCCCAATGCATTAGTCATTAATGGAGATGGTCGTAATGTGGAATTACTAGAGGAAGAAAGTTTGTCTGCAATGGACGCTTTCATTGCTGTGACAGGAAATTCAGAAACAAATATTATGTCTTGTTTGGTAGCCAAATCCAAAGACATTAAAAAGACTATTGCCCTAGTAGAGAATATGGATTATTTTCAGTTGTCTCATTCCATTGGAATAGACACTTTGATCAATAAAAAACTTTTGGCCGCCAATAACATCTTCAGATATATCAGAAAGGGAGAAGTGGTAGCCATGACGCGACTCAACAATTTAAATGCTGAAATTTTGGAATTTATTGTCAAACCAAATTCTGCGGTAAGTGGAAAACTGATTCGGGAAATTGATTTTCCCAGACTCGCTACCATAGGAGGTGTCATTAGAGATAGCGAAGGTGTTATAGCATTGGGTTCCTTTAAAATTACGGAGGGGGACCGAGTGGTGGTTTGTTGTTTGCCAAGCGCTATACCCAAAATTGAAAAGCTCTTTTTATAAATGCGCTTAAACGGAAAGATTATCATGCACCTAATGGGCTTGCTGTTGCTTTGCAACGGGGCTTTTATGTTGGTGGCTGCTTTGGTGAGTGGTCTTTATAAAGACGGTGTCACTATAGAAATCACAATGGCGGCTATTGTCACTATGCTTGTGGGTCTTGTCGCTATGTTTTTCACAAGAGACCATAAAAAAGAAGTAAAACCCAAAGAGGGGTATATCATTGTTACTTTTGGTTGGTTGGTTATGTCTGCATCTGGGATGTTACCCTATTTGTTCACAGGAGCTATTCCTGATATAACCAATGCTTTTTTCGAAACTATTTCAGGTTACACCACCACAGGGGCCAGTATTTTAAATGATATAGAATCCCTTCCGAAAGGTCTTTTGTTTTGGCGTAGTCTCACCCATTGGATAGGTGGTATGGGTATTATTGTTTTGGCTATTGCTATTTTGCCTTTGTTAGGCATTGGAGGAATGCAATTGTTTGCTGCTGAAGCGCCAGGCCCAAGTGCAGACAAATTACATCCTAGGATAACAGATACAGCCAAACGCTTATGGCTTATTTATGTAGGCTATACCCTAGCAGAAACCCTTTTGTTGAAATTGGCGGGGATGGGCTTTTTTGACGCAATGAACCATGCCATGGCTACATTGTCTACAGGGGGATTTTCCACTAAAAACAGTAGTTTGGCTTATTGGAATGACCAACCGCTCATTCAATATATAGTCATTTTATTTATGTTTTTAGCAGGTTCTAATTTTGTGCTGAGTTATTTCGCTTTTAAAGGGAAAATCCAAAAGGTGCTAAAAGACGAGGAATTTAAGTTTTATACAGGTTTTATAATATCTTTTAGTATAGTGGCTGCATTGGTCATTTACTTCCAGGCACAGCCTCAAGTTTCAGCATCATTGCCCATGGTTTTTGGTTACGGAGAAAGTGCTATTAGACATGCATTATTTCAAGTATTGGCTGTAGTGACTACCACTGGATTTGTAACGGCAGATTTTACGGGCTGGACCCCATTTTTAACTATATTCTTTTTTGGGTTAATGTTCTTGGGTGGTTCTGCAGGATCTACTGCTGGAGGTATAAAGGTCATGCGTCACCTACTGATTATAAAAAATGGATTGTTGGAATTCAAACGAACATTGCACAGCAATGCCATTATTCCAGTACGCTATAACAACAAAACAGTTGCAGAGAGTATTGTCTATAATATCATTGGTTTTTTTGTGCTCTATATGTTGTTATTTATCATTGGTGCACTTGTATTGGCATTTATGGGATTAGATTTTGAATCTGCCATTGGAGGTGCAGCTACCTCACTAGGTAATGTAGGACCTGGGCTAGGTTCATTAAACCCACTGTCTAATTTTAATGACCTACCTGCGCTAGGTAAATGGTGGTGCGGGTTTTTAATGTTGTTGGGTAGGCTAGAACTGTTTACAGTACTGATACTCTTTTCACCTTATTTCTGGAGAAAAATATGAGTTTATTGTCTCTTCAGTTCTGGAGGTAATAGGGACATAAAGTATTAAAACAAAAAATCGGGCTTCCTTTAGGAAGCCCGATTTAGTTTGTAAAAGATATTTTTAATTAAGCGCTAACCGCTTTTTTAATTCTTGCCATAGCTTCTCTAAGTGCTTCTTCGGAGGCAGCATAGGAAATTCTTATACAGTTTGGATTTCCAAAAGCTGCACCAGTTACAGTAGCTACTAAAGCTTCTTCTAGTAAGAAGATGGCAAAGTCAGAAGCATCTTTTATTAAAGTGCCTTTAAGTGTTTTGCCAAAAAACTCACTCACATCTGGAAATACATAGAAAGCCCCTTCAGGAATATTTAGTCTAAATCCTGGAATCTCTCCCAATAGTTCAAGCACCAAATCCCTTCTTTGATGGAAAGCTTCAATCATATGAGAAATGCTACTTACAGGCGCTTTAAGTGCGGCTATAGTAGCTCTTTGTGCTATGGAATTAGCGCCAGAAGTGTTCTGTCCTTGAAACTTTGTACACGCCTTTGCAATCCATTCTGGAGCACCTATATAACCAATACGCCAGCCGGTCATAGCAAATGCTTTTGATACCCCATTAACAGTAATAGTTCTATCATACATTCCTGGAATTCCAGCAATGCTCACATGTCCCCCTACGAAATTAATGTGTTCGTAAATTTCATCTGAGATAATAAATATATTTGGGTATTTGGCCAATACTTCTGCCAACGCACTCAATTCTTCTTTGCTGTAAACAGATCCACTTGGGTTACAAGGAGAACTAAACCAAATCATTTTAGTTTTTGGCGTAATGGCCTGCTCTAATTGAGCCGCAGTCATTTTAAAATCAGTGTCTATACTTGTGGGAACTTCAACAGGCACCCCTTCTGCCAGTTTAACAATATCACTGTAACTTACCCAATAAGGTGCAGGTAAAATAACCTCATCTCCGTGGTTGAGCATTACCATAGCAATATTTGCAAGAGATTGTTTGGCACCAGTAGACACCACAATCTGACTTGGTTTGTAGTCCAATTGGTTGTCTCTTGAAAATTTCTCCGCAATGGCTTCTTTTAAATCTAGGTATCCATCTACTGGAGAGTAACTAGAATAATTGTCATCTACGGCTTGCTTAGCGGCGTCTTTAATGAAGTCAGGAATATTAAAATCAGGTTCTCCTAGACTAAGTCCTATAATGTCTTTTCCAGCCGTTTTTAATTCTCTTGCTTTGGCTGCCATTGCTAAAGTTGCAGAGGTGGCCATTCCGTTAATTCTGTCAGATAAATGTTGCGTACTCATGTTGTTTAATATTGTAGACTTGGTTTTTGGCCTAAGGTCTTTAAATGTTTGAAATGCGAAATTATGGCTTTTCTAGTTGTTTTGTACTCATGATAGGGCAATTGAAACTCTTTTGCCGTTTCTTTCACAATTTTAGCAATTTTTGTGTAATGTACGTGACTGATATTTGGAAATATATGGTGTTCAACCTGATGGTTTAGGCCTCCGGTAAACCAATTGATGATCCTATTTTTAGTACCAAAATTCACAGTAGTGAACAACTGGTGAATGGCCCATGTATTTTTCATATCTCCTTGCTCGTTTGGAACAGGGGTGTCTGCATGGTCAATTATATGAGCCAATTGAAATACGACACTCAGTATTAATCCCGCTACATAATGCATAACAAAAAATCCAATAAGGATTTTATACCAGGCCACTTCTAAAAAAATCATGGGAATGGCAATCCAGATAGTGACGTAAATTATTTTAGTAATTAAAAGTTTGGTCCAATTAAGTACTGGGTTAGGAAGCTTACCATAAGATAGTTTTCTTTTGGTGTAACGATACATCTGTTGGAAGTCGGTAGTAATGGCCCAGTTAAAGGTCAATAATCCGTAAAGCAATACAGAGTATAAATGTTGAAATTTATGGTACTTTTTCCAATCTGCATGTTTTGAAAAACGGAGTATTCTTCCTGCGTCTAAGTCTTCATCATGTTCTGGAATATTGGTGTAAGTGTGGTGAAGTACATTGTGTTGTACCTGCCAATTGTATACATTTCCAGCGAGTATGTATATACTACTCCCCATGAGTTTATTAACCCATTTTTTATTGGAGTAGGCACCGTGATTCCCGTCGTGCATGACATTCATTCCCACTCCAGCCATTCCAACACCCATCACCACGGTCAATAAAAAATTAGCCCAATTGGGTAAGTTTAGCGTGAGGATTAAAAAATATGGGGCCAGAAAAAGGGTAAACATAACAAGGGTCTTTAGGTGTAGTGCCCAATTCCCTGTTTTTTGTATGTTATTTTCTTTAAAGTAGCTATTGACTCTTTGGTTCAGTGTTTTAAAGAACTGGGCCGGGTCTTTTCTTGAGAATTTAACTTGGGGCTTTTTCATAAAAATGTATTAAGTGGTAAATATACGCTAAAGCGAGTGGAAGCTTTTGCTATAAATCATAAAAAATTGTTGTTTTTTTGCATAAAATAAAGCCCATGGACGCACAGCTAATTTTTAATTATTTTCCAAATTTAACCCAACAGCAACAAGATCAATTCATAGCACTAGAAGCCTTGTATCAAGATTGGAACCTAAAAATTAATGTAGTTTCTCGAAAAGATATTGAGGAATTGTATCTAAGGCACGTGCTTCATTCTCTAGCAATAGCTAAGTTTATTTCATTCAATCCAGGGGCCCAGGTATTAGATGTTGGTACTGGCGGTGGATTTCCAGGCATTCCTTTGGCTATTTTATTTCCAGAAACACAGTTCACTTTAGTAGACGCTATTGGTAAAAAAATCAAAGTTGTACAAGAGGTCGTAGACGGATTGGGATTAGAAAATGTTAGGGCTATACACCAAAGGGTGGAAGAAGACAACAACCAATATGATTTTGTAGTGAGTAGGGCAGTAGCCGCAATGCCAACTTTTATGAGGTGGATCAAGGGCCGTATTAAAAAAGTGTCTGAGCATGCTATTAAAAACGGGGTATTGTATTTAAAAGGTGGGGACTTGGGAGAGGAGTTACAAGACTACAGGACGGTTCAAATATATTCTTTGATGGATTATTACAAAGAAGACTTTTTCGAAACCAAAAAGCTGGTGTATCTACCTCAGAAATTTAAAGGATAAAAAAAGCCTCCCAATGGGAGGCTTTTTTTAGCATAGTATAAACAGCTATGATTCACCTAAAAAGGGGTATCTGTAATTTACAGGGGTAACAAAGGTTTCTTTAATGAGCCTTGGAGACACCCAACGCAATAAGTTCTGAGCAGAACCTGCTTTGTCATTCGTTCCAGATGCTCTTGCACCTCCAAAAGGTTGTTGGCCTACTACAGCCCCTGTTGGTTTGTCATTGATATAGAAATTACCAGCACAATTTTGTAGTGCTTCGGTGGCCTCTGTAATGGCGTAACGGTCTGTAGAGATCACTGCACCTGTCAATGCGTACTCAGAGGTAGCGTCTACTAATTTTAAAGTCTCCTTCCAAGCGGCGTCTTCATATACATAGACCGTGAGAACTGGACCGAAAAGTTCGGTTTCCATGGTCTTGTAATGTGGGTTTGTAGTTAATATTACCGTAGGGGAAATAAAGTATCCTTTAGATTTGTCGTAGTCTCCTCCAATCACTACATCGGCATCGGCATCGGCCTTGGCCTGATCAATATAAGACGCTAACTTGTCAAAAGAACCCTCGTGAATTACGGCAGTCACAAAATTACCCATGTCTTCTGGAGAACCCGGAGCTTTCATGCTCGCTACATCTTTTTTCACTAAATCTAACACTTCCTGAGCAATAGATTTTGGTAGATATGTTCTAGAAGCGGCGCTACATTTTTGGCCTTGAAATTCAAAAGCCCCTCTCACCATAGCGGTAGCTACTTGCTGAGGATTGGCTGTTGGGTGTGCGATAATAAAATCTTTACCCCCTGTTTCTCCTACAATTCTTGGATAGGTTTTATAGGTCTCTATTTGGTTTCCGATTTGTTTCCACAAGGCTTTAAACACTGAGGTAGATCCCGTGAAATGCAGTCCTGAAAAGTCAGGGCTTGCTAATACAGTGTTAGAAACCATTACAGGGTCTCCAAATACCACGTTAATGACTCCTGCAGGAAGTCCTGCTTCTGCAAACACATCTATGATTACTTTGGCAGAAAAGATTTGGCTGTCAGATGGTTTCCAAACCACTACATTTCCCATCATGGCAGCACTTGCTGGAAGGTTTCCTGCAATAGCCGTAAAGTTAAACGGGGTAATGGCATAGACAAAGCCTTCTAATGGCCTGTATTCAACACGGTTCCAGATACCCTCTGCAGATTCTGGTTGCTGCTCGTAGATTTCTTGCATATAAGAGACATTGAATCTCAAGAAGTCTATAAATTCACAGGCTGCATCTATTTCAGCTTGGTGAATGGTTTTAGACTGCGCAATCATGGTAGCGGCATTAATTTTAGCCCTGTAGGGTCCCGCCAATAATTCAGCTGCTTTTAAAAATATTGCGGCCCTTTGTTCCCATGGCATAGCAGCCCACTGGGTTCTAGCTTCAAGAGCAGTGTCAATGGCTTCTTGAACATGTTTTTGTTCCCCTATATGGTACTGTCCCACAACGTGTTTATGGTCGTGTGGAGGCGTCATGTTTCTGGTGTTTCCAGTGCGCACCTCTTTTCCGTTTATATACATAGGAACGTCTACCGTTCCATGGTAATAAGATTTGTATTGTGCTAAAACTGCTTCGCGCTCTGGTGATCCGGGAGCGAATGTTTTAATTGGTTCGTTGTATGCTACTGGTACTTGAAAAAAGCCTTTGCCCATAGTGGTAATATTTTCTTTAAAATTTTAATCTTTTACAAAAGTACAAATAATATGGAGCCTAAAAAATTGCAACCACTCTCATGTGAACTTCTTTAAGCCCACACTGGACACTTATTGGTTGGGTGTCTTAATATTTGGATTGTGGCTGTTTTGAGCAAGGAAGTACAGTACAGCAAAACCTTTAATTATTGGTCGTTAATATTCATGGAGTTTGCACTGCCAATACCAACCAACCTTTGGTGTTGGTCCAAAAATCCCTTGAAGTAGACAAGTATTTGGTATTGGTTTTCAGTGAAATGAAAATTTCCGTCAATACCGTTTTCGTCTAAATATGTCTCGTTTTCAAGAGAGGTGTCTGAAAAACCAGTTTCATAAAGGACAGGGCTCAACGCATAACTGTAGTTATAAAAACCTTGTTTGAATAAAATTCGTGCCTGATACATTTTCTGAGTGGCATTGTAGGTCATTAAGTATTCTGGACTAGGCGTATAGTTGTTGAATTTCCCCAATACATAAATATAGGTCTCTGAATTGCCTTTGCCATTAGGTTTTAAACTAAAATGAACCCAGGTATAATCTCCTTCCCTCTCGGGGAGTGCGCCTTGAAGCGTTCTAGGTATGAAGTCTCCATTTACATCTGGAAAATAGGTGTAGGGTTTATTGTTTCTTGGGGTGTTGGGGTACAAATAATGCTCGTATATATCTTCTAGACGGACTTCTTGAATGGCTGCAGTCGCAGCCCTCATGTCTTTGGTGTCAAAATTCAAGTACTCATTTCCACCCCAAAAGCTGGTGGGTTGGTCGTAGTCGTACACCAGTGTGTTTCCATTGTTAAACATGGGTTGGATCCCACTTATCTG
>Ga0209654_1002186_pt1 | contig 13887 bp, 11 predicted proteins | sample SaaInl1SG_22_DNA_FD_184646 | JGI IMG/M metagenome (GOLD analysis project Ga0209654, IMG submission 184646) | Marine microbial communities from expanding oxygen minimum zones in the Saanich Inlet - ESP_161SG_22_DNA (SPAdes) (version 2) | ecosystem: Environmental > Aquatic > Marine > Intertidal... | reverse complement strand
AAGTAAACAAATAAAAAGCACAACTTTATTCATAAAATTCGTTTACTACAAAGTGATTAATTTTTTACTAAAAAAAATGAAATAAAAAGCGAAACCCTATTTTATCCTATTATTATCAGTATGCTTTGGATTTATGGCGGACTTGAAATACAAAAATTAAACGCATTACAAACGAAACCTTCACCTTATTTAATTTGTTAAAACAAAAGAGTAACTCTTTGTATAACAAACTATTATTTGTATTCTGATTAAAATATTTTGACTCAGTATTATATTCTAATTAGGAAGTTGAGAATAATTTGGGGAAGCCAAACTTAAAAATTAAATAGAGTGAAGAATATAATGTAAGACATTATAAAAAAATAGGCGAAAATATAGTTTCGCCTATTTTTAAAACTCCATAGAACTTAAGATTACTCTATCTTAAAACTTTAAAACCAGATACTTACGCAACATCAACACGTCAATCATATAAAAATTATATAAATCCCAAATAATTACATTCAATAGAAATTATTTATCTTAGTCAACCAGTAAATGTCCGTTAATTAAAGTGATAGTTTTACCTTACTAAATTATTTTTCAATTTAAGATTACAATGAAGCCGTTTTTAACCTTACTTTTTTTGCTTAGTGCTCAATTCTCATTTACTCAAACAGAAATTACCGTAAGTAAAAAGTGTTTGCAATACCTAGATAAAACCGCAAACAAATTTGTAGTTATTGACGACAGTAACGCGCGCTTTATTTATGATAAAGGACAATGGAACAAAAAGCCCTATTTATTTTTGAGTGATACGTACACCTTTGATCGTTTTAAAGAGATATTTGCACCTATTTCTATAAAAAATAAAGGGACTTTTTTTGTTCATTCTGGTGGAGGTGTTGTTTACCAACTAAAAAATGATACGCTGCAACGCATAGACAACTCATTTGAACATAGAAGTCAGTACGGATTTGGAATTTTTGCATACAACAAACAAATACACTGCTTTGGTGGTTATGGCTTATTTACAGCTAAGAATTATACCATTTATTTTGATAATGGAAGAAAAGAATGGTTTAAATTAAACATAAATAGTGATTCTCTGCCCAAGGAACGGTATGTACATTTTTCGTATTTGAAAAAAGATTGTTACAACATTATTGGCGGTTCTGAAGAAAAAAATGGTAAAACTTACCCTTTTAAAGATGTTTGGGAACTAAACCTAACTACCAAAGCTTGGAGAAAAAAAGGTGAATTGAAAGATACCCTTTTGGAAGAAATGTTGAATAGTGAATCTGGTTCTTTTAGCAGTTCAATTGCAGTTTATATCGATAAAGTAATAAAAATTGATGTAAAAAACAATAGCTATCGTTACTACGAAAACGAAAGTTATAGAGCTATTAAATCGCTGCAGTATAATGAAAACAATAAAACTTACTTAGTTAGTAGATTTAGCCATAATAACGGGAATCTTGGAATTTTTACAGTAGAAAAAGAAGCAGACTTTCTAAAGGGCGAACCAAAAGTTATAAAGGGTTGGTATGCTTTAGAAGAAGAGACCTCCAAACACTATGTATTTTATACTTTCTTAATTACTCTTTGCATTATTGGTTTGTTCTTTCTTCTTTGGGAAGCTCGTGTTAAAAAGAAAACAGTAAAAAACGCTTCATCCCAAACTGACTCGTTAAGTAAAGATTATTTTACTGCTTTAGAAAAAACCATTCTTCAACTTTTACTCCAAACGAAAGATGGCATACTTATTTCAGACCTCAACAATTACTTTGATGAAGAAAATATATCCTACACAACATTAAAAAAGCGCAGAGAAATATTTATGAAAAAACTCAAAGAAAAGTTGGTATTATTAAACGGACTCGCACTAGAGAAAACCATTAAAGAAGAAAAGTCAGACAAAGACAGAAGAATAAAAATTATAGCCTTACACCCATCTTTGATCCAAATTGTAAATGCACACATTAATAAAAAAGAAAAATGATAACTAGTCAAATAAAAAAGTCGCACTCAATGAATGCGCCTTTTTCTGATTTTAAAAGTGAAAAATTTAAAAATGGAACATTAGGTTAATTGATCCATTAAAATTATCTGTATCTAAATTAAAGCTACTGCTTCCGTTAGATGTTTTTTCTTCGTCTAAAACGATTTCACCTTTTGCTAAGCTAAAAGATTCTCTAGTTGTAAGCACTTCGTTTGAAGTTGAGTACATTAATCCCCAACCGAACTCCATACCGATAGACATTTTAGGAGCAAAGAAATATTCAACACCCACAAACGGACGTAAACCGGCCATGAATGTGTTACTTCCATTTGCTTCCACTATTCTATCTGCAGATGGTGAAGAACCAAAAATACCACCAGCACTACTCCAATCCGTAGACTCAGCAGATGGCGTTAAAGCTGTAAATTCGTTTCCATATTCGTAAGTTGTCTTAAACCCACTAGAAAAACCAAGCATTGCTTCTGCTCCATAGTAGCCTTGTAAACGTGAAGAACCTCTTCTAAACTCTAATCCACCGCCCAACTGAATTGTTGTTTGTGATCTAGAAAATTTATCTTCCACTTTATCAGAAGGCAAGCTTCCATTTACGTCAAACACAAGGTTTGAGTTGTTAAAATCGCTAGAAGCTACTCTAAAGTTTGCTCTTATAGCCTTATTGTCTGCCAAGAAATATTTCCCATAAATGGATTGTCCACTAAAAAAGTTTACAAATTTAGATTGCCCAGCAAACTGGTTATCCGTATTTCCATTAAAGATATTCCCTATATAATTTAATATAGGTACGGCATTTATACCTAGTGCATACTCTCCCTTTTCAGGTAAGATATTCACTCCGTTTTTATTTTGTAACTGACCAAAAACAGAAGAACCCAAGAATATAACACTAGCAAATAATGTTAATTTTTTCATCGTAATTTGTTTCTGTTATTAGTAATAAAAATCCTGAATTTTGGTTTGACCAACCGTTAAGGTAACACTTGTTGGTCCAAAAGAAAACAACTGTTCTTCGTTAAAAACAGGTATAATTGTATCTTGATAACCAGTTAAGACATCTATCTTAAAATCGTCTAAAACAACATCATAGGTTGTAGCATTTTTAGCAGGTACAGAAATCGTAAAATCTCCATTGGCGTCTGTTAATGCGCTAAACGTTCTGATTCCATAATCATAACTAAAGTCTGGGTTATCCACTAAATCAATTGCATCAATAGAAAGCGTAACTTTCGTTCCCGTTGGAACCGTTTCCCATTGTGTTTGGGGAGCACCGAAAGCTGTAGTGTCGTTTGGTAAATTAGAATTCACAAACATTTTTCCTTTGTAAGTTGCCATACCTTCCGGAGCTGGTGAACTCGTTTCTTCATCTTTGTCGCAACTAGCAACCAAGAATGCGCTAAACAATACCAAAGCGCCTAATTTGATTTTTGTATTCATCTTATTAATTTTAGATTTCAACCAAACATAAGATCTTACCGATGATAACTCATCTTTATTTATGCGAAACCCTACTTTCGCTTAAATTCGCCTATTACTTTCTTTTCGTAATAAAAAAATATTAGAACCTTGACTCGAAAAATCATTTTACGCTTATTAGTAAAAAATAAACGTTCAATAAGAATTGAAACACACTTATAAGTCCAGTGAAGTAGCTGTCAAAAAATGATAACTTTATGAATCTGTATAACGAATGAAAAAAAACGACACCCCTATTCAAAAAAGAATGAACAAAGTTATCGTTCTGGTCTTAATTTTTACTTTCAAACTTTTTGGAACGGCAGCACCAGTGCCAAAAAATTATCAATTTAAAGTTTATGACAATAAAGACGGCTTTTTTTCGCCTGAAAACTATTTTGTTTACACAGATACAAGGTCTTTACTTTGGAGCGCTGGAGCAGACGGATTGACAAAATATGATGGAAAAACGTTCACTACCTACAACAGAAAGGAAGGACTTAATGATGCACACATAAACTGTATCAATGAAACAAAAGAAGGATTAATTATCTGTGGAACGCGAAAAGGCATCTCCTTTTTTAATGGAAACTCCTTTGAAAATGCACTAATCAGAGACTCGAATGACAGTCGCTTACATAATGTTGATGTTAACAGTATTTATGTATCAAAAGAAAACACAATTCTTATTGGTTCCGGTAAAGGTTTATTTTTATTTGATAAACTTACCAAACAATTTATTCAGATACCCTTTCATTCAGCTTCCGTTTCTTCTATTATAGAGTATAAAGAAGATTATGTGTTGTTTATATCTGATCAATCTATTTATTCTTTTAATTTAAAAAACAAAAAGATAAATCCACTAAACCTGTCTCAAACAATAGACAACTTGATCTCTATTAAGTATTATAAAGATGACATCCTTTCTATTCAAACAGATAAAGGGTTATTTAAAGCGCAACTTAAAAACCAACTAATCGAACTCTTAAATTTCAAAGAAGTCGGTTACATCAATACAATCCTCTCAGCAAGTAAAAACGAATATTTTACTGTTGGCAAATTTGGTTACGTATATACTTTTGACCAAAATCTAAATGAAATAAATAGGATTAGTCTTGACGCGATATTCTCACATATTCATATAAAAAGTATTACGGAAGATTATCAAGGTAATTTTTGGATAGCAAGTAACGTAGGGTTAATTAAAATGTATCCGAGTAAGGTAAAGAATGAAAATGACAAGAAGAACAGTGATGCGTTTATAACTGCCTTAGAAACAGATCTGTCTGGCACTCTTTTTCTTGGTACAATGAATGGACTATTGATCAATAAGAATGGAATTATTGAGAAACATACCCTCAGCCAAAATGAAGCAGATAACTTTATTTCATCGCTTTGCTATTTTAAGAATCATTTGTTTATTGGTACATACAATGGCAAGTTGTATAAAATGATTGATAATAGATTTGAACTAGTGCATTCAGCTAGAAACAAAGGTTGTATTTATAAAATTATTGTAAAAACGCTAGACGAAATATGGCTTAGTTCATTTTCAACTGTAATACAGCTGAAAAATAATTCTATAAACGAATTTAAATTATCTAACTACTATACGCAAGACATTTTATTAGACGAAAACAATAAAACATGGTTTGCAAATCTTGGTAGTATTGGCTTCATAAAAAATAATGAGGTTACTGTATTAAATAAAATATTTGAGAATTACAGCAACTTTGTTACGCTTGACCAAGATAAAAATGGAACTACTTGGATAGGAACATATGGAAACGGCTTGCTAAAATACCAAAACAACAAAATCGAACAGATTACTATTAGTAACGGACTAACAAATAACTTTATCTCTTCGAGTATTTATGATAAAAAAAATAATGCCTTATGGCTAGGCACTATGTATGGCATCTCATATGTTCAACTCAATGACTCTTCTTCAATTGTTTTTATTAAAAATTTTTTAAATCAAGATAATATTGAAAGTTATGGATGTGTACAAAATGGCGTATCTAAATTATCCGATACTAAAACATTATTTGCCGTAGGAGAGGATTTATTTTCAATCGAACAACCAAATGAAACAAATCTGAAAAATAAAATCAACTTATATTTTGACCAAGTAACTATCAATAAAAAGGTGATTTGTTCTAACCATTTACAAACTCAAGATACATCACTTCAATTTAAGTCAAACCAAAACAACTTGAATTTTAGTTTTTCTGCTATTGAATTCTCAGATCCCAATAGAATAAAATACAGTTGGAAACTAGAAGGCTATGATTTTAATTGGTCTCCTTTAACCGATAGAAAAATGGCTACTTATACGAATTTACCATCAGGTAGCTACACTTTTAAAGTGAAGGCACAGAACGTAAACGGAAATTACTCTGATATTATTGAAATAAACTTTACTATTGAAACTCCATTTTACTTCACTATCTGGTTTATTGGTTTAAGCATATCAGTGATAGGACTAGCCATATATCTCTTTTTCCTTAAAAGAATAGCAAAAGTAAAGTCAATTGAACAAGAAAAATCCGAAAACTTCAAACAACTAGCTGAAGCCGAGCTAAAGTCATTACGCGCCCAAATGAACCCACATTTTATGTTTAATACATTAAATGCTATACAAGATATTGTAATAAATAACGAGGAAGATAAAGTAAGAGCCTATTTTGGTGATTTTAGTAAGATGATAAGAATGATTCTCCAAAATTCTACAAAAAAATTCATAACTCTAGAACAAGAAATAGACTTTTTAAAACTTTACCTAACATTCGAGGAAGTACGTTTCAAAGATAAATTTTCGATACAGTTTACGGTAGATAAAAACCTAGATACTAGCTTGATTAAAATTCCCGGCATGCTTATTCAACCGATTATCGAAAACGCCATAAATCATGGACTTATGCATAAGGTAAACGGCAAACTTAAAATAGACTTTAAAGAAGAACTAAAGACTAACCAACGTACTTTAATCTGTATAATTGAAGACGACGGTATTGGTTTCGATACGAACAACAAAGCATCACTCAACCGAATCAATTCTTCTCAAATATCAAAAGATCGTATAGCAATTTTAAATGCTCTGTATGGGCAAGGTATTTACAATATTGAAGTTATTAGCCTACCAAAAAAAGGAACGAAAGTTGAACTAAGAATAAAATTCGATTGAAAAATGATAAAAGCAATAATTATAGACGACGAATTTCATGCACGAACAAGTTTAACTAAGTTAATTACTAAGTATTGTTCAGATATAAACATTCTAGGTACGGGAGATAATGTGGTTAAAGCTGTTGAACTAATCAATAAATATGATCCAGATATTGTTTTTTTGGATATAGAAATGCCACAAGAAAATGGGTTTTCTTTATTCGAAAAACTTCCTAAAGTAAGGTTTCAAACTATTTTTACGACTGCCTATGAAGACTATGCGATAAAAGCTTTTCGCGTATCAGCTTTAGATTACCTTACCAAACCGATAGACTACAGAGAGCTTGTTGCAGCAATTTCTCGCTACAGAAGCAGCAAACTTAAAGAAATAGATGATAGTCGAATGTCTTTATTACTTTCTAATTTAACAAATAGACCTGACACCTTTAATAAAATAGTTTTGCCTGACAGCAATGGCTATGAACTCGTAAACATTTCGGATATTTTATATTGTAGAGCAGATGGTAGCTACACAGAGGTATATTTATTGTCTGGAAAAGTAATAATCGTAAGTAAGTTGATTAAACAACTAGAAGAATTATTACCCAACACAACTTTCTTTCGAATACATAGGTCTTATTTGATCAATTTAAATCTAGTCAAAAGATTCAACAAAAATGATGGGAACCAGGTTATCCTTGAGAGTAATGTTAGTTTAGACGTATCTGAAAGAAGCAAAAAGGAATTTATATCCAAACTTAGAAATAAATAAACGCTTATTGCTCTAAAATAGGCTCTCTTACCCATATAATCCACTTCTATAAGTTCAGAAATTACACGCATTTATTTTGAGTTAATTTGTTTAAATCAAAATAAAAGAAAATGAAAATACAATTGATGCGTGGGTTACGACTCATTTTACTTGTTTCGCTAATTTCAGTAGTTTCTTCTTGTATGACTACCAAAACACAAGTTGGTACATATAAAGAACAAACAGGAACCAAGTACACTTATTCAAAAGCCAAACAACTTTGGCTATTCTGGGGTATTATTCCATTAGGAAAGGTAAGTGCTAATACACCGGCCTCAGGAAACTGCGAAGTAATAACCAAATTAACCTTTGCAGATGCGCTACTATTTGCAATTACAGGAGGAATAGTAAGCTCATACTCTGTAAAAGTTAAAGCGAAAAAAGAAAATACAGAAGTTACGCCAGATTAACCATTTAAACATAAATCAAAAACAATGAAAAAAACAGTTAAACTATTGGGAATCTCAATGATTGCAACCTTGATAATCTCAAGTTGTCAGAAAGACGGATGTACGGATCCGGATGGAACAAATTTCAGCAGTGAAGCTACCTCAAATGATGGAAGCTGCAAATTTGAAGGAAGAACAGTCTTGTGGTTCGGAGAAAATACAGCTAATGCACTTATAAATGATGGCGCCAGCAACTTAACATTTTACCTTGACGGAAATATTATTGGATCATCTGCAACAACTGTTTTTTGGACAGGTGCACCTGAATGTGGTCAAACTGGTAGCATTACAGCAACTAAAGATCTCGGTGATTTAAAAAATAAGTCTTTCTCTTACAGCGTGGTTGATGATACTGGTTATGAGTACTGGAGCGGTTCATTAAGTATCGAAGCCAATACCTGTAAAAGTATAGAGTTAACGTGGTAAAAGTTTTATCATTTCTAATCACTAGTAAATAAAAATTATGAAATTATTTTTCTACTCGTTATTTGTATTTTCAGTTCACTTCTTGTCAGCTCAATCTACATGGACCAAAACAGACCGAAACAATCTTTATCAAGATGTGTTAGCTGATTTAGATAGATACCGTTTACTTTCGGATGGTCAGAAAGAAAGTATTGGTTTATGCTGTCTAGAAACAGTAACTTCAAAATACACTAAAGAGTCATACAAGAGTAAAATCGAAATTGAGATTCAAAGAATAAAATCTTCAACAATCGACCAATGTTCTAAAAACATAGGAATTGATCTTAAAGCTGCCCAAAAAAGTGAACAAGAAAACAGCTCATCCACAGAAGAGTGGACGAAGGAAGATAAGAGCAGCCTAGTAAAAGCATCTATTAGTCATATGGAAGATTTTAATATATCCGAACATGACAAAGAAGTTATTGCACTTTGTTTTATTGATGAAACTTCAACTAGTATGTCAAAGACTGACTTTGATAATATGATTAGACTTGAACTCGACCGTTATACCAAATCAATGATTGATAAATGCGCTGGCAAAAACAATATCGATCTAAATGAATCTGCTACAAATAAATCAGGATTTGAATCATTTAACAAGTCTTTTCTTCTAGGAACATGGAATACTGATCAAGGTTTTACTATAACATTTAACGAAGATGGTACGTTTTTAAAAACATTTAAAACTAATTTCTATGTCGCCCATCGTTACACTAAAGTAGAGAACTCGACTGTTACAGGTAATTGGTTCATAGATGAATTAGGAAACTTAACGTTGAATGAAGAATGGGTAGAATTAGAATATAAATTATTCAAAACAAACAGAATCTCTTATTCAGGAACCAGTGCATACAGTTTTATTAGTAATACAGAAGATTTTTTTAAAATACGGTTCACAAATGGTAAATATTGCTGTAGAAAAACTAACGATAAACCTTTACAAATAATACAAGCCAATAGATCAAAGTAATCAATAAAAAACTGATCATTTGATTGTTATAAAGCTTCTTTGACAAAAGAAGCTTTTTTTATGTCGTGGTTTTTGTAGAATATTGATTGTCAAAATTCTAAATTTAATTTAAAATAAGACCGTCTATCTATAAAAGACAGACGGAATTGACTTGGGTTGTTTGTTGTAGTGTGATAGTTATAAAGCCAGTTTTGATAACACATAATCATAGCTAGCTTTTCAATTCCTCCATATCCGTTACTTGTTCTTTTAGCCTAAATGGAGACACTTAGTTATGAATGATTAAAAACTATATGATGTGGAATAAAAATTCTATCTGTAACACTACTCCAATTTCAATTGGTATAGTCAAAAGTATACGCACTATTTGGATTACATAAACGATCAGTTGTTAAAGTTGGACCAGAAACGGAACTATTGCTCGTATTTCCACTCTCATATTTGGCATTTTCATTCAACTTCATAGACTTATTTGACCATATGAATGTAATTTAGAATTTGATAAAACGATTTTACTGCAAATGTTATTTCTATCATTACTAGTATATATTTTTCTATTTTTAATCTTTGGTAATAATAATTTATACTCAACTACCGTTTGTTCAGTGACCACTTTACCCAAGCATCAATTTGATTTATAGAAGTCGGTCTAAGAAGAATCTCTTTGTTTTTATCCAGGATGAAATAAGTAGGGGTCCCAAAAACGTAGTAATCTCGGACTACTTTTCCCTGCCATTGTTTGAAATCGCAATACGTGAAAAATGGATAGTCTTTTACTTTCTTTTGAAACTCATTTTTATCAGTATCAAGCGACACATACAAAACTTCTACTCCTGAATTTCGCCAATTCTTATATTTAGATATAATTTCCGGAAGTTCTTCTATACATTTAGGACATGTACTTGATCCAAAAACTACCAGAATATATGGAGTGGTAAAATCAGAGATTCCTGAGAACTGAGACTGAACCATGCCATTGAGGAAGCTAGTTTCTTTGAACTGGATATCAGGTGCTATATTGCCCTTTTTCATAGCTCTGTAACTTTCCAATTGTTTTGCTAAATCACTATCAAGCGTACATGATACTTCATTCAGCACTTTCAGAGCTAGATACTCAGAAGCTTCAAATAGACTTTGTTTCTCTAATAAATCAAACAAATAATCCGTAACTTCATTCAAGATTTTTTCGTCTTTGATTAGACCCTCCAACATAACATCTATCGAGCGTTTCATTTCAACAAATACAGAATCAAGAGGTTTTCCACTGTTTTCTATCAACCAAAAGTGACTTTCAATCGCGTCTTTGAACAGTCCACTTTTGTAAAGTCGATTATCGGTGTAATCCAATTGTCTAAAAGCAGCTAAAGTTTCTGGAATTTCCTCTGGGCGATATTGTGCCAAAGTAGAAACTAAACTCACAAGTTTTCTTGTTGGCAAAAACCATCGGACATAACTTTCTTTGGGCAATTGATTCAGGAAAGATTTTTCTTCCGTTTTTATTCGTTGTTGTTCCTCTTCAATGGCTTTTAAAGGTTCTGAGTGAATCGAAAATAAGGAATCAACCGAGTACATCTTTTGGAGGTATCCCCAAGCGGAAAGCGCTTGTTCTCTCTTGGGTTGTTCCACAGAATACTGCTCAAAGTTTTTATTCTGTTCGCCTTTGGTAATAGAAATCGACTCAGGGAAACTTAATGCTTCTCCTTTTAGTTGTATATCCTCACCACTTAAAATGACAAACAGCGGTTTCTTATCTGCTGACATTAAATAACCCACTCCTCTATCCTTTGTTGTGTAACTCAATTCAAATTCACCCTTTTCATTAATCACTGTTTTACTGACAGTGTAAGTGTTTAAACCATTAAAACCCTCCAATCTAATCTCTTGTTTAGGGAATTTAGTAAGCTTGCCTGAGATGATTTGAGCATTAACAAAACCGGTAGTTAGGCAACATAAGAAAAGGAATCTCAATAATATTTTCATTCAAGATAGTTTTTAAACAATATCGCTTCGCGAATCAAACTGTCAATCCTTAATACAACGCACAGAGAATCCGTTTGCTCGGAAGCTGAGATACGTAGCGACATTGCTGCTAATGAAGCCGAGGCTGACCGTATTGGTGCCGCCAACCGTACTGCTCCAATAGCGGCCGCGGGTACCGACTAAATTGAGCGAACCATTGCTTTCGAGGCGGCTGCCCGCCATGGGCAAACTGAGCGGAGAAGCAAAAGCACCTGCACTATTATTTTGGCTCCAACTTAAGCGTTCTGCGTGTACTTCTGCTTGTGTTGGTAAGCGATATCCACTTGGACAAGGGTTGTTAACCCCATTTACCCCTTGCCATAAATTGGTGTTTTGAGGGCTGCGCCAATCCAAATTTGCACCTGAATTTGACGTAATAAAATCCCCATGCCCGGGTTGGTCGGTGCTGCTTAGGGTGCTTGTTGTGGGCGAGGTACGGCATTGGTGGCCATCATTACCTCTTCCCCATTGATACAAATCCCCAAAGGAAGCAGCATCAGTAGAACTTGTAGCAACTTGTGAAGCTCCTAAATTTCTATCCATCCAAGTTTTTCCAGTAATTGGATTAGTCACATCTACAATTGTTGTTGGGCCAGATGAACAAAATATAGATCCGGTTGGATAAGGTGGGGGTGGTGCTAAAGCTAACACGTTTACAGTTAGATTGCAGCTCTGTCCTCCAAAAGAAATAGCAAAAATAGCAGAGCCATTTGTGGCAGGTATTCCGGTAATAGTAAATAGTAGAGAATCATTTCCTGTTGCTAATGTACCGCTTGCTAATGACGCTGTCAAACCTGTAACTCCGGTAGAGGAAATACTCTGAGATGAATATACAGCTCCATTTCCTCCTGAATAGGGCATATTTATTGTAACTCCACTTGCTGCTTGTGTTTCTGTAAGATTCCCTTGCTGATTAGCAGAGCTACAATTAAGAGAATTAACTGACGCAGCTGTTTGTAAGCTACCATCCTTAATACAACGCACAGAGTTTCCGATAGCTCGGTTGTTCGTGTAAATATTGGCAGCGCTGTTGAAGCCGAGGATGCGTGAGTAGGCACCACTAACCGTGCTGCTCCAATAGCCGCCGAATGAGCCGACATTGTAGATCAAACCATTGCTGTTGTCGCGATTGCCCGCCATCGGCCATTTAATAGGTGATGCAAAGGCACCGGCGCTATTGTTTGTGCTCCAACTTAAACGTTCCGCATTTATTTCTGTTTCTGTAGGTAAGCGGTACCCGATTGGACATGGGTTGTTAACTCCATTCACGCCCTGCCATAAATTAGAATTTTGCGGGCTGCGCCAGTCGTTAGATGAGGTTAAAGCCTTTATGAATTTGTCATCTGCCGGTTGGTTGGTGCTGCTTAAAGTACTAGTGGTTGCCGAGTTTCTACATTGGTGGCCATCAGATCCTCTTCCCCATTGGTATAAATCACCATAGCTTGAAGTATCTGTTGAACTTGTAGCAACTTGTGAAGCACCTAAATTTCTATCCATCCAAGTCTTTCCTGTTATTGGATTAATCACATCTACGATTACCGTTGGGCCAGATAAACAAAATACAGATCCTGTTGGATATTGTGGTTGTGTTGATGAATTATTTCCACAGCCGTCGTACCAAACCGTGCCATTCCACCACTGTAAACAGTTCACAGTAATATTGTAAATGGTTAAACCAGCTGCAGGAGAAGTAATTGCATCTCGCTGAGCAGTAGTCATTCTTGGTGGTAAAAATCCTTGAGTAGTACTTGAAACATCTAATTTAGCAGTGCTATTGGGTGAACTTGTACCTATTCCAATCTCATTTCCGTTATTATGAATATTACTGCTATTTACCACCCATTGTGTTCCGTTCCAATAAGGAGTGTTACCTGGCGTTGTACCATTACTCAGAAAGCCTTGAGCACCTGTTAAACCTTGTGGACCAGTTAAATCTGATGTTGTAAAAGTTGTACCATCGTCATAAGTAAAAGTGAATGTTCCATCTCCGTTATCTGTAGTAGAAGCGATTCCGTTACCATCTATTCCGTCTGTTCCATTTATTCCTGCTGCTCCCTGAGGTCCTGCTATACCTTGAATCCCTTGGAAACCTTGAGCTCCTGTTGCACCTTGTGGCCCAGTCAAATCAGAAGTCGTAAAGGTTGTTCCATCATCGTAGGTCAATGTAAATGTTCCATCTCCATTATCTGTAGTAGAAGCGATTCCATTACCATCAATTCCGTCTGCTCCATTTGCACCAACCGGACCTTGATTCCCTTGCGGACCAGTTAAGCCTGAAAGTACGCCTGTCGTATAACTCGACCCATCAAAGTAGTTGAAAGTCAACGTACCATCACCATTATCTATAACTTCCTCTACTCCATCACCACTTTTGTTACTGTATAAAGCGTAAGGTACACTCATCAATTGACTCGTACCCATTACACTGTAGTTCATTCCTCCGTTTACATCTACGGCAGTTTCTACAAAGTAAGGTCCAACCGACCAATCTATCGTACTAAAATCACCCACTACAACTGTTCCATTACCAAGTTCAATATTAACTAAACCATAA
>Ga0209654_1002182_pt1 | contig 13913 bp, 10 predicted proteins | sample SaaInl1SG_22_DNA_FD_184646 | JGI IMG/M metagenome (GOLD analysis project Ga0209654, IMG submission 184646) | Marine microbial communities from expanding oxygen minimum zones in the Saanich Inlet - ESP_161SG_22_DNA (SPAdes) (version 2) | ecosystem: Environmental > Aquatic > Marine > Intertidal... | reverse complement strand
AAACATTTTTCGAATTTTACTGATTGCTCTAATCCTATCTTCTTACGGATGTGCAAAACGCGGCACTCCCTCAGGAGGTGAAAAGGACACTACCCCTCCCGTTCTCTTAAAATCAGAACCGGCAATGGGGGCCTCTAATTTCAAAGAGGAGAAGATTCGTCTTTACTTCGACGAATTCATCAAATTCAAGAAGCTTCAAGACCAATTGATTATTTCCCCACCGCTAAAGAACACCCCAATCATTAAACCGCAGAGTTCTGCCAGTCGAATGGTTGAGATTCAACTTTTTGACACCCTACTTGAAAACACCACCTATAGTATCAATTTTGGAAACGCTCTTGTGGATAACAATGAAGAGAATCCTTATCCGTTTTTACAGTATGTCTTCAGTACCGGTGACCGAATTGATTCTCTAGAGTTAAAAGGCGCGGTGAAAGATGCCTTCAACAGAAAAGCCGACCCTTATGTCACCTTGATGTTATACCCCAATGATAGTGTGTATAACGATTCGTTAGTGTATAACGAGCCTCCTCGTTATGTAGGTAGTACAGGAGACAGTTTGCCTATCTTCAATCTTAATTATCTCGCAGGTGGAAGCTATCGTGTATTTGCCATCAAGGACAACAACAAAAACAATCGATACGACCCTTACCTTGATAAAATTGGATACCTACCAGAACCTGTAACACTCCCTAACGACTCTCTTTACCTAATTGAGCTTTTCAAGGAGAAAGTCGCTTTCAAAGCGAGTAGGCCAAAACTAGAGGGCAGTAATCATTTTTTAATCCCTTATGAGTCGGATATTGATTCTGTACCTACCATAGAAATTATCAATCGTCCAGATTCACTATGGACCTACGTAGAAAAGGTTTCTGAGAAAGACAGTTTGAATCTATGGATCAAACCTGCAAAGTTCGATTCGCTTCAGATCGTTGTTCAGTCTATGATTTCGATTGACACCTTTACCGTAAAACCGGTTAAGGTGGCAAAAGATACCCTGACCTTAAGTTCTGTCTATAGAGGAAGTATTCCACCTTTCAATTCATTTAGTATTGGCTCGAGTACTCCTTTAGCTAAAATCGATCGAAACTTTATATCCTTTTACAAACAAGACAGCATTCCTTTAGATTCGGTCGAACTCTCCATCTCACCAATGAATAATCGTATTCTTGAGTCGCTGCTTGAACCCGAAGAAAACACTACATACCGTTTAAGTCTTTTACCGGGGGCCCTTGAGGACCACTTTGGAAACACCAACGACACGATTAGCATCCCTTTTCGATTTGACAAACTCGAAAACTTTGGGGTGTTGAAACTTCAAATAGAAACCGTTTTTAATTCCTCGATTGAAGTAAGCCTTTTAGATAAAGAGGACCAGGTAATCTATCAACAACCCTTAGACAGCTTGGGGCGATGCCAATTTAATGCGGTAAAACCAGGCATTTACGATATTCGACTCCTTTTTGACCCCAATAAAAATGGTCGTTACGATACCGGTTCCTTTCTCAATCGCATTCAGCCCGAACGAATTCTTTACCTCAACGAGTCGATTGAAATTCGTGCAAATTGGGAAGAAAACAGGACCTACAAAATACAGAACTAAACATCATCACTCTAAATGATGTTGGCCAGGGGTAAAGTCATCAGGAGCGATTTTAGGTGCCTTGATTGTGCCTGCATCACCACTGTCGTTGCTCACTACCCATTCTGAAAAATCAAAAATAGGATTCCCTTTATTTACCGAGGAATTGCGCAATGCCCTACCATCCTCAAACTCATGATTAGTTCCGGTACCGTCTTCACCAATTACTCCAAAAATATCAATGACTTGACCTGCGGGATTAATCAGTAGCATCGTATCATCTCCATTAGAATTAGCCGCACTCGATGAAGAACCTACAGCATCTGGGTTTCGTTGATACATTTCACTAAAAACTTCTAGATTGCTAGCAATGACAAAAGTTGAATTAGCTCCAACACTATAATCGTCTAAGTGAAAAACGTGTGAAGGCTCATTAGAGTCGTTGGTGTATCGCAGTAAGGTCCAGCCATTCAAGATCACTTCAAAGTCTTCTGCATTATAAAGCTCGATAAATCGAGCAGAGGCGCTGTTATCGGGATCAGCAATCTCTGAAATGAATAGAGCGGCCTCATCGTAATTTACGGGCTCGCAACGGGGTAAATCAAAGAAGACATCTTCCCAAAGATCTACAGCGATTTGGTTTTTCGTTCCTTTAACCAAACGTCCTGTAATGGCGCCGCTATTTTCTGGAATAATTTCATCGATGAAATCTTCATAACCCGAGCTACTTATCATCCATACAGCTCCGTCGCAAGTAGTTAATTGATGCTCAGTCTCTACTGTTGATACCCCAAAAGTATTTCCAAAATGGTCTTCAGAAAACATCAATTCATCAACGGTAACGAATCGGTTCGGCCAAAGTTCACTTAATGCTATAGACTCATCAAGAATTAGTGGAGTAAATGCTGTACTATTCTCACAGATCAGTAGTCGGCTTTCTAATTCACTTTGAAATAAAGGAGCAATGGTAGGGTTACTATACGACTCATCATAAGCCCCAATTGAAATGGTGTTCTTATTTCTTTTTAGCCTCAACTGATGAAGATCGAGAATAACCTCAGTCCCTCGTGGATACCACAACGAATTGTCTGTAGCTTCAGTCAGCAGTTCAAAAGTTCTGAAAGGTGCTACGGTTTCCTGAAAGTAAATCGACTTGTAAGTACCTCCCTGCAAGTCTGATGAAACCACATGAGCTTTTATATATAGGTTTTCTAGCATCAGGTATTCTGTATTCGAATCCGGATCTACAAACAAAGCAGTTGACCAGTCAGCCACCGATGTTTCACATTGAAACTTGTTGTTTACGATGGTAGGTACTATCTCTTCTTTTGAGGGCTTTGAACAAGATAACGTGAGGGTTAGTATAATAATAGGTAATAGTTGTTTCATTGGGTTTAGATTTTAGTTTTTAAATGAAAGGTTTAAGAAATAGGTGAGACCCTGACTACGCCAAGTCTTCGAAGAAAAAACGCCTTTAGCAAGATCTTGTGCATAATCCTTTGCGGCGATCAAACGAGAAGATCCATAACCGGCTATGGGTTGTACACGATTGAGAATATTATTAGCGCTAATAAATAATTGTAGGTAGCCAAAGGTGGTCTTCCATGATTTAGACGCCAAAAAGTGGAGCGTTGTCAAAGGTTCTAATTGTTGTTGTTGAGTCTTGACCATAGTATACGCCTCTAATTCTTCTATAAATTCACGGTTATACTTCGGCCATTCGGGCTCGAGATGAGCACCTCCAAGACCGATAGCTTTTAGAGTAAAACTCCAGTATTTAGGATGCTGGTAACGAACCCCTACAGTAAAGGCATTTGAAGGGCCCGAGGCAACGACAAGTCGGTCAGAGAGAAGCTCCATAGAGTAGGGAGTAATCGCTCCAGAACTAGTAGGTAGAAAATGGATGAGTCCTTGCCCATTTGAGCGGTAACGATTCATGTAACGATACGCGGTGGCGCTGAATTCGATTTCAGGGGTGAGATTAATGGTAATATTAGAAAGCCAACCTTTATGTTCCACCATTGGGTGGTAGGTAGTCTGGGTTACTAGCTTGGCCCACAGGTCGGCATCTGCATAAAAATGATGGCGACTATAAAGATGGCGTTGTCGCCCGATAAATCCGTAAAAATCAAAGGATACTAGTCGATATCTATATCGATACTCAAGGAGCAATCGGCTGTATGTTTGAGGAGCGAGCGCCTCAACTAACGATAATTTGCGAGGATTTAACCAATGCTCATGAAGCGGATACGGGATTTTACTATGAGTGCCAGTAAAAGATAAGTTGTGCTTTGGTGATAGATTGATACCAAATAGGATCTCATGATGTACTCCAACACTACCGCTAGTGACCTCCTTATCATTCTTCTCAAACTCATACTTCATTAAACCTTTTCGTCGCCCCCTAGTATTCGAGTAATTGAAATGATATCTAAACTCCCCCCTAAGAAATCTCCTCTGGTAATTGAGCCCCAAAGACAGGGTATTACCACCAATTAAATAGCTGTAATCAATCTGCTCCCCTTCTACCTTTTGTAGCGGTGACCATAAGTCGTATCTGACCTTGCTAAACGTATCGTAGTTGAGGTAATAGGTTGCTCCTAACAGATCCTCTAATTGTTTAAAGAATTGAACATTTTCTCTTTGATTTTGAATACGAACTAAAAGCCTATTCAACCCCTCTTCATGCTCCCAATAGAAGCCAAGAGCACTTTCGGATGCGACCGTATTATCTGAGGCTAAATAATATCGGGCTTCAATTGATTGCTGATTGGCACGATACAGTCTCTCGAAATTTATCCCCCCTTCTAAATCTAATAACCCCATTAAACGAGCTTTTTGGAAAGGTTTAGTTTGAAAGTAAGAGGGTAAGTATTTGTAATAGGTAGGATAAGGACTCGGAGCATTACTATAACCCAAGTTATGTCTTGCCAGAGATCGTCTGTAGCTCATTCCTTCTATACGAAAAAATCCCCTGTTGTAGGATAGCTTGAGTGATGACTGTAGTTGAAGGTGTCGATGATCTTTTTGTTTGAAAGGGATTCGATCTTGATTCTGATAACCCCAGCTACTGTAAAATTTCGGAGAGCTAAGCCTCCAAACCTCTTCGGTATGAGCTTCTGGTGACAGACGATTTGTTCTAGTGCTTATAAGAAACCCATTAGCCCGAAAGGGGCCCTTTTGAAAACGTGCTTGAGCAAAAAGCGATGTCGAATGATAGGGAGAATGGTCATAATATCCAGCATTCGCCCCTCTATGACTCACACTCAATACGCCATCGAAAGCGTCCTTTCGAAGGGTTGTTGTAAGCATGATTCGATTTCGATACGAACGATTTGCTCGACTAAGGGTTACCCTCAGCGGGCTAAGTCCTTGTATGTTTAATGGGTCTATCGCACTAAAGCCCGCAACACCTCCTGAATAACTCATACTGCCTCGCCATTCATTTTGATTAGGATATCGCGTTAGGTCGTTTAGACCTCCCCAGCGATTCCAATCTATGGCTCCCTCTATTGCCGAATTCATAGAAAGCATACCTAGATAATAATGCTTATACCTAGGGGTTAAACCTGCAAAGCGAAACCATCCCAAGGACCAATCAAATTGTGCGTTTTGAATTACTGAACGATTCGCCTCAAGCACTCCTAATGTGCCATTGAATAAGGTTACCGAATTATCAACAGCTTCTTCATATTGCCCATGAGTAAAGTCGATAAGAAATAAAATAAAAAGGGTGAGCCATAGTCTCATAAGGCAAACCTAGACTTACCCCCTGCAACTTAATTGCGTTAAAGGAAATTAGGTTTGTCTTATGAGAAAGTTACTTTTTATGCTATTCGTTTCAGTCTTTTCTATGGCAATGGGTCAACTAAAAAGAGACAAAAGGTATTGGGTCGGCTTCTACAACCTTGAGAATTTGTTTGATACAAAAAACGATACTCTCGTTAGAGACGACGACAGAACCCCTAAAGGAAAATATCGTTGGACCTCATCAAGACTCGAAACAAAACTCAAGAATATTAGTGAAGTAGTTACACAAATAAATTTGGAATTAAAAGAACGAGAATGGTTAGGATTAGGAGTGTGTGAAGTTGAAAATATTGAGTTGCTCGAGGCGCTAACAACAAAGAATGGCATATTAAAGAATGCAGGTATTATTCATTTTGATAGCCCCGATTTAAGAGGTATTGATGTGGGGTTTTTATACAATCAATCCCTCTTTCGACCCACACATTTTCAGAAACTAAAAGTACCCTTGTTAAAAGATCGAGCCGAAATAATCTATACAAGGGATCTATTAATCGTTAGTGGAATAGCATTAGAATCAGAACGTATACACTTTATCATTACACACTGGCCTTCAAGAAGTGGAGGAGAAAAGCGGTCTGAATGGCGCAGGAAAACGGCTAGCTATTATACCCGCAAAGCGATTGACTCTATAGCATCAAGAGAACCTGAAGCAAAGATCATTGTAATGGGTGATTTTAATGATAATCCAGTGAATGAGTCGATCCTTCAATTAATCAACCCTAAGGCAAGTAATGATTCGTTAATAAATTTTTCAAATACGAGCTATCGCAAAGGAATAGGCAGTATCGCCCACAGAGACAAATGGCATCTTTTTGACCAAATCATAGGTACAAAATCGCTGATCGAAAAGCCAGGGTTACAGGCTCAAGGTTTCGGGGTATACACCTCTAGGTCTTTGCAAACCTCAAGGGGAAGGTATCGCGGGTATCCTTTTAGAACCTACGCAGGATTAGAGTACCAGGGAGGGTACAGCGATCATTTTCCGGTAGTACTAAAACTAATATTTAAACCCACTGAGACCATGGAATACGGCTTAAAATGAGCACTAAACCTATTCCATAAAACAGAGCAACACTCTTAAACTTTGCCTTATCAGAGGATGCTTTCTTATGTCTTGACCAACCGATGGTAACAAGCGCAACAGCAATTAAATTCGTGGTTGGATGTTCTAAAGCAAGTAACCGTGCTTCTGAAGATAGGTTACCGATACCCACATCGCTTAGTGCGTAGAATCCTTTCGCTGAAACAAAATAAACAATGACACCTATCAAAAACTGAAGGTGAAAAAAGGCAACTCCAGCCAAGGATATACTTCGATCTCTTTTTTGCTGAAACTGTCGACCCGTTAAAAAACCGTTGAGCGCGTTAATAAAGGCCAATAAAACGACCGCTAAGGCTAGAAAAGCAATGTAAGAGTGAAGAGAAACAATCATAGTTAAGTTATTTATGGTAATTCTAAGTTAATCATTTTTGAATCGAGAAAGTAGTTGAGCCGTCGAAGGGTCATGACTTCCGTTAGATCCTTGTGACCAATCAGCCAAAATTTGATTCGCAAGTTGCTTACCAAGCTCGACCCCCCATTGATCGTAGCTATAGATATTCCAAATCACTCCCTGAATAAAAATCTTATGCTCATAAGCGGCTACAAGGCTACCTAAAGTGTAAGGGGTGAGTTTTTTAATAAGGAAAGTAGTGGTTGGCTTATTTCCTTCGAAAACTTTATGTGGTATGATGTCTTCGACACTCGATAGATCAGTGCCTTTCATTTCAAACTCTCTGGTAACTTCTTCCTTTGATTTACCATTCATAAGAGCCTCTGTTTGAGCGAAGAAATTTGACATCAATTTATCGTGATGGTCTTGCCTTCCATGAAGGGGCTCCACAAATCCAATGAAATCTGTCGGAATAAGTTTCGTACCCTGATGGATCAACTGAAAAAAGGCATGCTGAGAATTAGTACCTGGCTCTCCCCAAACGATACTGCCTGTTTGATAAGAAACTTTAGCTCCGTTTCTATCGACATACTTTCCGTTACTTTCCATCACCGCCTGTTGTAAATAGGCTGAAAATCGACTTAAGTATTGAGTGTAAGGAATGATGGCTTCGGTCTCAGCCCCCATAAAATTGTTATACCAAATACCAAGAAGTGCCATATTTAATGGGATATTCTTTTCTGGCGATGCTTCAGCAAAATGCTGATCCATAGCTGCTGCTCCCTCAAGAAGGGATTCGAAATTTTCATATCCGACAGATAAGGCGATAGAAAGCCCAACGGCACTCCATAGCGAAAATCTACCTCCGACCCAATCGGCCATTGCAAATACATTTTCGTTTGCAATACCGAACTGTCCGGTCATACCAAGATTCGTAGAGACCGCCGCAAAGTGCATGGCTACATCTGCTTCAGAGGCATGAGACAAGAACCACTCTCTACATGTGGTTGCATTAGCCAAGGTCTCCTGTGTTGTGAATGATTTTGAAACCACAAGAAATAAGGTAGTCTCAGGATCAAGATTCTTTAAAACCTCTGTAACGTGATCTCCATCTACGTTACTCACAAAGTGAGTCTTTAAGTGGTTTCTATAATAGGCTAAAGCCTCCGTAACCATCACCGGTCCCAGGTCTGAGCCTCCAATACCAATATTTACAATGTCGGTAATCGATTTCCCCGTGTAGCCCTTGTGCTCCCCGCTAATAACTCGATTACAGAAAGATTTTATTTGAGCCTTAACTTGGCTTACCTCTTCACTAACCGATTGACCATCAACCTTTGGACTAAAGGCATTGGTTCTTAGTGCAGTATGCAGTACGGCACGACCTTCAGTTACATTAATTTTATCTCCTGAGAGATAGGCTCTTTTGGCATCTTCAAGTCCTGATTCTTCGGCTAAACTATAGAGCGAATCAAGCACGCGCTTATCAGAAAGATGCTTGGAAAAATCTACAAAGAAATCTCCCCACTCGACACTCATGGATTGCGCGCGCTGAGCGTCTGCTTCAAATAACTTTGAAATAGAGACTTCCTTAAATTCGTTACTAAGTTCTTGTAGTTGCTTCCAGCTCTTAAGCTGAGTTGGGTTATTGTGCGGTAAGGGCATTTTCGTTTTCGATTGAATTTTGAGCGAGTGAAGTTAAGTCATTTTCTCCCAAATATTCAATGCACTCGAGCTGTTCGAGCGGAGTCTTGATATACTCAAAGTAATCTTTAGCTAAAGAACGATCAATCGGTGCAGCTGCAGGTAGTTTTTCTTTTAAGGGATCTACCTGCTGTCCATTTTTCCAAAAGCGATAACAAACGTGAGGGCCAGAAGTGTTTCCGGTCATACCTATCCATCCGATGATATCTCCTTGACGCACTCGTTGGCCTTTCTTCACATTGAGCTTTTTCATATGAAGGTATTGTGTGCTATAGGTGCCGTTATGTTTGATTTTTGCATAAATCCCATTTCCACCTCTTCGAGTAGCTTCAGTAACGATACCATCCGCGGTTGCAATGATAGGTGTGCCAACAGGAGCAGCGTAATCTGTACCTTTATGTGCCCGGGTTCGATTGCCATAGAACGCAATTTTTCGATTTAAATTATATCGCGATGAAATACGATAAGCATTAAACTTCAAAGGAGCCTTTAAAAAAGTTCGTCTTAAGTTATTCCCTTGCTCATCATAGTATTCGGTTTGCAAGGTCTTTTCATTCACATTGGCCGCAAATGCGTAAAAAGGCTCACCTCTATGCTCAAACATAGCGGCCTTTATCGACTTAATACCTGCCGGAGTTCCATCGCGTAACCTTCTTTCTAAAGCCACCACTTTAAAACGGTCACCCTCATATAATCTGAAAAAGTCAATGCTCCAGGCGTAGACATTCGCCAACTCTTGACTTAAATTTTGATCGATTCCTTGACTGTCTAAGGTTTGATAGAGTGACCCTTCGATTACTCCTGAGACCTCTTTCTCAACAAGTTCATACGGATGTTTCTCTTCATAAACCTCAACCTCTTCTCGTAGATCAACCACGGTGTAATTCAGAAAGTCATTTTCGTAGATAAAGATTTGAGGTCTTTCGAGGCTATCGCAGCTTTTTAGGACACGGTAAGGCTTACCTACTTGAATCTTTCGGAGATCAAAAGATTTTCTAGACATACGAGCCGCTTGATTGACCTTTTGATAGTCAGCGTCACGAGAGAGCATGATTTTTCCGAAAGTATCACCTCTTCTTACCGTATCTAATTCTACTTCGTAATCGATCATGTTAAATCCGAACTCAATTTGTTCGGGCATTTCAACCGCACTTGACCCCATAAAAGATTCTCCGTCACCCGATCCACAAGAGAATATAGTTAGTGCCAGTAGGGAGTAGAAAATGGGGGTAATCCGTTGCGATAATTTCATCTTACAAAGTTGCTAAATTCCGGCCTGCTTGTCAATCTTTAGTTCGCGATCACTTCGAAGGAATTCTTGAGTCCTTTAAATCCGTCCAAGTCAGCTTTAATAGACCCAAAGCGAAGATCTGCTTGAATCCGTACTGGAATTCTATTTTTATCATCGCTCACCCAAAGCGTTAAAGATTCTTCGGCTCTAAAAATCCTGCCAGACTTAACCAGCGGTCTGAATGCAAGGCACCTAATCTTACCAAACGGGGTTTTTAATACCTCCTTACCTAAATACATCAATTTAAAGTCATAAATGCCGTCATCGTCGAATAGCATATCCAAGGCAATCTCATCGCCAATTTTAACCGATGATAAATCAAATGTCTCGCGTAAATAATAGGTAGCTGAGATGATATCCTGAAGATCTTTTCGAATATCTAATTCGAAGGAAGTATCGTCTTTGATGTTATTGATGAGTGCCTTTTCACGATCAAAATCAAAGTCAATCGAGATATTCTTAGTATATCCTCCTTCATCGATATCTCTCAAAAAAAAGATCGGACGTATTTCTGATTTTGAAAAAATGCTTTCATAAACATCCTCTACCTTGAAGAAAAGCGAAGCCAATCCTGTGGTTCTACCTTCACCAACAGCATGAAATGCAGGTTCTCCCCTAAAAATGGTGTCTTTTATAGAAAGAGTAGCATAGCTCGCATTGAAAAACCCATAATGAAGGCGATAGCGCAACCATTCACCAGCTTCAAAAGTTTGATATTCTGATTGGTCTTGAGAATATCCAAAACTCATCAAAAGCATGCAAGATAATAGGAGTGCTCTTCTAATCATTGCTAACAAAAATAGGATTAAAAAAAAGCCCTAGTTGAATGAACTAGGGCTTTTCTTACTAACCAACCAAACTTTAAATCATGAAAAACCAAAACGTAGTATGACTACTTTTTAATTCTTAATTCAAAGTTACGGCGAGACCTAACTTTAAAAATACTTTTTAACCCGACTTTAACGTTCTGATTCTCATACACATGAGACTAGGCAGGTTACGACTGAAAATAGTCGTGAATTTTTGAAGCAACAGACTTACTCACCACCTTCTCGAGCTCGCCAATACTGCGCTGTTTAATCTGCTTTACACTCTTAAACTCTTTAAGAAGTTTTGCGGCGGTTGTTGGGCCTATTCCAGGAATCTCTTCTAATTCAGATTGTATCGCAGTGGCGCTGCGTTTTTCTCTGTGATGTTTCAAAGAGAATCGGTGTGCCTCATTTCTCAACTGCTGAATGATCTTCAAAGTTTCTGATTTCTTATCGAGGTATAGGGGTAAAGAATCTCCGGGAAAATAGATTTCTTCGAGTCTTTTGGCAATTCCAATGATCGCAATTTTTCCCCTTAGCCCTAATACTTCTAGCGATTTCAAGGCAGAAGAAAGTTGTCCTTTTCCACCGTCGATAACAATCAATTGTGGCAGTAGTTCACGCTCTTGTAGCAACCTTCTATAACGACGAAATACCACCTCTTCCATACTGGCAAAATCATTAGGCCCTTCAACACTCTTTATCGTGAACTTTCGGTAATCGGCCTTTGATGGCTTTGCGTTTTTGAAAACCACACAAGCTGAAGCGGGGTTGGTCCCCTGCAGGTTTGAATTGTCGAAACACTCGATGTGAACGGGATCTTCTGAGAGGTGAAGGTCTTCTTTCATCTGGCTTAAGATGCGTTTGGTGTGACGATCTGGGTCAACCACCTTCATTTGCTTGAATCGATCTTGTCTGAAAAATTTAGCGTTTCTAAGTGAGAGATCAACAAGGCTTTTTTTATCTCCGAGCTTAGGAACCTCGACCTTAATGGTTTCTGCAACAGCTACAGGGAAAGGAAGTAAAATGGTTTTTGATACCGAGTTAAAACGGCGTCGAATCTCTACAATGGCCACAGATAACAACTCTTCTTCAGTCTCATCGAGTTGCTTCTTCAATTCTAGGGTGTGAGAATATACAATCGCCCCGTCATTAATCTGCATGAAGTTCACATAAGCATGGGTTGGGTCACTTAGAATCGAATACACTTCGAGATCCGTAATTTTCGGATTGACCACTTGAGACTTCGACTGATGTTTATTGAGTACCTCTATACGCTCCTTGATTTGTTGAGCTTTTTCAAATTCCATCGCAGCCGCGTATCTTGTCATTCGCTCGTTGAGCATTCGAAGTGAGGGCTTCAAATTTCCCTTTAAAATAGCCACAATAGCGTCAATTTGCTCGCCATACTCAGCCTCTAATTGATATCCTCGACAGGGACCTGCGCAATTACCTATATGGTATTCTAAACAGAGTTTCACCTTGCCCGATTCGATCTGCGCTTCTGAAAGCTCGTAATTACAAGTTCTCAGCGTATACACGTTTCGGATGAGATCAAGAAGCGCTCTAACCGTCTTCATCGAAGTGTAAGGCCCGAAATAAAGTGAGCCATCTTCAATCTTTTTTCGTGTACTAAAAACCCTTGGGAATCGCTCATTCTTTACACAAATCCAAGGATAGGTTTTATCATCTTTAAGTAGCACATTGTACCTAGGCTGGTGCTGCTTAATCATGCTATTTTCTAAAAGTAGGGCATCTGATTCATTGGCCACGACCACATGCCGAATCTCTTTAATCTTACTCACCATTACTCGGGTCTTACCGCTGGTATGGTTCTTCGTGAAGTAGGAAGACACGCGCTTTTTTAGATTCTTTGCCTTACCGACATACAGAATGCGCTTGTTTTGGTCATAGAAATGGTAAACCCCAGGTTCATCGGGCAGTGCCTGTACCTGAATTTTAATCGGATTTTCCTTCTCTCCCATTGAGTAAAAGTAGCGATTGATTTGATTTTTTAGATAGTTTTACCCCATGAGCATCAAGGATGATTTAAGAAAGTGGGCGAAAGAAAGACGAAAGTCTTATTCTAGAGATGAAGTGGAGGCGTTAAGCCTTAAAATCATCAATCGTCTCTTAAATCTCCCCATTTGGGAAAAGACTACTTATCATGTTTTTCTCCCGATCGTGAAGCAAAATGAGGTCAATACCGAGGGTTTATTGAGCATTTTACAAGGAAAAGATAAACGAATCGTCTTACCTAAGGCCCATTTAGATGGAAGCCTAACCCATTACCTGCTTGAGGATCAAACCAAGCTTGCAGAGAATCATTGGGGAATCTTAGAACCCACCAGTGGTCTCACCATTGAAGCGAATCATATCGACGTAGTATTTGTTCCTCTTCTGATTGGCGATCTAAATGGGGGACGTGTCGGATACGGTAAAGGGTATTATGATCGATTCTTAGCAGATTGCAGACCCGAAGTAATCACTGTAGGATTAAGCTTATTAGAACCCGTTGAAAGTATTGATGATTTAGAGCCTCACGACCATCCGCTCCATTGGCTAATTACACCAACTGCAGATTTTCAGTTTAGTTAGGAAAGACTCTTTTATTAAAAGCAAGTAGGATAAAAACTCCTACACTAATTGCACTGTCGGCTATATTAAAAACGGGCTGAAAAAACCGCAAAGGTTTTGATCCGAGAAAGGGAACCCAATCTGGCCAAGTCGTGTCAATTAGAGGAAAATAGAGCATATCTACTACACGCCCATAGAAGAAGTTGTCATAACCGCCGATCGAAGAATCCCAGGCAAAGGTTGCCACGGAATAAGGTGTGCTCACCGTAAACAGCCTTCCATAAAATACCGAATCAATAATATTACCCAAAGCTCCAGAGAAGATTAGAGCTATGGCGATAAGTAGTAGCGAAGGTGCTTTTTTAATAGCCGAACGATAACCCCAAATGGCTATTCCTACGATAGCAAAAAGCCGAAATAAGGTCAATCCAAATTTAGCGCTGCGTTCACTGATAGGAAGAAAATCACTGAGCTGAGTGCCCCAAGCGGCGCCTCTATTTTCAATAAAGAAAATCTTAAACCAACTGAATACCTCGATCTCCTCTTGATAGGTGAAATGGGTTTTTATAAAAATCTTCGACCACTGATCAAGTACGAGTATAGCAACAGTAAGAAGAATGGTTTTCTTTAAATTCATTAGGCTTTATTTAAATAGATTGACCCCTTTTCTGAAGCTAACTTATAATGAAATCTTGTATTGAGAGGAA
>Ga0209654_1002181_pt1 | contig 13918 bp, 14 predicted proteins | sample SaaInl1SG_22_DNA_FD_184646 | JGI IMG/M metagenome (GOLD analysis project Ga0209654, IMG submission 184646) | Marine microbial communities from expanding oxygen minimum zones in the Saanich Inlet - ESP_161SG_22_DNA (SPAdes) (version 2) | ecosystem: Environmental > Aquatic > Marine > Intertidal... | reverse complement strand
CGCGGTTGCACAAACGTCGCGTTTCAGTAGGTTCGGCACTTGCACATCGCTCATACCGGAGACATGCCGGGAGCGCTTCTTCGCCCGGATCACCGCGCGCAGCCCCATCTTCTGCATCCGCAGCGACCCTTGTGCTGTTCGTAGACAGCACGGACCTTGGGGTCCATGGCGCTTTGTCGACGCAGCTGATATCTTCGACCGAATCAAGGCTTGCAATTTTTTTAAGTACGCCACCTCCGCGCGTAGTCGCTCGTTCTCTTCGCGCAAGGCCTGTGCCGAATCGGTGATGGCCGCACTTGGCGGCACTGGGCTTCGTTGTTCATTCTTCATACTGGAGTGCTCTTGTTCCCAGATCCCGACTTGGTTGGGGTTGCGGATGTCATAGACCGCTGCGACCTGCCGGCTAGAAAGCTGCTCACGGTCCTGATGAGACAGCACCTGCAACTTGAACTGCGCACTGTACTTGCTGCGCTTAGGACGTAGCCCGTCAATGCCGTGCAGGCTGTAGTGGCTTACCCAAGTACGGATCTTCTCCTCAGGCACTAACCACTGCCGGGCCAGCAGCTTGGCTCCGCCGCCCCCATCCAAAAAGCTCTTGACCACCTTAAACTTGAACCCGGTTTCGTACTTCCTCATGTAACCCCCTTTAAGTTTGTCCAACGGCCGATGGGGTAGACGCCCCTAGCAACGCCACTCAGCCCGGTGGGGTCACCACGGTACGGCGCAGTTGACCAGGAGAGACACCATACATGCGCTGAAAGTGACGTCCAAAGTGTGAGGCATCTGAAAAGCCGGTTTCGATGGCGACGTCTTGCACCGAGACACCACCACGCAGGAGAAGCCAGTGCGCGTATTTGAGGCGCATTTCACGGTAGTGAGCGGACGGCGTGCTTTGCGCCTCATGGCTGAAGATACGCTCAAGTTGGCGTGCGCTGCACTTGAGGAGCTTGGCGATTACGGCCACCTCCAGCGGAATGTGGATGTTTTTTTCCATCAGCAGCAGGGCTTGGCTAAATATGTCCTCATTGCTTGCCATGTAGCCCAATGCCAGACGTTTTCCGATATGCGAGGGATTGTCTCGCTGTGACACCGATATTTGGTGCACAACCTTGGCAGCTCGGTCGCTTCCACAATGGCGGCGCACCAGCTCAGTGGTCAGTTCAATGATCGAGATGCCACCGGCGCAAGTAAGCCGCTCCCTGTCGATCACGTAATCACAGTGTGTGGTGTAGCGCAACTGTGGAAACATTTGCTTCCAGTCGGCGACGTGATAAGGGTGTACGCACGTAAGGTGATCTTCCATGAGGCCGAGCTGCGCTAATACAAAGCTACCCGTACAGATGCCAATGAGCGGCACGGCTTGGCTGCTCATTTCCTCAATGAATCGTGTTTGTTCTGGTGTACCTTGACTTAAAGCGGGTAACAAACCACCGATGACTGCGATGTAGTCGAAGTCGCTAACGGGTGGGAAGCTGGTTTGTACCGGCACCTCAACCCCACAACTGGACGTAACACGGGACCCGCTTGCTCCCAACAGTGTCCAAGCGCAATGCACTTGCCGACTCTGATCACCCAAGTCTGCAGCATGGCGTAGACCGTCGCAAAGGCCTGCGAGTGAGAGCAAGGGGAACTGTGGCCACAGCACGATACCCACACGCAAATGAGTGGGCTTGGTTCTGGTGCGCGCCTCCAGCTCCAGCTCAAGTGACTGCACGCGTTGAAGGCCATCGTTCTCTATCTCAAGCGGCGTCGGTCGATTTACTGGGGTTTTCCCTTGATGTCGCATTCGTTCTCTTTAATTGCGTAACCACACTACGGTGAATTTTCATATTCGCATATCTTTGCGGCCTACGACACGCCGTGTCGTGATGAATCTGATATGAAAAGGAGTTTCAAATGCGTAACCTCACTGCTATTAAAAATTTGATGCGTCGTGCATCTGTTTGCCTGCCACTGTTGGCAATAAGTCCTGCCTTTGCACAAATGGCACCGACGACTGTGGAAAAAGACACCCTCACTATCGCCTTCACCGGCGATATGCCGGGCACGGGTTGGCAAGACGGAAAGATGATCGGCTATGACGGTGAAATTCTGCAACGCGTTGCAAACGCTCTCAAACTGAAAGTTCGTCCAGCATTGATGGAGTGGTCGGGCACGATCGCGTCCGTTCAATCGAAGCGCGTCGATGTTATGGGCGGCACCATGGGTTGGACTGCGCAACGCTCAAAAATTATGCTGCTGTCGGACCCCATCCATTACTTTAAGAATGGCATCATGCAGGTCAACAAGAATAACTGGTCGAGCCTGAAAGACTTGGAAGGTAAGAAGGTAGGCACGATCACGGGCTTCTCGTTCATTCCTGAGCTGCGCAGAATTCCTGGCTTAAAACTCAGTCAGTACGACACATCTGACGCGGCTGTCCGCGACCTTTTGGCCGGTCGCATTGAAGCCGTGATTGGTGACCCACCTGTTGTTCAGTTTGCAATTTCACGCAACCCGCAGTGGAACCTGCGTTTCAACGCCTTTAAAGACAATAACCCCGAGTATCCCTTGCTTACCGGCTTGGGTCAGGTTGTTTTTGGCATCCACAAAGACAACAAGGATCTCTTGGTTGCTGTGAATACCGAAATCGCCAAACTCTGGAAAGGTTGTGAGATCAAAACAATTGGCGAGCGCTACGGCTTGGTACAAGACGTTTGGTACAAGCCCGTTGGCGATAACTTCCGCGCTGGCGTGGACCGTGCCGCTGACTGGCAATTACCTGGCTGTAAGTAACACCTGCAGAGCGTGGCAGCGCCACGCTCTAACCGGAGACATCCGATGACCGAAGTATTGTTGCGTATTGAAAATCTCGTTAAGAGTTATGACTCTCTCGAAGTACTCAAGGACATATCGCTTGAGTTGACCAAGGGCGAAACGCTGGCGCTCATTGGGCCCAGTGGGTCAGGTAAATCTACCTGTCTGCGTTGTATCAATTATTTGGAATACCCCACCGGTGGGAGTATCCATTTGGCAAATGAGCGTATTGGCCAACTACCCGATAAGCGGGGTGGCTGGCGGCATATGAGCGATCGCGAGTTGGCGTCCCAGCGCACGGAGATCGGCATGGTTTTTCAATTATTTTATCTGTGGCCACATTTGACAGTGCTTGAAAACGTGGCCCTTGCACCCCGTCGTGCACAAGGCCTGAGCGCTAAGGCATCTCAGCAGTTGGCATTCGAAATGTTGGAACGTGTGCAGATGTCGCACAAATCCGATGAGTATCCAGAACGACTGTCTGGTGGGCAGCAGCAGCGCGTCGCCATCGCTCGCACATTGGCGCAGCAGCCGAAAGTTATTTTGTTTGATGAGCCCACATCTGCACTCGACCCCGAATTGGTTGGCGAAGTGCTCAATGTCATTAAGAGTCTGGCAAACGAGGGGCGGTCTATGGTGCTCGTTACACACGAAATCCAATTCGCTCTGGACGTCGCCGACCGCGTCATCTTTATGGACGGTGGCGTGATTGTCGAGGAAGGTCCGGCTGCTGACGTTATCAACAATCCACAAAAAGAGCGTACGCGCGCATTTTTTAATCAAACGACGAATGAGCCATCGTTGCAAGGGACCGCGTAATGGGATTTTTTCAGATTCTTGCGGGACTGGCGGTTGGGGCTGTCACTGCATTGAAAATTGCGCTGGGTGCCGCCGTCCTGGCGTTCATAGTTGGTTTGCTGTTAGCGCTGATCCAAGTTTTTTGGGGCGGTCGTTGGACGCGTCTCCTGATTGCCGCTTATGTCGAGTGGATGCGAAATGTACCCGCGTTAGCGCACCTCTTCCTACTCTATTTTGGCTTGGCTGCTGTTGGGGTTCGCATGAGCCCGTTAGCAGCGGCCATCACGGGCTTGGGTTTGGTGGGGGCAGCCGTCCTCTGCGAGGTATTTTCCGCCGCTTTCCGGACGTTACACGCGGGGCAGCGTGAAGCCGCCTTGGCGGTGGGGCTTACACCCTGGCGCACGTTACGTTTTGTGCTGATCCCACAAATGATGCGCCTGTCATTGCCATCGATTGCCAACTTCTCCAGCCAGCTTATCAAAGACACCTCAATTGCGTCAGCTATTGCAGCGCCTGAGGTGATGTTTTTTGCGCGCAACCTTGTCACATCGACGTTCGACTTAACCGTCATTTATGCCGCTGCGCTGTTACTTTACGCGGCAATGGTTTGGCCTGTTGCATGGGTGTTTTCTGGCATCGAGAAACGCTTGGAGACTTCCCGATGATTGATTTTTTCAGCACCTACGGCGAACACTGGTCGGACTGGTCTGTCCGCTTGTTTGAGGCAGCACAGATCACCGCGTTGCTTTCGTTCGCTGGCTTTTCGATTGCCCTTGTCCTCGGTGCTGCTTTAACCATGGCCATGCGCAGTTCTAATTGGGCGCTCCGCGCCGTGTGCAGGGCCTTTGTGGAGCTGATGCGAACAGTGCCATTGTTAGCTTTGCTGCTGGCGCTTTACTTTGCGTTGCCGCCACTGGGTCTCACACTCACCGCTTTTTGGGCAGGTTCTATTGGTTTGGGTTTGCACGGATCAGCGTATATCGCCGAGATCCTGCGCGGTGGTTTGATGTCGGTACATAAGGGGCAGCGTGAGTCCGCACTAGCGGCTGGTCTTTCACCGTTACAGGTGTTTGTGCGCGTGGTGTTTCCACAGGCGCTACGTGTCATCTTACCGCCTCTGCTCAATACCTATGTGGCTTTGCTGAAAGACAGTTCGTTGTGCGCACTCATTGCAACCGATGAACTGATGATGGCGGCGCGCGCTATTTCAAGTGAGTCCTTTCTCCCTATGCATATCTTCTTGCTGGTCGGCGTGCTTTATTTCTCGATTGCCTTTCCGCTTTCCATGTTGTCGCGCTGGTTGCAAAGCCGCCTAAATAGGGGTCGAAGAATGACTGGGAAAGTCACATGACCGTGATGACTAATGAGGACGTTCTTTTTGCCGGTCTGGTGGCGCAAGTTGCGCTGCTTGATCGAGGCGAGCTGAGCAGCGAGACCCTGGTGGACTTGCAAATTTCGCAGGTGGGGCAACATAACGCAAAACTTAACGCCTTTGTCCACTTGGGTATAGATCGTGTCCTCGAGCAAGCGAGGGCGATGGACATGTTGCGCCGATCAGGTACCGTTCTTGGACCACTACACGGTGTGCCCATTGCGATCAAAGATTTATTTGATGTGCAGGGTATGCCCACGACTGGCGGTTCGAAGTCCTTGCCCCCTCGTATGGCGTCTCGCTCCGCTGGTGCGGTCAGAAAGCTTGAGCAAGCTGGCGCCATCATCATGGGCAAGACGCAGACTGTTGAATTTGCTTTTGGAGGTTGGGGTACCAACGCGGTAATGGGCACACCCTGGAATCCTTGGAACATGACAACGCATTACGTCCCCGGCGGCTCTAGCAGTGGCTCCGCTGTTGCGGTGGCATCGGGTATGGTCGGCGGCGCGCTAGGAACCGATACGGGCGGATCCGTACGGATACCAGCGGGATTGTGTGGTCTCACTGGGCTAAAAACCAGTCCCGGTTTGGTGTCGCGCCATGGCCTGATGGCGCTGTGCCCGACCCATGATTCTGTCGGACCCATCGCCCGCACTGCCGCAGACTGCGCCTTGCTATTCGATGTGATTGCCGGCCCTGACCCTGCTGATTCAAATACGTGGTCGGCGCGGCACCCCGATACGCGCGCTGGTTTGAATCGCTCGATCAAAGGCATGCGGTTTTGGGCCTTCCCTGAGGCTGAACAAGGCCATGCCAGCGCGAATCAGTTGCAGGCATGTTTGGACACTGAGCGTTTGCTGACCGATCTGGGTATGCAAGCCTTTCACAAGCCGTTGCCATTCAGCTGTGAGACTGTCATGAAGGTTGCCGGGCAGTTGATGAGTGCCGAGGCATATGCGTCATTGGGTGAGATCGTCGAGCGTGATGATTTGCTTTTTGACCCCACTATTCGTCGCCGTATCCTCACAGGTAAAACCATCATGTCGGCCACCTATCTCAACTTAATGGCACAACGTTCGGCATTGGTTATTGCTATGCATGAGGCGCTGGCCACGGTTGATTTCTTGATATTTCCCACCAATGCGATTGCGGCGATCCCAGTCGATATGGTTGATGAAAACAGCTATCCACTTTCCATCTATGGTCGATTCGTCAACCTAATGGATTTGTGCGCATTGGCAATTCCCGCTGGATTCGACGCAAACGGTATGCCCTTATCTGTTCAGCTGATCGCCTCGAAGGGTCGGGAGGCCACCATACTGGCCGTTGGACACGCCATTCAGGCGAATACCCAATGGCACCTAAAACGCCCCGATGGACTGAGAGCCCCGTCATGAAAATCGCCGTCATCGGCGCTGGTGTTGTGGGTTGTGCAACAGCTTATGCCTTGCTGCGTGAGGGGTGCGAAGTTCACCTCTTTGACAAAGAAGAAGGCCCCGGTTTGTTGACGAGTAAAGCCAATGGTGCGCAGCTTAGCTACGCGTACGTTGAGCCCTTTGCAACGCCCCAGACGCTGCTATCGTTACCATTGATGTTGCTATCGCCAACATCAGCGGTTCGCTGGAAACCCAGCTTGAGTTGGGATGCTTGGAAGTGGCAGTTTGCATTTCTATGGGCCTGTCGTCCGGCGCAAGTTGTGCGTGGGACACAGCATTTGCTCAATTTGGCGTCCGAAAGCCGGGAGGTCCTATCGCGTTGGGCCCTTGAGGAGGGGTGGCAGTTTCAACATCGTGTTGCCGGTAAATTGGTTTTGTGCGGGAACGATCGCGTGTGGGCCGTTCAAAAGAAGCAGGTCGCACTTCAGGCGGAAATGGGCTGTCATCAACAACTGTTGTCGCCGTCAGCGTGCGTTGAGCAAGAGCCAACACTGACCCATTACGAATCAAATTTTGTGGGTGGAATATGGACGCCCGATGAAGCAGTGGCCGACCCGCACCTACTCTGCATCGAAATGGTAAAGAGTATTCAGGCGCGTGGCGGTCACGTGCATTGGTCGTGTGAGGTTGATGCCTTGCCTGCACGCAGAACAAATGCAGGTGTAACGCTGAAAACATCTAAAAATGAATTGTTTTTTGATCGTGTCGTTTTGGCCGCAGGACCCCTGGGCGCAAGGTGGTCCGCGGCATCTGGCTTTTCATTACCGGTACAACCGATCAAGGGTTACAGCATGACGCTAGACCTCAAGCCAGGTCAAACATTACCCAAATGCAGCGTTACTGACTTAAGTTTGAAGACTGTTTTTGCACCACTTGACGGCCGTTTGCGCGTCGCAGCGATGGCCGAACTTGTAGGGCATGACTTGTCGTTACCAGCCAAAAGGCTCGCGCAAATGCAGGCGAGTGTCGAAGCTATTTTTCCAGGAATGTGCGATCACGCCGATCCCAAGTCATGGGCTGGTTTGCGCCCAGCAACACCTGACTCGTTACCCATCATTGGCAGGAGCCCCCGCGCCAATGTTTACCTGAACGTTGGCCAAGGTGCCCTAGGGCTGACCCTGGCCGCTGGCAGTGCGGTACGGCTGGTAAAAGCCCTTAATCTCTAGGTGTTTTCCGCCGCTTAGCGCTCGAACGTCACAAAATCAAAGCTGAGCGCGGCGGCCGCATCGGGTGCGGGATTGTGTGGCTCACGGGCGGTCTCGCGCCACTCGGACGGCAAGGAGAAGTCCACCTCCATCCCGATGGCCTCGCGGTTGAAGTCATCGATGACATGGAACAACCGAAACGTCCTGCCGTCTTCGAGCTGGTCGTGCATGAAGTCCATCGACCACACTTGGTTGATGCCCTCTGGCACGGTGAGCGCCTCAGGCTTGTCGCGCACCAAGCGCTTTCGCGGCTTGATCCGCAAGTTGAGCTCCAGCTCTTTGTAGATGCGGTACACGCGCTTGTGATTGCATTTGAAGCCCCTGATGTTGCGCAAATACAGGTAACACAGGCCAAAGCCCCAGTTGCGGTGGTTGTCGGTCAAACGCAGCAGCCAGTTGGCCACTTCGGTATTCTCTGCGTCGAGTTTGCGCTCATAACGAAAGCACGATTCGCTGATGGCAAACGCCTGGCAGGCCACCCGTATGCAAACACCGCACTCGCTCACTGCTCTTTTGGCCATCTCCCGTCTGTGAGATGGCCTCACCACTTTTTTTCGAGCGCCTCCGACACGATCTCGGCAAATGTCGGGTACCGCAAAGCCCGCTTCAACCCGTTTGACCGCATCCATGATCTGGCTATCGGTGAACTTTGACTTTCTCTTGTAAAACCTCTTCCATCGGGAAAAATTCTACTTCTCATGCCTTTGGTTCTCGGGGACGATTACCCTCTGGGGAGAACGGAGCAAGCAGTGCCTATAAATAAGTTGGCTGCTTTTATAGTGCTCATTATTTCGTTAGCTTATATTATGAATATCAACCGTAATGACGCGCAGCAGTAACTGCTAACTACCCCGCTCCCGCCCTGTAGAACAGCTAAAGATGGGCGAATCTGCTTCATTGGCGGGTGTTGTCACAGTGGGCGTGCGAGTGGAACCGCATCAAGCCCGTATCCGACCACATAGCGCGGCATCACCCTGACCAACAGGGCGTTGCTAGACAAGCAGCGCGCCGACGTAAGTGCGTGTCGACCGGATGCGGACCTACGCATCCAAACCCGGTCAATGACCGCGCGTTCGCGCCGTTTGCTCAGGTAACAAGCCGCGCGGCCTGAATCGCAGCGTGACCAATAAGATCAACCCCATGGTGATCAGCCTCATATGCGCTGCGCTATCTAGTAAATGAGCTCTTAACGCACTGTCTGCATCCATGCCAGACGTGAGGAAGTTGAGCAATGCGTAGCCCATAGGCTCGGCCTCTACCCAGAAGAACCAAATAACAAAACCACCGACGATGGAGCCCAAGTTGTTACCAGAACCCCCCACGATGACCATGACCCATATTAAGAAGGTAAACCGCAAGGGGTTGTAGGTCGTGGGCGTAAACTGCCCATCAAACGTGGTCATCATTGCACCAGCGATACCCACCACAGCGGAGCCCAGGATAAATACCTGCAAATGGCGTCCTGTGACGTGTTTACCCATCGCTTCTGCCGCTGTTTCGTTGTCACGAATCGCGCGCATCATACGGCCCCATGGTGACTTAATCGCTGTTTGAGACAGCCAGTAGAGAACGAGCAACACGCCTAAGGCCAGCCCAGCGGAGCATACTTTTACGTAGATGGAGGTGAAGTCCTGCACGTCTGCGCCAAACCAAACGGCCCACTCTTGCGCCCAAACCTGTTGCTGTAAGTCGTACTCATAAGGCATCGGACGGGGAATACCGTTAACGTTCTTTACGCCCCGGGTGAGCCATTCCTCGTTTTTCAGCACCGCAATAATGATTTCTGAAATCCCCAAGGTAGCAATAGCCAAGTAGTCTGAACGCAAGCCCAACGTGATTTTCCCAATGACCCAGGCCACACCAGCGGCAAGCACGCCGCCAACCGCCCAAGCAACCCACACGGGCAAACCCAAGCCCCCTAAGAAGCCTGTTTGCGCCGGGTTGACTGACTCAATAAGGTTGGTGGCGGGATCAAAAAAGTACCGCGCCGCAAAATAACCGAGCACGATAACTGTCGCCATGCCCCACCCGCGCACATAGCCCTTGGGCAAGCGGCGATAAGCCGCAATAGCCAGCAAAATAGTCGCGACCGTGGTGACGATACCCATGCCGATACCCGCACCACCCACCGCCCAAGCTTCTGGTACGGGCTTCATGGTCACCAATACGGCAGACATACCACCGAGGGCGGCAAAGCCCATCAAGCCCACGTTAAACAAGCCCGCATAACCCCACTGAATATTCAAGCCCAATGACATGATCGAGGCAATGAGGCAGTAGTTAAGGATGGTCAGCGACAGCGACCAACTTTGAAAAACGCCGACCAGCACCAAGGCGGTGGCCATGAAGGCAAACGCCAGGGGGGCTTGTTGTTTCAGTAGCTTCATACGGATTTCCCCGCAAAAATTCCGGTTGGCTTAAAGAGCAAGACCAACACCAAGATCACAAATGACACCGCAAACTTATAGTCCGTAGAGAGCAGCTGCACCAACCCTTCGGGTGCCCACGACTCCGGCACTAAATAAGTCAGAAACTTTTTATAGGCATACGTGACAGTCACTTCAGAAAACGCGATGACAAAGCCACCAGCAATGGCGCCCAGCGGGTTGCCTAGGCCGCCCACAATTGCGGCCGCGAAGATGGGCAACAGCAACTGAAAGTAAGTGAATGGCTTAAAGCCTTTATCCAAACCGTACAGAGTTCCTGCAATGGTTGCGAGCGTGGCAGACAGTATCCACGTGATCATCACCACACGCTCGGGGTTGATCCCGGAGAGCAAAGCCAAGTCTTCGTTGTCAGAATACGCCCGCATGGACTTGCCTGCGCGGGTACGGTCCAAAAACCAAAATAAAGCGGCGACCACAATGATTGCCGTCACGATGGTCAAACCCTGACTGGTTTTGAACGCAATGCCTTCATCCAAACCCGTGAGCTTCTTAAACTCACCAAAACGAATGATGAAGCGCTCGCCATCAGAAAAGCGTTGGTCGCCAGTGCCAATCACGAAGCGCACCAAGCCGTTGAGCACAAACATCAGGCCAATGGATGAGATCAAAAACACCACCGGCGCTGCCCGCACTTTGCGTTGATGGCGGTACACCAAGCGGTCAGAGATCAACACCATGGCTGTCGTGGCCAGAATACCAAACGGGATCGCCAGTAACGCCGTTGGCAAGGGGTCAATACCGATACCCATGCTTTGAAAAACAGAGGTCACCAGAATAACGGACATCGTGCCAAACGCCATGGTGTCACCATGGGCAAAATTGGAAAAGCGCAGAATGCCGTAAACCAAGGTCACGCCCAGCGCCCCCAGCGCCAGTTGGCTGCCATAGGCCGTCGCAGGAACAATCAAAAAATTGCTGAGCAACATAAACGCGTTCAGAATATCGTGCATTTATTTGCCTCCTAAGAAGGTACGGCGAACTTCTGGGTTGGCCATTAGCGCCTCCCCTGTGTCCGTGAAACGGTTGCTGCCCTGCACGAGCACGTAGCCCTTGTCGGCAATGTTTAGCGCTTGGCGAGCGTTTTGCTCGACCATCAAAATAGCGATGCCGGTTCGGGCAATCTCGATGATGCGATCAAACAGCTCATCCATCACGATGGGCGACACGCCTGCGGTGGGCTCGTCGAGCATCAACACCTTAGGTTGTGTCATCAAGGCGCGGCCCACCGCAACTTGTTGGCGTTGACCACCAGACAGTTGGCCAGCAGGTTGCTTGCGCTTTTCTTTCAAAATCGGGAACAAGTCGAAGACCTGTTCAATGGTTGCTCTAAAGTCGTCCTTACGCAAAAAGGCCCCCATCTCGAGGTTTTCCTCAACGGACATAGACGTGAACACGTTGTTCGTTTGCGGAACAAACCCCATACCAAGCGCCACCCGGTCCTGTGGTGTGAGGTGGGTAATGTCTTGCCCCTCTAACTGCACGGCGCCTTCACGAATAGTCAGCATGCCAAACAGCGCCTTCATCGCGGTCGACTTGCCCGCCCCGTTGGGGCCCACAATCACGGCAATCTCACCACGCTCCACCGCAATCGTGCAGTCGTTCAAGATATCGGCGCCACCGTAGCCACCCGTCATGCTTTGGCCAATGAGAAAGCTCATGCCTTAGCTCCTGTCTTGTTCTCTGTCTTGTTCTTTAATCCACGCCCCAAGTAGGCTTCAATCACGTGCTCGTTGGCGATCACTTCGGCCGCCGTACCCTGCGCCAACACGCGTCCTTCAGCCATCACAATCACGGGGTCACACAAGCGTTCAATGAAATCCATATCGTGCTCGATCATGCAAAAGGTGTAACCACGCTCTTTGTTGAGACGAATAATGGCATCGCCTAGCGTGTTCAACAAGGTGCGGTTAACACCCGCGCCCACCTCATCAAGAAACACGATCTTGGCATCGGTCATCATGGTGCGGCCCAGCTCAAGTAGCTTTTTTTGACCGCCCGATAAATTACCTGCCAGCTCATCAGCCACATGGCTGATTTCTAAAAACGCAATCACGTCTTCCGCCTTAGCGCGGACGCGCTCCTCTTCCGCTCTAACCTGACCAGGACGCAACCAAGCATCCATCAAGCGTTCACCTGATTGGTCGCCGGGCACCATCATCAAGTTCTCACGCACCGTTAACGTCGAAAACTCATGCGCAATTTGGAAGGTGCGCAACATGCCTTTCGCAAACAGCTGATGCGGCGCCAGACCGGTAATGTCCTCCCCGTCCAGAAACACGTGGCCGGCGCTGGGCTTGTAGTGCCCCGCAATCACGTTAAACAACGTAGTCTTGCCGGCGCCGTTCGGGCCAATCAAACCGGTGATCCGGCCTGTTTCAAGCGACAACGACACGTCATCGACGGCATGAATACCGCCAAAGTGCATCTTGAGATTTTTAACTTTGATCATGACAACAATAAAACAAACGGCCCAAGCGGTGCGCTTGGGCCGTCTTTACATCTAAGAGGTAAGGGGTCCGAAGACCCGCCTACTTAGCGGTAGCCTACCGTGTCGAACTGGCCGCCTTTGACAACCACTTCGCGATAGCTGCCTGCGCTTTCACCGGGCTCAATCAGCTCAACCGCTGATGCACCGACGTAGTCGATTTGCCCGCCCTTGGCCAATATCGCCAATCCTTTGGCAATCTCTCCAGGGTAGATTTTTTCACCAGGGGCGTTGGCAACTTCAAACACCTTGGCCTTGAACTGGCTGCTGTCCGTTGACTTTGCTGCCTGCATCGCCAAGACGGTCAATGCAGCGGCGTCGTATGACTCTGGAGAGTAAGGGCCGTCCTTGAAGCCAGCCTTGGCCGCCAGTGCGGTGTACTGCTTGGCTCCTGGGCTGTCAGTGCCTGGAACGACACCAAAAGAGCCGTTCAAGCCGCTACCAATGGCCGTTGTCAAGCTTTCACCGATCATGGCGTCAGGCAAGAAGAATCGCTCAAACGCACCCGTGTCTAAGGCGGAGCGGATGATGCCGCGGCCACCTTGGTCCAAGTAACCGGCAACAATCAAGATATCACCGCCAGCTGAGGCCAACGCACCCACTTCCGCCGAGTAGTCGCCCTTGCCATCTTCGTGCGATGCGTAGGTAGTGATCGTGCCACCTGTCGCTTCTACATTGGTCTTGATGCTGTCAGCCAAGCCCTTGCCGTAGTCGTTATTGGTATACGTCAAAGCAGCAGACTTGATGCCTTTTTCTTTGAGCATTTGCGCAATAATCTGACCTTGACGTGCGTCTGAAGGCGAGGCGCGGAAGAACAAGCCGTTATCTGGAATAGTTGTCAGCGCGGGCGATGTCGCGGAGGGCGAGAACAAAACGATGCCCTTTGCCATTGCAACGTTCTTCAACATAGCCGTTGTTGCACCTGAGCACAAGCCACCAATAATGGCTTTTACTTGCTCAGAGCTCACCAAACGCTCAGCAGCAGCCGTTGCGGCAGCGGCATCGATACAGGTGCTATCGGCGCGAACAGCCGTGATGGTTGTGCCACCCAAGAAAGCGCCGCTATCGCTGGCTTCTTTTAGTGCCATCTCTGCACCGGCAGCCATAGGGCCAGCCAGTGATTCCGCGGGGCCAGTGAACCCGAGCGCCACACCAATTTTGATGCCATCGCTTTCCACAACGCGAGTAGCGGGGGCTCGATCGCTAAGCCACCACAGCCCTATTCCAACCAAAGCGGCCGCCAACGCGGCTACCGTGAAAAGTTTCTTCATATCGACTCCTAAGTTTTGTTAGACCACGGATTGTCCCATGCGCCGAAGCACAATGGAAAGCTCGATTTTTACTTATATTAGGTACAAAACAAACTATTTATAGTATTT
>Ga0209654_1002180_pt1 | contig 13918 bp, 16 predicted proteins | sample SaaInl1SG_22_DNA_FD_184646 | JGI IMG/M metagenome (GOLD analysis project Ga0209654, IMG submission 184646) | Marine microbial communities from expanding oxygen minimum zones in the Saanich Inlet - ESP_161SG_22_DNA (SPAdes) (version 2) | ecosystem: Environmental > Aquatic > Marine > Intertidal... | reverse complement strand
AAAATTATGAAATTGGTACGCCCGCACAGCTGCGCCAAAAATTAAAAACCCCTTAAAAAATCTTTCCTCCGTTTTTCCTTATCATTGGAAACTGGCTATTTCCTCCAATAATAGCGGGGTTTTGGCGCAAAAGGTTAATGGCTTTATTCTGGCTGGCAGAAAAACCAAAAATACGCGCGAGACCAGATAATGACACCCCCACGCCTATCCCTTGCGGCTATGCTGATAGCCACGTTCACCCTGATTGCCCCGCCTGTCTTTGCGGGCGACTGTACGCGCCTTTGCGATTGGGAATTTATGAAAACTGCCACCGCACAAGATATACAGGCAGAAATAAATAAAGGCGCAGATATTGAAGCTAGAAATAAATGGGGCACAACCCCTCTGCATAGCGCGGCTGCAACGGGCAATGCTGAAGCAGTTGCCGCCCTGCTACAGGCTGGCGCAGATATTGAAGCCAGAACAGAAGGCGGCTTCACCCCCCTGCATGAAGCGGCCGCAACGGGCAAGGTTGAGGCTATCACCACCCTGATAGAGGCGGGGGCAAATGTCGAGGCCAGAGATATAGAAGGCCTCACCCCTCTGCATAGGGCGGCAAATGCTGAGACTGTCACCGCCCTGCTACAGGCAGGAACAGATATTGAGGCCAGAACAGAAGATGGCGCACCCCCCCTGCATGGGGCGGAAAATGCTGAAGCAGTTGCCGCTCTGCTACAGGCTGGGGCAGATATTGAGGCCAGAAGCAAAGATGGCGAAACCCCCCTGCATAAGGCGGCCGGATTGGGCAATGCTGAGGCCGTTGTCGCCCTGATAGAGGCAGGGGCAGATATTGATGCCAGATCAAAAGATGGCGAAACCCCCCTGCATGTGGCGGCAAATGCTGAGGCCGTTACAGCCCTGATAGGGGCAGGTGCAGATATCGAGGCCAGAGCAGAAGGCGGCTTCACCCCCCTGCATTGGGCGGCCTTGTCGGGCAGGGCTGAGGCCGTTATAGCCCTGATAAAGGCTGGCGCAGATGGCAAAGCCAAAGGCACAAACGGAAAAACCCCTTTTGATTATGCAAAGGACAATGCCGACCTGAAAAACACAGAGGCCTACTGGCTGTTGAATGAGGCGCAATATTAGCCCTGTCCTTGGGTTCGGATTTTGCCCCGCAAATGCCCCGATGGTGGGCTGTGCCGCCAGCTTTATAAAATTCCGGTGGCGATAAGGCGTAATCCCATTATCAAAAAGGCTATCAGCACCAGTTTTCGGAACAGGGCTTGCGAGACGAAACCGCGCAGCATTTCGCCAACACGAAAGCCAGCCAAAACAGCGCCCAGACCAAGCAGCGAATGTATCAGCGTTTCGGTGGTTACCACGCCGGAAATCACCAGCCCGGCTGCCAGCGGAAAACACCCCGCCAGAAACAGAAAACCGGTCGCGCTGATAAATTTCTCCCTGGATACATTGCGGGCCAGAAGATACATGGCAACAGGCGGCGACCAGATAGAGCTGAGGCCGCCCAATATGCCGGAAAACAGCCCCACCCCGACCTGCCAGCCAATATGGCCGCTTACCGGCAGGGTAATGCCGAAAAGCAGATTAACCGAAAACGCCACCATAGCCGCCCCGATAGAGGCGGTCAGCAAACCGGCTGGATAGCTGTTGATAAATAAAGAAGTAACAAAAATGCTGAACATGATAGCCAGCGCGAAATAGCGATATTCCATCGCTGTCTGGCGCGGTTCAGGCGCACGTAGAAATTGCATCAGATTGGTGAAAATAATCGGCAATAACATCAGGGAAATAGCGGTTTTGGGGGCGATGAACAGCGTTAGAAACGCCATCGCGGCGGCTGGCAATCCAATCCCCAAAAAGCCTTTGACAATGCCGGCAACAAAAAATACCAGCAAAATCAGCACGGTTAATTCGATGCTCACCCCGGGCAGCAAGAGCATCCCCCATATCCTGTCCAGCATCGCTGTTAACCCTTGCTTACAATTCCATTTATTCCGGTATTATTCTTTTTGGCCTTATTTTTTTTGGTTCAGGCTAGAGATATTGGCGCACTTCATTCAGTTTTTTTTGCACCGCCAGAGGGTTATCAATATTTTTCATAATCACTTGGCCCGATCCGGTACCGGTGACCCTGATATTTCCTGCCCCCAGGATGCGTTGCAGGATAGACTGGTTAAGATTTACCTCTTCAATGCGGTTAAAGCTCATTTCCTCGGTTTTCCGGCTTATCAGGCCGCGCTTTATCACCAGTCTTTTATTGGTCAGCGCTCTTTCAGTTGTCCATTTTTCGATATACATGGATATAAAGACAAAGATGCCCACAATCAGCCAGCCCAAAAAGACAAGCGCCAGCCAGGCAAAAAGGGCATGGGTCCAGTGAAAGGATATTTCCATCTCGATGGTTTCATTATCGGGCAGGGTGCTTTTTATATATTTCATCGGCAGGACATTCTTCTCCGGGCCTGGGGGATAAGGGGCAGTCATAAAATTAACCAATAATTTTATGTCAGGTCAAACGCGGTATAACGGACAGAACATCAGCTTGTCCAGGCTATGCGCGCCAGTCACATTACGCACTGGTCACATTACGCACTGAATATATTCAATCTCTCGGCTGGTAGTTGGATAAATACTTTTTGTCCTTCTGAAAATTCCACTTTGTCAGACAGGTCAACAACAAATATCATGCCTATATCTGTCTGAACATTATATTCAACCTTGCTTCCAATATAGGTTGCCTTATCAATCGTGCCGACAAGAGAAGAGGCTGTTTTTTTGGTGTGCAGCTTTATATATTCAGGCCGAATAAGGGCAGATGCCTTGCCGTTTGCAGATGTCACAGCCGGCTTTTTGATGCTCAAATTACCTAATTTAATGGTTTTTTCAGATTGTTTGCTGCCGGTAACCTCGCAAGGAAGAATGTTTGAATCACCAATAAAATTCGCGACAAACAGGCTTTGGGGACGTTCATACAGATCGCGTGGTGAGCCAATTTGCGAGATTCTGCCATCTTCCATGACAATGATCTGGTCAGAAACCGCCAGCGCTTCTTCCTGATCGTGGGTGACATACACAACGGTCAAATTCAAACGTTGTTGCAGGTCGCGTATTTCATCGCGGACAGAGCGTCTTAATTTTGCGTCCAGATTGGATAAAGGCTCGTCAAATAACAATACTTGCGGCTCCAGTACCAGTGCCCGTGCAACCGCAACACGCTGTTGCTGGCCACCGGACAGCTCGCTTGGGTAACGGTCTTTCAGATGTTCCAGCCCGACCAGTTCAAGACCGGAACGCGCCTTTTCTGCGGCATCGCTCTTTGAAAATCCGGAAAAAATCAGCCCATAACAGACATTCTCAAACACTGTTTTATGGGGGAATAGGGCATAAGACTGAAATACCATGGACACATCGCGATCCGAGGCTGGATGGTGGGTAACATTCGCCCCGCCAATAATAATGTCCCCCTTGCTTACCGCTTCAAGGCCGGCAATCATTCTGAGCGTTGTTGTTTTACCGCAACCAGAAGGGCCCAGTAATGTTACAAGCTCTCCTGCCTTAACATGAAATGAAATGTCGTTCACCGCGAGAGATTGCTGGCCATAAATTTTTGTTACATGCTCAAAGACAACTTCTGCGGCATTGCTCTTCACCCCAAAATTTTTCATCTCAGTTTCTCCGTCAAGACGTTGTTTTTTCGGCCTGTCTATGTGTAACAGCTTTGCCAACAGCGATTTGCATAATGACAATTATTATCAACATCAGAACAATCAGCGTGGTGGAATAGGCGATAGCCAAACCGTAATCATTGTTTTCCACCCTCCCGATAATATAGCTGGTTGCCATGTCATATTCTGCACTAACAAGGAAAATCACTGCCGAAATGGCCGTCATGGAGCGCACAAAGCTGAATACAAGGGCTGCCAGAATGGCCGGTCTTAATAACGGCAGAATTATTCGTGTAAAAGTTTGAAACGAATTTGCGCCAAGGGTGAGGGAGCTTTCATCCAGACTCTTGTCCAGCTGGCTCATCGCGGCGACGCCCGATCGCAGGCCAACAGGCATATTTCTGAAGATAAAGCTGACAATAAGAATAATGCCTGTACCGGTTATTTCAATTGGCGGCACATTAAAGGCAAGAATATAGCTTACCCCGATAACCGTGCCCGGAATGGCAAAGCTAAGCATGGTTCCGAATTCAAAGACGTTCTTGGCAGCAAAATTATGCCGCGACAATAAATAGGCAATAATCAGCCCCATCGCCGCTGTCAGGGGGGCAGCTATCAACGCAATTGTCAATGTTGTCCAGAAAGAGTTCCAGGCAGAGCCTGTCCATTGCACCCCATCTTCGCCGAAATTGAATGAAAAGGCGGTAAGATAATGTTTGAAGGTCAGGCTGTAATCCAGCCCCCATGAATTAACAAAACTGCCATAAACAATGATGGAATAAATAATTACTGTAAAGGCACCCCATGCAAGACCTGTGACGATAATGGGCACAGATAACATATTTGGCAGGCGCATGGGCAAACCGGCATCTCCCTTGCCTGTGATTGTTGTATAGGATTTTTTGCCTAGCCAGAAACGTTGAATATAAAACGCCACCAATGTGAAAGATAACAGAACAATAGCCAGCACCGCTGCTTTGCCCTGATCATATTGCGCCCCGACAATCGCAAAAAAGATTTCCGTAGACAGCACATCATAATTGCCGCCCAGCACAAGCGGGTTGCCAAAATCAACCATACTTTCAATAAATCCGAGCAAAAAGGCATTGGCAATGCCTGGCCGCATCAAGGGCAAGGATATGGTTTCGAAAACCTGAAGCGGCTTTGCCCTTAATGTTTGACCAGCCTCTTCTAAAGACGGGCTTATGCTCTCAACCACACCTATCAGCACCAGAAAGGCTATCGGTGTATAGGCAAGTGTCTGGGCAAGCACAATCCCGGGTAATCCATATATCCATCTGCTCGGGGCAACCCCGAAAAGGTCTGCAAAAAAGGTTGTAACAATGCCGGATAATCCGAATAACAGAATTATCGCCAGCCCGATAACAAAGGGCGGAGTAATAATTGGCAGGACACTCATCGCCCGGATAACCCGCCTGAATTTCAAATTTGTGCGGGTGACAAGAAGCGCAAAAACCAGACCAAGACCTGTTGTAAGTGCGCCAACAATAACCGCCATAAATAGCGAGTTCAGTGCAACACCGCATCGCCCCGCCCCGATAATACAGCCAAGAGACCAAATCCGTTTGTCGGTAAATTTCTCTATGAATATATAGAAAGAATAGCTGTTTTCCTCATTTATAAAGCCCAGCAAAAACAGCTTGCAAATAGGATAAAAAATAAAGATAGCGACGAGCAGAACAACAAAAATGATCATGCTGATGACAAATTTATCACCGTATGCCCCGCGTCTTTCCGCTACCCCGACTGAAAAAATAAACAGGATTGACAGATAATAGAATATCGCCCCATAGCCCATGCCAAATTGGCGATCTGACAAGGGGCCAAACAGCTCATTCATCCAGGCAAATTGCCAACCTCTGATGCCAATGGATAAACCCTGGGCAAAAAGCCAGAACAGGCCAACACCCCCGCCGATAAGAAACAAATATGTTTTAAGTTTGCTATCATTCGGGGCAAAAAGTGCCAGCCCTGATATGATGAACGGCATAATAAGAGGGGCAAGCCACAGCTTCTCCCCCATAAACAAATGCCAGAATAGTGGCGCATAATCTGAATCAAACAGATAATCAGATACCATCCATTCAAAGCTGAAAAAGCCGTCTTCTATGCCATACCATGGCAATAGCAGACACCCTAAAAAACCGACTGCCAGCCATAGGCTGACAGTCGCGTTTGTTTTTGTTGTCAGGCTCTTAATCACTGAACTTCTTTCACCTTGTTTCAGCAATGCCATAACGTGGTTTATTGGGCATAAACCTCGTCATCCCACTTTTTCAGCAGACGCTTGCGCTCGGCGCTTGAGCCATATTTTTTGAAGTCGTAATCTATCAGCTTGATAGAGGACAGATCAGGTGCAGAAGGGGATGTCTCTGCCCCTTTATTTGAGGGTACCTGATAGGCCTTCACCTGCAAGGCAAGGGATTGTGCTTCAGCACTTAGCGCCCAGTCATAAAACTTTTTGGCACTTTCCGGATTACGCGCGCCCTTGATAATCGACATTGAACCAATTTCATAGCCTGTGCCCTCGCAAGGCGCTACAACTTTAATTGGAAAGCCGGAAACAGCCTGCTTTACAGCGTCATGCATAAACACAATACCGATCGTATTTTCCCCTTTTGCAGCAGCCTTAATCGGTGCTGAGCCAGATTTTGTATATTGATTGATATTTTTGTTCAGACCCCGCATAAAGTCGAAGCCCTCATCCTCACCGAAAATTTGAACCATTGTTGCCAGGGTTGTATAGGCTGTTCCGGATGAGTTTGGATTTGCCATCTGTACATGACCTTTATATTCAGGCTTTAACAAATCTTTCCAACATGCCGGTACTGGCAGATTGTTTTTCTTTAGCAGATCTTCATTATAGCCATAGCCAAGGGCACCGGAATAAATGCCAATGGTTTTGTCAGACGCAGATGCTGCCTGACGTAATGCCCAATCCTGCAATTGCGAGCGCATGGGCGATTTATATGCCTCTGTCAGACCTTCTTCTGCGGCTTGCAGATGTGGGTCACCTGTACCACCCCACCAGACATCTCCTTTTGGGTTGGCGGCTTCGGCCTTTATTTGCGCAAATGTCTCGCCAGAGCTTTTCCGGGTCATATTCACCTTGATCCCGGTGGCAGCCGAAAATTCTTTTGTCATCATCTGACACCAGTCTTCCTGCGCACTGCAATAAAACGTTAATTTATCGGCTGCGATCGCACCAGACGCCCAACTCATTGACAGGCCAGCAATGGCCAAGGTTATGTATTTATTCATGATTTCCTCCCTCTTTTTTTAAGAAATTAAATTAATAATGCTTTTATCACAAAAATATTGCAACTTTATTATGGTAGCAAAATTATCAAATATTTAACTTAATCAAAACAGGCCATTGGCAGATTATAGACAGGTGTATTTATGAGAGAAAAAACGGTTTCTTCTTCCCTGAGATATGCGTTCGCTGAAAACCTGATTGGTGAGGCAGGGCAGATGGCCTTGTCATATTTTTCCAATCTCAGCCAGCTGGAAATCGAAAAAAAGGGCCATCAGGATCTGGTATCACAGGCAGATAAAAATGTTGAGATATTTATTCGTGAACATATCTCCGCCCAGTTTCCCAATGATGGCATTATTGGCGAAGAAGGGGGTGCTTCTGTTAGATCAGACAGCAGTGATTCTGGCTATCGATGGGTAATAGACCCAATTGATGGCACGGCCAATTTTGTATCCGGAATTCCGGCCTGGACGGTAGTTATCGCGCTGGTAAAAGATAATAGTGTCATTGCAGGTTTTATTTTTGACCCTGTTCTGAATGAGCTGTATACAGCCACGGCTGGCGGTGGCGCCTTTTGCAATGGAAAGCCGCTATCTGTCTCAGACGCACAAAGCCTGCATGACGGGTCGGTGGCAGTTGGCTTTTCAAACAGAAGCAAAGCCGGCTTCATCAATAAATTGGTCGATCAGATAGTGGATAATGGGGGGGTGTTCTACAGAAATGCCTCTGGTGCATTGTCTCTGGCCTATGTAGCAGCCGGAAAATTGACCGGCTATAGCGAAGATCACATGAATGCATGGGATTATCTGGCTGGCCAGCTTATGGTGAAGGAGGCGGGGGGGTATATTGAAGAGCAGGATATTGCAGATGTGCTTATAAATGGCGGCCGCGTAATTGCTTCTACGCCGGCTATTTTTTCTCAACTGGCAGCTTTCACGGAAAACGCGCTGAAATCCCATCCGAAGTGATCGATAAAACGCCCAATAATCAATAATTGTTTTATAGGAAAAAAATGTGGCGGAGAGGGTGTCCGTCATACCACTATCCAGTAGATGCTTTATTTGTCCAAAAAGTATAAATAAAATATAATATTTACAGTATATTAATATTATTATGGATTTTATCGGTTTTATTCGGATTGATGCGGTGGTAACGTATCATTGTGGGTAAATTGTGGGTAAATATCTATGCCAGTCCTTAAGGAAGTAGAAATAAAGAGTTTTATAAATCTTGGCATCAAGAAGCGTTATCGTGATAACCAAAACCTGTATCTGGAAACCACTAAAGCTAAAACAGGATATTGGGAGGTAATGCGGCATAATGCTGGTAAACGTTCTTATTGCAGGATTGGCAAATACCCAGACCTTTCTACAAAAGATGCCAGACGCCTAGCCCCAACTATTTATGACCTTTTAGCCCACACTGATGCCAAGCATTTAAAATCACTTTGCGGTATTACTACTGACCCTGAGCGCATAAAGCAGTTTGTAACAGGTGAGGTACAAACTATTAAGAAGATAGCGCCTAGTTTCGAGCGTTATGCGCGCGAGTGGTGGGAAACTAATATAAAACCTTCATCATTAGACCCCATAACAATTAGGCAGAAAATCCAGCAGCTAGAAAGTTATGCATTTCCAGCATTAGGCGCTAAACCAATCAATCAAGTTACTTTTGAGGATATTCGTAGGCTTATTCATCCTATGTGGATGCGTAAGGGCGAGAGAGGCGGCAACAAGGCTGGTAATGAGACAGCTAGGCGGCTGCTAGGCATTATCCGCGAGATTTTCCGTATAGCCCTTAATGACAGGGCAAATACACTTGTTGATGTAAACCCCACGCCTACAGCAAGAGATTTTCCGAGCCAAAAGAATAATGATGACCAGCATTACCGATCATTAGATTATAATGACGCGCCTCATTTCTGGAATTGGCTGCAAAATGAAAGCACATCGAACAAAATCACGAAGCTAGCTACGGCTATAGTGTTCATTCTTGGAAAGCGACAAAAAGAAGTTCGATTCCTCAAGTGGGAATATATTGATTTTGAGAATGCGGTATATAACGCACCGGGCTGGTTTTATAATCCAGAAGAGGGCAGGGATGTTCACTATACTAAGAATGGTGATGCTCATTCTACGCCCATACCGAGCCGCCTGATGGCTATGATGGCAGAGGTGAGGGAAATCACAGCAGCAAACCAATATGCGCTATCCCTGCACCCCACAAAGCCGTTATCGAACAATACAATCGCCAAATGCATTAGCAGCTACAAACCGCCAAGCAATCCAGAAATAATCTTGAATGCTCACGGGGCTAGGGGCACACTTGCTCAATGGATTGAGGATGTAGCACGTCCTAGAGATGGCATAGTGAAAAAGCTAATTTTACAGCACACATTAGACCAGCTGGAAAAGGCTTATTCTATCGATGTAGATAAAAGAGTGCCAGTAGAGGTAGAGCGAAGAGAAATCCTGCAAAAGTGGGAAGATTATGTGATGGAGGTTTAGGTGGATTGTTGTGATAATTGTAAATTTTGGCGTGTAACTGATGAAGAGGATGTGGATTACAGCAGGCCAGTTGTTGGAAAATGTCTACGATATGCACCATCACCGTCAGTGACAGTTGTACGCGAAGATGAAAAGCTTAAAAAAATTGACTATACTCATGTATTTTGGCCAAAAACTGCCAATACAGATTGGTGTGGTGATTTTGAATGGGACAAAGATTACGCCAAAGATAAAATTGATATATCAATCGCGAGATGAATGACGAAAACATTAATTAGCCAAATTTGGAGAGAGTATCAGGATACAGGCGATAAACGCTTGCTGGCTGATGCTGTTCGATATGCCGACTTTGGAAGCAATCCTCAAATACAAGATGAGATTTCCGCAATACTTCTAAAGAGTGCGGGTAAACGCTCGGACTATGACCAAAAATTACGCGATAGAGACATCGTTAGAGTTCATGAAATCAATCTGAAAAGTGGCCTGTCGATCACCGCTTCTTATGACAATATTAGCGAAGAATTGGGCTTGAGCGCAGATGCAGTCCGTAAAGTAATTGAAAAATCAGCGGAAAAACCTGACTAAGTAATTCCATACTATTTCATCCTAAAACAGCCGAAAAAGGGGAATACAAACCTTTGGAGGCCAGTATGGTTCAGAAACAATATGATTTATTGCGTCCATATTTGAATGCGACTGAAACTGCTTACTTCATCCATTATGAAAAAAGCCAGTTTCATGCAGATGTAAAAAACCGCCCAGATTTTCCTAAACCCATAAGACTGTCCGACCACAAGGTGCTTTGGAAAAAGGCTGATCTTGAGGCGTGGCTTACAGCAAAGATGGTGGCCGAAAATGATGGATGAATATGACCGCAGGGTAACAGTTAAAGAAGTGGCGCGTATGTATGGCGTGTCAGTTCCCACTATCTGGCGGTGGTCAAAAATAGACCCGAATTTCCCTAAAGCACATAAAATCGTTGGTACTACCCGCTGGATGCTTTCAGAGGTGCAAGACCATATCGATAGCTACGCGGAATAGTAATGTCATCAAAGCTGCTATTTAAAGCCTATAGGAGTGATTTTGGGCTTAGCTCTAACGCACTCAGTGTTTTGCGATATCTCTGCAATAATTTTAATGACAGTAAGGGATATGCGTGGCCTTCTGAGGCAACTATTGCTCAATTCACCTCTCTCGGCAAAAGGTCGGTAAGCAGGGCAAAGGGAGAGCTAAAAGAAGCTGGCTTAGTAAATTGGCGTTCTTACCAAGAGACCCCAGCGAAACGCGCTGTCTGCATCTACACCATAAATGCTGATAAGATGGATGAGTTACTAAGCGCTAATCCGATGCCAGAATGTGTGCCCCCTGCTGCCACAATGGCAACTACCGTATGCCAAAGTGGCGTTGAGGCAATGACAGAATGTCATCCTGCTATAGACACAGTGGCAATAGATACTCTTAAAGAAACTCTTAAAAATACTCTTACTGATATTCCAGCAGAATATTTAAATGATGAAGGTCAGTTTTGTAATTCTAAATGGACAATGCTTGCCAGCAAGCAAATAGGAACCGCAGATGGCGGCTATAGGAGGGCTTTTAAGCAAGAGCATATTGATATTTTGCAAAAAGCCTACAGCCTCTCACCAGCAAAACTAAATATGGCTTTGCGGGCTGAACAGGACTACAGAGGCAAGGATGACGATTGGCTGATCATATTGCCCGACATTTGCAAACTTTTAGCCCATAAAAATCAAACTGAGGAATTGTGGATCAGTTTTGGGAATGGCGCTAAACCACCGAGCTTCTTAAACATCTTTTCCTAACCGAAGTAAAATTTTGGTAACTGCCTCCGGTTCATAGCCATTTTTATTGCAAAATATCGCAAGGGTATCATTAGATTTTTTAGAGTTACAGTCAGAACATATAAAAACAAGGTTCTCATTAACACTCTGGCCGCCTTTGCTCACCGGATAAATGTGATCTAAATGAATGTTGTTGTTTAGCGCTTTAGTCTCAAAAGGATTACCACAATAGGGACAACCCGAAATTTTTTCAGCCTGCATCCTAAATGCTTTTTGAGTGCGAAAACTTGAAACAAGATTTCGCTGTGCATCTTTGTTTTCTGCAGCTTGAGCCTTTAGGCGTGATGTAGCTTGTTTTTTCTTTACATTGGGAATTTGAGCTTTCATCGCGGCAGTTACTTCTTCAGGAAAACCCATAACCCATTTCATTTGGCCAGAGGGGACGGCTTCTGGAAGATATGCAGTTTTAAAACGTTCAAAAAATGACTGCCAATTACCTTCGGTGGGGCTTTGCTTGAATTTAAATTTTGGATATTCAATTTCCATTTTAAGAGGAAAATCAGCTAAAGCAGCCTGAACTTCTGAATTATTGATAACCTTCTGAACTACCGTGGGATAATACGCCTCAAATCTTTTGTTAATGGCCTCATCAAAAACTCTAATCTTTTCATTTAATAGATCTTTTTGTTCAGTCAGTTTTTTAACTTCGTTTTTTAAAAAATATGATTTAAGTCCTCTTTCTTTTTCCCATATTTCATTTTGAATAGTTGACCTAGCTTTTAAAAGAATGTCTCTATTTGTGAGTGGCATTTCAAACATCGTGCTTATCTTTGGTGCTGACACCATCAAGTCGCAATATTCATCCCATTTCTTTTTGATAATATTTTGAAATTCTAATTGTTTTTGCTCAGTGGTTACTGCGGCTGCTTTGATAACAATTATAAACTTCTCAATTTCTTCGGGAGTGCGGCCTTCTATTAAGGTTTTGGCCACATCTTTATGCATCTTTTTTATTTGGGTCAGTGTAATTTTTGATTTTCGCCGCGGCAATCAACTCACCATCAGTTATTCTATTAATTATAAGTGGGTGTATATGATATCTATTCTGGCTTGCAGGTATCTATCCGCTGCATTGACTCTCGAACGAAACTTGAAGCGTTAAACGTCCACTGCTCAGGTTTCTTTTGCATTTCGTTAACATAATTCTGAATACCAGCATATACACTCACATCATCCGCTACAGCAAAATGCTCAAATACTAATCTTTCGTTTTCATCTAAGGCACTAAAATTTAATTTATATTCATGACAAATTTCGCCAAGTGCATCCCTCAACCCAACAAAATAAACAAAGCAATTAACGTCACCATCAGTCTTAAATTCGAAACCATTATCTGCAAACTTTTTACAATCCTTAAAGAGAGTCTCATTTGTAGCAGCGTTCGCACCACAAACCATTAACGCCATCAAACCCGCTATAAACAATCTAATCATCTGCACTCCTCCATAGACTAATCTGACCATCTAAAAGGTACTTTTGGCAAGCCTGTTTTACGGGTAACGCATGACCGCAGAGTATCGCTAGTGACAGAATTAAAAACACTAGTTTAATTTAGTATTAATGTGTCTTACAAACACATTATTCATAATATTTACATATACTTTAGTGTATTATCTAAAGTGATATGAGAAACATTATTCCTATAAAACCAAAGCATGAAGGCAGGCCAATATCAGGCCGCTGGGTAGATCCTGAGATCGAAAATCAGGTGTCTTTTGAGCAAGCGTTATTGCTGATGCAGGAAACCTTCCCTGAGTTGGATAGCCTCTATGCAGCACGTCTTTTAACGCAGGCTTTTGACCAGACCACGCTCTCTTATTTGCACATCGCTACCACCCTGAATGATGTGGCAACTGATTTCCGCGAATTGATGTGGGATTGGGGACGCGGCTCTGACAGGCGCATCTATGGCGTTCTGGTTAGCTATTCAAAAGATGATGCACCGCTAATGATGCGATGGCGCAAGACAGGCGGCATTAGGGAAGTGAAGCGAGCGATATTTATCCCGCTTAACCATAAACAGATATTTGAAGGAGCAGATAATGGATAGCCGCACCACTATGGTTAATCCCCTATCAATTAAGGACTCTGGTGAGCCGCTTTCAACGCTCGTAGGTACGCGTGCCTTTAACTTTCAGGGAACTGACTCAGAAGGCCTAGCATTCGCGCTGGAGGGCAAGATACGCGCCTCTGAGGACGGTTCTTTGCCGATTATGTGGTTTAACGAGGATGATACACGCGACCAAGTGGGCGCGATGTTTATGAATAAGGATACCGATGTCGGGTATTTACGATTTAGCCGGTCAGCTAAAGGGCAGCAAGCTATGCGAAATGTAGCGCGTGGTGAGTTGCAACCAACCATCTTAAAATACAGTGAAGGCTCAAAGGCCGGTCAGCCAGTGGGACTATCACTTCAACCTATAGAAATGAAGAGAAAGGATGATGATATGGAAATCTCATCTACCGAACCTCTCGCTACCCCTAATCCGTTAAGCGCAGTAGAGCGCACATTTTCTCTTGGAAATGCAATTAGAGCGGAATTGAAAGGCGATTGGTCAGAAGCTGGCTTTGAGCGCGAAATGTGCCAAGAGGCTAAGCGACATT
>Ga0209654_1002176_pt1 | contig 13936 bp, 9 predicted proteins | sample SaaInl1SG_22_DNA_FD_184646 | JGI IMG/M metagenome (GOLD analysis project Ga0209654, IMG submission 184646) | Marine microbial communities from expanding oxygen minimum zones in the Saanich Inlet - ESP_161SG_22_DNA (SPAdes) (version 2) | ecosystem: Environmental > Aquatic > Marine > Intertidal... | reverse complement strand
GGCAGCCGCCGCCGCACCAGTAGGATTTTGGCCTTGATCCGTATTGTTCACATAGAAGTTAGGAACCCCGGACGTGGGGAAATTGTCATCAAAAGCAGCTGAAGCTGCATTGTCAACCGCGAACCAGTCGCCAACGTGGTTCGCAATTAGAACTACACTGTCGCCAAGCACTCCGCCAATCATAGTCATGATTTCCGCACCGTTTGGACAGAACTGACACCAAGCGCCAGTAGTTTCGATTACCAATGGACGAGCTTGATTAGTTACGGTTAATGAATCGCCAGGATAGGTCGCTGGAGCTGGATCAGCACCCCCTGTTTCACAAGAGGTCAGGATGATAGCACCTGCAAGGGCGCCAAGGGCAATAAGTTTTTTCATAATCGTCTAAATAATCAATAAGATATAAATACGAAAATAACTCATTTTCCAGTACCTACGACCTGAGAAAAGTAAACGGGCAAATGATCTGAGTATCCGTTTTTAAAGAAGGCACCTTGCCATCGTCGGCGCGGTTTGATATTACCCCATTTCTGGTCTTTTTCTTGGAGCATTGGCAGGTCACAGATTTCTGCATGAATTGGAAAATTAGCAACAGCTCCGTCAATGGTATTCCAGCGTCCTTGGTACTTATAGCTGCCAAAACGTGAGTCGCAATGGCTGCTTTGCCAATGCAGTGGAAAGTGTTGCAATTGGGCCGGGCCGACTTGATCATTGAAATCACCCATAATAACTGTTGGATCCCTGCAAGTATCCACCGCGAAGGCGATGTACTTCCACGCTAAAGATCTTTTCCAGGCACTTTGAATGGTCCCGCCACTTTTTGACGGTAAGTGGACGACTATTGCGTTATAGCACTTGGAATCAATTCTGTAGCGCACAAAAAGCGCATCTCTGGTATGCAATGAATCGTTGGAATAGCGGATGCGATCGCTATGAATTATAGTCACTCGGTCCGATTTATAGATGAGCCCACAATCTATTCCTCTATGATCAGGACTGTCATAATGCACAATCCCCCACGGTCCGTGAGCGCGCAGCCCTTTATGATTCACGAGATCTTCAAGTACACTTCGATTCTCTATTTCGCACAGCCCAATAATTGGGGCTCTCTTTCCAGTTTGTTCTAACGCGTTCAGCACCCGTGCACTCTGTCGAACAGAAAGCCGGTAGCGCACGGATGCATATTGTTTGGTTCCCATTGGTGTGAATTCTTCATCGTGGAATCCACGGTCGTTTATGGTGTCAAAGAGGTTTTCAAGGTTGTAGAACATCCAGGGTTGACCCTGGGACAGCAAGGGAAATAGTAGGCAAAACAATAGGGATTTCATAAGGCGAAATTGGCCCGGAAAACCGCTGTTAAGCAAGAAAAGTGGAAAAATAAAAGCTGCTAACGATCAAAGTACAGTAGCGAGGAATCACCGTAGCTTAAGAAGCGATAATTGTTGTTTAGAGCATGCTCGTAAACCGCCTTCCACTGCGCGCCAATCCCCGCACTCACCAGTAAGAGTAAGGTAGATCCAGGTTGATGGAAATTTGTAATGATGCCTTGAACGGTCTTCATGGTGTAACCAGGTCGGATCATCAATTGCGTTTGCAGAGCTATAGACTCTATTCCATTCTCATTAAGATAATCCAGTAGAGCTTCGTAGGCTTCTTTAGTACTGACCTTTTGGTTCAATTCGTAAGCATCAAATTGATTTAGATTTTCTAAAACTCCTGAGGATATGAGTTTTACGCCTATCCAATGGCAGCTTTCTAGGGTACGTAAGCTAGTAGTGCCCACAGCGAATTTTTCCCTGTCGTGCTCAAGATAGCTCTTCAGCCAATCCCTGCTTAAGATGATTTCTTCAGCGTGCATTTCGTGGGCGCTGATCTCGCCTTCACCGAGAGGCTTAAATGTACCAGCGCCCACATGAAGGGTGAGCTCTAGAGTTTGGTGTCCAAGACTGTGAAGTTGGTCCAGTACTTTTGAGGTAAAGTGGAGGCCTGCTGTTGGTGCAGCAACTGAACCGTTGTTTGCCGCATAGACCGTTTGGTAGCGCTCAACGTCATTTTCTTCTGCCTCGCGATTCATGTAGGGGGGTAGCGGAATTTGTCCTGCAATGTTGAGGACATCGGAGAAGTTGTAGGGACCCGTCCATGAAAAATCTACGATGAATCCTTGGCCGGATCGTTCACCTTTGACGGCAGTAAGAGTAATGTCGTCGGACAATTTTAAATGAAGGGGGTGGTCTTTCCAGCGTTTCAGGTTGCCCACCATACATTCAAAACGGATGGAGTGAAGTGCCTCCATAGCTTCCTCTACGCTCTGGTTGTAAGGGTTGAGGCAGAATATTTCTATAGGCTTAGCGCCTTGGGTTTTAGTGAATCGAAGCCGCGCTTTGATGACCTTTGTGTTGTTAAAAATCAATTGGCTGCCGGAGGGCATTAGCGTTGGAAGCTGCGAAAAGGTATGATCGCTTATGGTTCCATCAAAGACCAGTAGTTTGCTTTGATCGCGCTCGGAAAGAGGATGCGTCGCAATTCTATACTCAGGAAGGTCGTAAAGGAAATCTGACTTTTGCATAGGTGTACGTTGCTTAAGTGCAAAAATAAGGTTCGCTACCTTAGCGCCAACTCGACAGAGCATAACTTTGAGGCCATGAAGCGTAAGATTTTTATTTCCACTACCAACGATATTTCCACGGACAATCGCGTGAATAAGGTGGCTGTGATGCTTGAGGATATGGGCTTTGAGGTGAAGTGGATCGGTCGTGAATTGGTCGGGTCAAAACCGCTTGACAGGAGCTACCAGACAGACCGTATGAAGTTGTGGTTTTCTAAAGGCGCACTCTTTTATGCCGAGTTTCAGACGCGTCTGTTCTTTAAGTTGTTGTTTGAATGTGATCGTAATTCGCTGCTATTGGCGAACGATTTAGATACATTATTACCGAACTTTTTGATCAGTAGATTTTTTGGAATTCCCTTGGTTTATGACAGCCATGAATATTTCTGCGGCGTACCTGAAATCCAAGGGCGTTGGGTCCAGCGCGTTTGGCAAGGTATGGAGCAGTTTGTCTTCCCCAGATTAGTGCATATTTGGACGGTGAATGAGAGCATTGCCAGCCTGTATGAAAAGGATTACGGCAAACGCCCGAAAGTGTTTAGAAACATAAGTCCAAAGCCCAACTTCACTGTGAAAACAAGAGCGGAATTAGGTTTGCCTGAGGAGGTGAAAATAGCCATTAATCAGGGGTCAGGAATGAATGTGGATCGTGGCTTGGAAGAGGCCGTAGAGGCCGTCTCGCAGATGGACGGCTGGATGTTACTCCTGGTGGGAAGTGGTGATGCTATTCCCGCTTTGCAGAAGTATGTGAAAGAGCAACAATTAGAAGAAAAAGTGAAGTTTATAAATCGTGTGCCTTATCAGGAATTATTGCAGTATACCTGTGCAGCAGATGTCGGGTTGAGCTTGGATAAAAGCACGAATATTAATTATCGTTTTTCCCTGCCTAATAAGTTGTTTGATTACATCCACTGCAATATACCGGTAGTGACCTCAAAGGTGGTTGAGGTGAAGCGCATTGTGGACGAATACCAGATTGGGGAGACAGTAGATCCACAAAATATTGTTGCCTTAAAAGAGGCCATAAAAATGGTGGGTGCAGGCTCTTACAAAGAGACTTTAAAAAAGGCGCAGAAGGAATTGAATTGGGAAAACGAGCAATTGCCACTTAAGGCATTCTACGGCCAATTTTTATAGGATATTTACTCAACCTCATGAGCTTGTAGAGGTCATAAAAGAACAAGGGTAAATATCCTGAGGCAAGTCCCTTTTTTACCCCATTCCCAAACCATGCGTTCAGCAAGCGAAGCACCCAATGGAATCCCGTTTTCTGAAGCACCCGATATACACGGAAAAGCGCAATGTCTTCGTCTATTTTTCCCGCCTCTATAAGTTTGGCAAGACTGTCCACAGCAGTGGCTGTTTTTTCCATGAAAACTTCTCCGCTATCAATGCCCATGTGGTAGGCAGGATTGTCGATGTGCATGATGTCAATATTGCGGTATTTCAATTCTAATCCGAACAGGGTGTCTTCATGGCCGTATTCTATCATTTTTTCTGAGAAAAAGATCTCGCAGAATACGTCTCTTCGGATGAGAAAGTTGAAGGCGGAAAAGCTGCCGTAAGGGTTCTTCGAGCGCGTTTGAGGCGTAATTTCTTCTTTGATTCTTCCGATTTTCACGCGCAATTCATCGCTCTTATATCCAGGACGATATGCGGTCCCTCCAACAATGACCGCACTTTGCAAGGCATAATTGCAATAGCGGTTTAAAAACCCACTAGTTTTAGGCAGGGCATCGGCGTCTAAAAACAACAGGAAATCCCCATCGGCTAAGGTGGAAAGCCCATTTCTATTCACTGACCGGCCCTTAGTATCTGGGGAGTGGATGTATCTGCAGCCAAAGGTCCGCTCCCAGGAATCTGCGTTTTTGTGGCGTTGGTAAAATTGGTCCGAGATTAAAACTTCGGTGCTCCAAAGATCCGGTAGGCCAAATTTTACGCAGTGTTTCAGTTCGAGCAATAACGGACCTATATCGTCTCCGTAGGAGGCAATGCAGATGCTGATCGTATGCTCTTTGAGGTTCAAACTTAAAGGTTTGAAACCACTGAATCTTCCACTTTGCCTCCGCTGACTTTTAAGGTTCGATTCGCGTACTTATGGATCATTTGATAGTCGTGGGTAGCCATGAGAATGGCAGTATTCTGATCTGCTAGAGAAAGCAGAAGGGACATGATTTCTTCAGAGGTACGCGGATCTAAGTTTCCGGTAGGCTCATCAGCTAGGATGACTTTAGGTGAGTTCAAAAGGGCTCTGGCAATCGCCACGCGTTGTTGTTCACCTCCAGAGATTTCGAAAGTGCTTTTATGCTTCTTGTTTTGCATTCCAACAAGAGATAAGACCTCAACGATACGCTTGCTGCGCTCCTCCTTAGTCTTCCATCCAGTTGCTCGTAAAACAAAGTCAAGATTTGCTTCTATACTTCGATCACTCAACAGTTGAAAATCTTGGAATACAATACCTATATCGCGACGCAGCGCGGGAATGTCCTTACTTTTTAATCCGTTGAGCTCGTGATTTGCAACCGTGCCCATTCCCTGTTCAAGAGGCAGATCACCGTAAAGTGTTTTTAGAAGAGAGCTTTTACCTGAGCCAGTTTGACCAATGAGGTATACGAATTCGCCCGTGTTGATTTTAAAGCTAACATCGCTAAGTACCAAGTGTTTGCCCTGATAGACGTTTGCATTTTGAAGTTCAATTGTTGCCATGTGCTGCGCGTAATAGTGAGCGGAACCAAAGTTAGAAGAAATACCAAACGAATAGGGTGGGTCGTTTTGTAGATGTGAATAACTCTGCCGAATTCACAGAATTGGTCCTAAAGTAGGCCATAAGCAAAGGTTATTTTTAGGCATAAACGTAAACGATATGCGTATCCGATTTTTTCTAGCTATTCTGCTGTTTTTTAATTTTTCAGTTTATGCTCAACAAACTAATGCAGAGCGTGGATCTGAGGCAACCTTTCATTCTAGTGTGCGTCTTTTTGACGACGGGTTATATGCGGCGGCAAGAGTTGGTTTTGACGAGCTCTTGGCTTCTGAGCTGCCCACGCAGAGTTTTTTAAAGGAGGAAAGTAGTTTTTACAGAGCGCTTTGCGCACTGTATCTGATGAACGAGAATAGCGAATATTTTTTGACCTATTTCTCCCAGACGTATCCTCTAAGTCCCAGATGGCAGGAAGCCCACGTTACGGCTGCGGACTATTATTTTAACAATCGACGCTATAAAAAGGTCATCCAGTGGTTGGGGGCAATAGATGCTGCTGATGTTTCTACTTCATTCAGAAGCGAGTATTATTTCAAATTGGCCTACAGTCATCTGATGTCCAAGGATACGGAGAAAGCACGTAATCTTTTCTTTCAGGGTACAAGCTACCCGGGAGAGTATCAAAATTACCACAGGTACTATTACGGTCACATTGCCTACGAAGCGGAGCAGTACAGTACTGCTTTGAGTCAATTTAAACTTTTGGTAGGCGATGAGAAATTTGGCGGTGTTGTGCCCTATTACCTCAGTCAGATTTACTACAAGACCGGCGAGATAGATCAGTTGCTATCAGTTGGTGAATCGCTTCTTAATCAAGCTGTTTCGTCGCGTGCAGCAGAGGTTTCCAAGCTGATTGGAGAAGGGTATTACCAAAAAATGGATTGGAAACAGGCGGCTTTGTATCTAGAGAAGCACAGAGAATTGGGCGGTAATTTGAGTATAGAAGACCAGTATAAGTTGGGTTTCGTTCTGTATAAAACGCGCAGGTACGAGGAGGCTATAAAGGCCTTTAATAAGATCCATAATCGCGGCGATGATCTGGGTCAAAGTGCTTTTTATCATTTGGCCGATTGTTACTTAAAAACTGGGAAGAAGACAGAGGCACAAGGCGCCTTTTTCAAGGCAAGTGAGAGCGGTAGTGATCGTAGGTTACGGGAAGATGCCTATTTCAACTACGCAAAATTGGCTTACCAAAGCGCTACGCCATTTGAACAGCCGCTTGATATTTTTAAAGAGTTTCTGAAGAAGTATCCCAACAGTAAATACCGCGGTGAAGCCAATGAATATTTGGCCAATTTATACTTAAACTCCAAAGATTACGAAAGTGCCATGAAGGCCATTTCTGCGGCTGGGTTGGAGCAGCCGACTATGCAAGGGGCCTATCAAAAAGTGGCTTATTTCCGCGGTGTTCAGCATTTTAACGCGATTCAATATCCTGCAGCAAAACGCATGTTTGAGCGTTCATTGGAATATCCGCTGAGCAATGTGTACACGGCTTTGGCACATTATTGGTTGGCTGAGGTGGCTTATCGTGCCAAAGATTACGAGGGAGCGTTACGGTCGTTGTCTAGATTTGAGCAGACCCCGGGCTCTGCAACATTAAGCCAATACAAGCGCAGTTTGTACAACAAAGCTTATACTCATTATGCCATGGGGAATTACCAGGCGGCAGCGACTGCTTTTAGGCTGTATTTAAACAAGCAACGCCCTGGAACGAAACTAGCGAACGACGCCGAGTTGCGGTTGGCTGATTCGTACTTCATGACTCGTCAATACAATAATGCCATTACCTATTATCAAACGTATTTAGCTAGAGAAATCCCTGACGCAGATTATGCTATGTTTCAGCAGAGTCTCTGTTTTGGTCTTGTGGATGACGACAAGAGCAAAAGTGCGAGCTTGGAGAAATTGGTGAAGATGTATCCAAATTCTGTGTACTCCACTGATGCTTATTTTGAGCTTGGGGAGACCTACATGAAAATGGGTAAGGAGAACGAAGCAGAGTCAATTTTTTCGTCGTTTCTTCAAGACTATCCTAAATCTCGTTTCATTAAAAATGCCCATATCGCGTTAGGATTGATTTACAGAACACAAGGAAAAGGAACCAAGGCATTAGAGCAGTTCAAGAGCGTTGTAGAAGATTTTCCCAACACGGCAGAAAGTCGTGAGGCGTTGGGTCTTGCAAAGATCCAATTCGGTGAATTGGACCAACTTACCAGTTACGTAGATTGGATACAAACTTTAACGGGTACAGATATAGGTCAGGGTCAGTTAGATTCAACTCTTTACAACGGTGCCTATGACCGTTACAGTTTTGGGGATTGCCAAGGCACATTGAAAGGGATGACAGAGTATCTCAATAAATTCCCAGACGGCATCTTTAGGGTTCCTGCGAATTATTACCTGGCAGAATGTGCGTTTAATCAAGGGCTGGATTCTGTTGCAAAAATGGCCTATGAGTTTGTTGCCGCTTCGGGCGAGTTGAGTTTTCGAAAACAAACTGTAGAACGATTGGCGTCGCTGAATTATGCCACTCAAAACTTCGAGCAGGCCTTCTATTACTACGAACAAGTGTTAGGTTTGGTAGGTAATGCTGATGAAGGTCGACGTGCTCGTTTAGGACTAATGCGCTGCGCGAAGTCCATGGATAATGTTCCTGTAGTCATGCAGTACGCGGAGAGTTTGTTGCAAGATGAAGCATTGCCTACCGACTGGAAGACTGAGGCATTACTCAACGCAGCTCGCAGTGCGTATGCGCTTAATGATAGTGCCAATGCGAAATTGTACTATTCCCAGGTCAAAGTTGAAATCACAGGGGAGGCGCAAGCTGAGGCAACCTATTTCCTCGCGGAATTTGATCACATCATGGGCAAATACGAGCGTTCTAATAATGTACTTTTCTGGATGATAGAGCACTTGCCCACTTATCCTAAATGGCGCTGGAATTCGCTCATCCTAATGGCCAAAAACTATGCGGGATTGAGCGATGACTTTCAGGCAAATTATACGCTCGACTTCGTGATAGATAATGCTGATCTTGGAGATTATGCGGAACAAGCGAGCGCCTTCAAAGCTGAATTGGCCTTGCAAAGAGAGCGAGAAGCAAGTAACTCGATTGGTGTGGATAGCTTAATTATGGAGGATTTCGAATTAGAATCAACTGAAGAATTAGAAGAATAAAGGAATGAAGATGATGCAATTCCAAGTTAGAATATTCGCATGTACAATGCTCTTTTTTGGGGCGAATACAATGCTACTTTCACAGGACAAGACGGGGACTGGAAATGAGGTAAAGAGTGTGGAAATTCGTGTGGTAGAGGAATACCAGGCGCAAGTTCGAAGCGCTCAAAAAATTTCTGAACAGCCCTCGTTCACGGACACGACCTCTGCGAAATTGCCCGTGAGCGTGCGCATTAGCCCAAAAGCAATGTCTTTAGATTTTGTGCCAGAAGCCATTCCCGCTATCAGATTAGGTCGAGTAAAGCTCCCAAAACTTCCTACCCAGAGCATTAGTGTGGGAGGCGGCAACTATGCGAGCTCTTATGCAAGTTTTATTTTAAGCTCTCCTAGAAGCAAGAAAAATGTATGGGGAGTTCGTGCCTTGCATCAGGGGTCCTTGCGTGGTGTTAGTAATGTGGATTATGATCTTCAGCCGCACTATGAAAATGAGGTATTGGCAGATTTTCAAAGGGCAACGAGGAATTATAATTTCAAAACTCAAGCGTTACTCAAGGCCGATTATATCAGCTATTATGGTGCGCTCACCCCTTTGACTATGGTTCCAGACAGTACCCCGGGTAGTTGGCAGCAATTTTATGGACTGTCTCAGCAATGGCTGCGAACCAGCAACCCAACGAGCAAGGTAAAGGGGGCCTACCGTTCCGGTGGATTATCCTATAAATTTACCGCCGCTGGACAATCTTCATCGGAGCATTTAGCAAAAACTCAGCACCGTTTTGAAATTTATGCCGACCAGCAAGATATCATCCTCGATGTAGGTTACCAGTTCGCTAGCGTCAACTCCTGGGCCGATTCCGGGGCATCTTCATACCATAATTTTAGCATAGCACCGCACACTAGTGGTCAAAAGGGCATTTTGAGCTACGAATTTGGTTTGAATTTTACCGGGACACAAACCAGTGGATTGAGTATAGACCGTTTTGAATATTACGTATTTCCCAAGGTAAACCTTCAAGCTGAGCTGCTCAAGCGCACCCTTTCTGTTTATGGGGGTTGGGACGGAACGGCAAATCAGAATACATTAGAGAGCATGATAGCGGTAGTGCCTTTCCTTTCTATGAATCAGGAATACCGCCTCTCTGGCACAAATAAGGGGTACATAGGCATGCAAGGTGCTTTGGCTGGTAAGCTTCACTACCGAGTGGAAGGCTCGCTCACTACGATTAATGATGCTTTGATGTTTCAGCGCGATTCATTGCAAATGCTCACTGAGGTGAACGGTCAGCAGTTGGCAGCATTGCAAGCGGTCTATGCTGAAAATGTTGTAAAAACTAGTATCCGTGGAGAATTGAATCTGCCGTTGAAGCACTTTGTGGCATCTACCTATGCTGAATTAAATGATTATTCTGGTGATGCATTCTTTGGCCAGCAGGGACGCCTATTTGGTGCAATGGTCGATTATCGCATTAATGAACTCTCCTTAGGGGCCGATTTGCGCTATGTGGGAAGCCGTTACAACCGTCTGGATTACGCGCTATTTCCGTTGGAAGATTATACGGATCTGAGCGTTCGCATGAATTATGAAATTAATGACAATCTAAGTGTCAGTTTAAGCGGTTTTAATTTGCTGAATCAACGCTACATGATGTGGCAAGGATATGGAGTAAGAGGTACTCGCGGCATGTTTGCGCTCAATTACCAATTTTAATTCCTCATGACGCACTCAAAATCGCTGTAACCCCCGAGAATGTTAATAACAATGTTGGTAAGTGTACCTTGCATTAAAGGGATAAAAGGGTAGAATTGGACCCTAGAAAGTTATCTTTGTTAAGTTAGCAAAAAAGCACAAAACTCAACCGTTATGAGCGAAGAGCAAAAGAACTATGATGGCGGGTCCATTCAGATCCTTGAGGGACTTGAGGCTGTTAGAAAGCGCCCGGCAATGTACATTGGCGATATTGGCGTTAAGGGCTTGCACCATTTGGTATATGAAGTTGTAGACAACTCTATTGATGAAGCTTTAGCAGGCCACGCTTCTGACATCTACGTCACTATAAATGAAGACGATAGCATCACTGTAAAAGACGACGGTCGAGGCATTCCAACAGACATTCACCCTAAAGATGGTCGTTCAACCCTAGAGGTGGTCATGACAGTACTGCACGCAGGTGGTAAATTTGATAAGGATTCCTATAAAGTTTCAGGAGGTCTCCACGGTGTAGGTGTAAGCTGTGTAAATGCACTATCTGTTATGTTGCATGCAGAGGTACACCGCAACGGCAAGAAATATGAGGTAGAATTTTCTCGAGGAGCCGCGAAATACCCCACGCGAGAGATTGGCACCACAGATTATCGCGGTACCATAGTTACCTTTAAACCGGACGGAGATATATTTGAAGAGCTTACCTACCAGTACGAAATACTCGCAAAACGTATGCGAGAGCTGGCCTTCTTGAACAAGGGCATCTCCATCACTTTAACGGACCTTCGCGAGAAAGATGAAAAAGGTGAATTTATTGGTGAGCGGTTCCACTCTCAAGACGGCCTTGCAGGTTTCGTGAAGTACATTGATGCCAACCGTGAGGTAATTATGCCTCACGTAATGTGTATGGAAGGTGAGCGCGACGGTATCCCAGTGGAAGTCGCTATGCACTACAATACTTCCTACAATGAAAACATTCACTCGTATGTGAACAACATCAATACTCACGAGGGTGGGACACACCTTGCCGGTTTCCGTAGGGCATTGACACGAACCCTGAAGAAATATGCTGACGAAAGCGGTCTTCTAGCAAAGGAGAAAGTAGAGGTCAGTGGAGACGATTTCCGTGAAGGATTGACAGCTGTCATTTCTGTAAAGGTGATGGAGCCACAGTTTGAGGGACAGACTAAGACAAAACTTGGAAACAAAGAAGTTAGCGGAGCCGTAGATAAGCTTGTAGGGGAGATGTTGACCAATTTCTTGGAGGAACACCCGAATGAAGCCAAGATGATTGTTCAGAAGGTGCTTCTAGCGGCTCGTGCACGTGTCGCGGCCAAGAAAGCACGTGAAATGGTCCAACGCAAAGGTTCCATGTCTTCCATGGGTCTGCCAGGGAAGTTGAGCGATTGTTCCGAAACAGATCCAGAAGTTTGTGAAATCTTCCTTGTAGAGGGCGATTCTGCAGGCGGTACTGCCAAGCAAGGACGTGATCGTAACTTCCAAGCCATTCTGCCACTACGTGGAAAAATCTTAAACGTGGAGAAAGCTATTTCTCACAAAGTATTCGAAAACGAGGAAATCAAAAACATGTACACGGCTTTAGGTGTGAGTGTAGGTACTGAGGAGGACGAAAGAGCATTAAACATGGCAAAATTGCGCTACCACAAGATTGTCATCATGACGGATGCTGATGTGGATGGCAGCCATATTTCAACGCTTATTCTAACTTTTTTCTTCCGTTACATGCGCGAGCTGGTTGAATTAGGCTACGTATACATTGCAAATCCGCCGTTGTATTTGGTTAAGAAAGGCTCGAAGAGCTCGTATGCCTGGAACGACGACCAACGTGATAAGCTCCAGTTAGAATTTGGAGGAGAAAGTGGTCAAGGCGTTGGAGTACAGCGTTACAAAGGTTTAGGTGAGATGAATGCGGAGCAGTTGTGGGAAACTACAATGAATCCAGAAGAGCGTATTTTAAAACAAGTGACTATAGACGATAGCGCGGAAGCAGACCGTATCTTCTCTATGCTCATGGGGGATGAGGTACCGCCGCGTAGAGACTTCATTGAGCGAAATGCAAAGTATGCAAACATTGACGCTTAAAAAGGGTCGTATTGTTCAAAAAGCCTCCTTAATTGGGGGTTTTTTTATAGTTGTTCAGTTGCTCTTATCAAGCTGCGTCCGCCAAGACAGTAGTGGAAAAATGGTCTTTCGCTACAATGAGCCTTCGGGTATTCCAACTTTGGATCCTGCATTCGCCAGAGACAAGAGTACTATTTGGGCCGTCGGCCAATTGTATGAAGGGCTTTTTGTTTTAGACGAAAACAACTCCGTACAACCTGCCCTTGCGCGCAGTTATGAAGTTAAAGGCTCGAATTATACGTTCATTCTTCGAGAGGCGTATTTTCATTCAGGGCGCCGCATCACCGCTTCAGACGTAAAGTTTTCTTTTGATCGCTTGAGGGACCGCACTATTGCTTCGCCTGGTGCTTGGGTGCTGGAACGTGTGAAAGAAATCAGCGTACTCAGCGATACTGAATTGCGAATAGAACTCTTCGAGCCTTTTGGCGCTTTTCCTTCCATATTGACGATGCCTTATTGCGTGGTGGTAGACTCTATTTCCGCTAAGGAAGATAAATTAGCCACTGAAGCGGGAGGAAGTGGACCTTTTAAATTTCATAAATGGCACATCGGCGAAAAACTCATTTTACATAAAAACGAAAACTATTGGCGCCGTGACGATAAAGGAAATTCATTGCCTTATTTAGACGGAATAAGTATTTCTTTTCTGCCCGACCAACAAAGTGCTTTTTTAGAGTACCTCGTCGGTAATTTTGATTTACTCCCAAATATAGACCCTAGTTTTAAGGACGACCTTTTGGCGGAAAACGGCACATTACAAGAACGTTATGAAGTGCTCCATGAGCTCGAGCGCAGTCCCTTTTTAAACACTGAATTTCTCTTGTTTAATACAGAGGCAGGTTTGCCTTATGAATTAAGGTGGGCAATTAACGCTAGTATTGATCGCGTAGAGATGATGGAACTCTTAAGAAGTGGCATTGGTCGTCCGGCAACAGGCGGTATTATTCCTTTCGGTCTTGCTGGGTATAACGAAGGTATTGGTATTAAATTCCAGAGAGATAGTGTTCGCGTACTGCTCAAAAACTTTGACGAGCTGCCGGAATTGACTTTGACTACTGTTGCCAATTACCGTGATTTGTGCGAATATATACAAGGAGCTTTGGGCCAATTGGGGTGGCCCATTAGTATAGATATTGTTCCTTCAGCGACGCTGCGCAGCGAGAAGAGCGCCGGAAGATTGGATTTTTTCCGCGCGTCTTGGATTGCCGATTACCCCGATGCAGAAAATTATGTATTGCTCTTTGCCTCTTCTATGAAAACGCCCAAAGGTCCCAATTATTCCCTGTATTCAAATCCGTCCTATGATGAATTGTACGAACAATTAATCGCAGCGACTAGTGAATCTTTGAAGGTGCGTCTTGCTCAGCAGGCAGATTCAGTATTAATGAACGATGCCGCTTGTGTACCATTGTATTATGACGAGGTAGTGCGGGTGCATCCTAAGACGGTAAATGGGCTGAAGACTAATGCATTGAATGCCCTGATGCTCAACGAGGTCGTCATTCGCTCAAAGTAATCTATTTAGTGCTCTTTTGTGGTGGACCTA
>Ga0209654_1002174_pt1 | contig 13943 bp, 14 predicted proteins | sample SaaInl1SG_22_DNA_FD_184646 | JGI IMG/M metagenome (GOLD analysis project Ga0209654, IMG submission 184646) | Marine microbial communities from expanding oxygen minimum zones in the Saanich Inlet - ESP_161SG_22_DNA (SPAdes) (version 2) | ecosystem: Environmental > Aquatic > Marine > Intertidal... | reverse complement strand
ACTATAGAAGAGCTTCATCTGAAACGTCCTTTTGTGAATTCACTTTGAAGATGGCGGAGTTTCCATCCATTCTGCAAGAGTTGATGTGTCCGAACCCAAATTGTGCTCAGCCACATGTTTGGCTGCTCTTTTTCGAACCACATCAGGCTTGTTCTGACCAAGCTTCCATGTGCTCTGCATGTCTTCAATATGGAACCGAACAGGCACGATAGCACGCATCATCGTTTCCATGACACCCTCACTCATTTTGTCAGACGTCCACGGTGCCTTAGGCAAAAGCTGGCTCTCGAAATGTGCTGATTGCCGGTCAAGCAACGCGTTCAAATGCTCTTGCGGCTGTAATTTTAATACTCCGATAAAATGCACGGCAACATAATTCCATGTCGGAACCTGATCTTTAACCCCGTACCAGTCTGGTGAAATATAGCGATCAGGGGCCGTAACCGCGAGCCGCGCGTTTTGCTTTGCCGTTGAAAGCGCGCGCGCAATCGGATTTGAGCGAACCAAGTGTAAATCCGCGTAACTCGCTGTGTCGTTTAACAAAAACGGAATATGTGCAAACAATGGAACAGGATCAGCGTTCATTGCGAGCGTGGCAAAGCTTCGCTCTCGTGCGAAGGCGAGACTGTGTTGGGAGTCGGTCTTATGGAAGATCGGATTTGGATGCATGGGCGCAGAAAAAGTCTTCATGAAGACTTTTGCAATTCCTTTTCGTAAAAGAATTGTACCCCTACGCCGTAAGCTGAGTGCCTGATTGGCCGATTATCTGTACAGTGACGATCTGACCTTCCGGCTGATCGGTTTCAAACCGTACCTCTGTAAATTGTTCCGTGCGCCCCATCTTTGAGTTTTCCATCAAAATGTGATGCGTCTTTCCAACCTGCTGATCGAGATGCGCACTCACTTGACGCTCCCCCACAGCACGGAGCTGCGCGGCACGTTCTTTAATGATCTTACCATTCACTGCAGGCATGCGCGCCGCGGGCGTGCCATTGCGCGGTGAATAGGGAAACACGTGCAACCATGTCAGATCACACTCTTCCACCAGCTTGACCGAATTCTCGAACATCGCATCCGTTTCCGTCGGAAAGCCCGCAATAATATCTGCACCATAGGTCATATCCGGGCGCAAACGCTTGGCTTCCTCACAAAACGCGATAGCGTCGTCACGAAGATGGCGACGTTTCATACGCTTCAAGATCATATCATCCCCTGCCTGCAAACTGAGATGAAGATGTGGCATCAGACGTGGCTCCGTCGCAATCGCTTGCATCAAGTTTTCGTCAACCTCGATAGAATCGATCGAGCTAATTCGAAGACGTGGTAAATCCGGAACAAGCTTGAGGATCCGCATTACCAAATCGCCCAACTTAGGCTCCGCTGGCAAGTCAGCACCCCACGATGTCAAATCGACACCCGTTAGGACAACTTCATTGTAACCTTTTCCCAAAAGCCGTTTGATTTGCTCAACAACAACGCCTGCGGGTACCGAACGCGAATTTCCCCGCCCATAAGGAATGATACAAAACGTGCAACGGTGATCACACCCGTTCTGAACTTGCACATAAGCACGACTGCGCGTGCCAAAACCATCAATCAAATGCCCAGCGGTTTCGGTGACTGACATGATGTCGTCGACTTGCACTGCTTCAGTCTCGCCAATAAAATCAGCTGCGAGACCGGCCCATGTATCAGGCTGCATTTTCTCAGTGTTTCCGATAACAGCATCGACTTCGGCCATAGCAGCAAATGTCTCTGGCTCTGTCTGTGCAGCGCACCCGGTCACGATCAATCGTGCATCAGGGTTCTCACGGCGCAACTTACGAATTTCTTGGCGCGCTTTGCGCACGGCTTCGGCGGTGACTGCGCATGTGTTCACGACCACCGCGTTCGAAAGCCCTGCGGCTCCCGACAGCTCCTTCATGGCTTCAGTTTCATATGCATTCAATCGACAGCCGAGCGTTGTGAACTTCGGCGCGCTCATCTTACGCCCCGCCATTGACCATCAAACACATGCGCCCACGTGCCTGTCATATGCACACCACTTGGCAAAATCTTGATCCCGATCTCGCCACCGTCAAGCACAAGCGTCGCCTGATGATCGATCAAACCACGACGCGACGCTGCGACGGCAACAGCACAAGACGATGAACCTGAAGCCAAGGTAATCCCGACACCGCGTTCCCAAACACGCATACGAATCCGCTCAGGGCTGATCATCTGTGCAATCTGCACATTGGTACGCTCGGGAAATAGAGCGTGGTGTTCTATTGCCGGCCCAAATGCCTCTAGATCAATGGCCTCGATGTCTTGCACAAAGAAGGTGCAATGTGGATTTCCCATTCCCGTCGCGACTGGATTGCCATCAATAGGGAGGCTCAAAGTATCAAGCTCTTCCGCCAAAGGTATCTCATCCCAGAGCACGAGTGGCTGGCCCATGTTCACTTCTATCTGGCCATAGCCTGCATCGGTCGCCCGCAAAATACCGCGTTCTGTTCGTATGCTCAGAGCGACCTCGCCAAGACGCGCCAATTCCCAGCCCGCGATACAGCGCGTTGCATTTCCACAGGCCCCTGCAATGCTGCCATCCGCGTTCCAGAATACCAGTTCAATATCCTCAGTCGGATGATTCCGAATGGCGACAAGCTGATCATAACCGACGCCACAATGACGATCAGCCATCGCAACCACCAACCCATGCGTCACGACAGGCCCGCTCTCGCGCTCATCAAAGACGACAAAGTCGTTGCCTAGCCCATGCATCTTCATGAACGGCAGTTTATGCGCTGCTTTCGCTACCATATCCGCGCATATAGAGACGAGCTTAAAATGAATCCAGACATTGTGTGCATTTACATGATTTTCGGGGTTGACCCGATGCTCTGCGCTTTCTAGATACGCGCTAAGGGGGCCGTTAGCTCAGTTGGTAGAGCAACTGACTTTTAATCAGTAGGTCGATGGTTCGAACCCATCACGGCTCACCACTTTTTCCCTTACAATTTTAAAAATTTACAGCTTTCATGTTCACAGCATTTTTGCGCGGCTGAAAGTCTATCAGCCTGTCTTGCGAGCAAAATATGTTGCTTTGTAAATCTGACCTAGGCTGAGTCGGTCTTTTCTTGACCCTACTACAGAATTCGTTCGAACCTGTTATGTCGTTTGTAGCGCCACGTCTCGTATCGAACCGTTTTATTGCGTGACTAGCGACCAAGAATGCAAGGTCTTGTGCCGGTGTAATCGCTGACCTTTGTTTCGCCGATTAGGTGCCCAAACCCCCATCGATTTGAGCGCGTGAAATACGCTGTTTCGCATACCTCAAGGTATTTAATGGGTACTTACCCTAGCTTTGCTGCTACATGTAATTTGCGGTACAAAAATTATTATATTGTTATTGAACGGCAGAGTCCTCGGACGCAGCGTAAATGCCTTTCCAACTTGTTGGACTCGCTGAAATAGCTAACCCTTGGTGGCAATACATAATCCAAGCGGAGCCACATCATGTCACAATCCAATAGCGTAAATCGCAAATTTGTTCTTGCAGAACGTCCTGTGGGCGAACCGACAGATCAGACTTTACGACTTGAGAATGGTGATGTGCCTGTGGCCGGTGCAGGGCAGATGTTGCTACGCAATGAATTCCTGTCGCTTGACCCCTACATGCGCGGTCGCATGAGCGATGCGCCCTCTTATACGGCTCCTGTGGAGATTGGGGGGACGATGGTTGGCGGCACTGTTGCTGAAGTTATCACGTCTGATGTGAAGGGCTATGAGGTCGGCGATTGGGTCGTCGCGTTTGGTGGGTGGCAAGATTACACGGTGTCTGATGGCACGATGGTGATCAACATGGGCAAAGACCCGCAGAACCCTTCTTGGGCGCTGGGTGTTTTGGGCATGCCGGGCCTAACAGCTTGGGCTGGTTTAACCCAAATCGGACAGCCGGAAGAAGGTGAAACGCTTGTTGTTGCTGGTGCAAGTGGCCCTGTTGGGGCGACGGTCGGTCAAATTGCCAAGATCTTGGGCTTGCGCGTTGTTGGTGTCGCTGGTGGCGCTGAGAAATGTGCACATGTGGTGGATGTGCTCGGGTTTGATGCGTGTATTGACTATAAAGCAGATAGATTTCGCCATGCTTTGAAAGACGCCTGCCCTAAAGGGATAGATATCTATTTTGAGAATGTCGGCGGCGCAGTGTTTGATGCTGTGATGCCACTGTTGAACCCGTCTGCGCGCATCCCAGTCTGCGGACTGATTTCGCAATATAACGCAACTTCTTTGCCAGATGGACCGGATCGCATGAGCCTGTTGATGGGTATGATGCTGCGCAAGCGTATGACCATGCGCGGGTTTATTGTGTTTGATGATTTCGGGCATCTTTATCCCGAGTTTGCCAAGCAGATGGGGGCTTGGGTCGCCTCTGGTCAGATCAAGTACCGCGAAGAGATGATTGAAGGGTTAGAACAGGCGCCGGCCTCCTTCATCGGTCTTTTGCGCGGTGAAGGATTTGGCAAACGGGTGATTAAGCTGAGCGCATGAAACTGAAACTGCATCACATCAACCTTTGCTCTGCCAATGTTGCAGAGATGGATCGCTTTTATCGTGACGTCCTCACGCTTGGGGATGAAGATCCCTCAGCCCTGCCACCGATCAACGAAGAAAAGGGGCTTGTGGGTGATGTGTCGTTTGTCACAGACGGCGACATTCAAATGCATCTAACGCCGCGCGATGTGCTCAATTCGTTTCGCTCTGGTCAGGTGGTGAACCCACTAGAACGTGGGCACATCGCCTACCGCACAGATGACATTCATGCCTTCATGGCGCATCTGGACGCGCAAGGCGTGCCCTATTCTGATTGGGGCAGCAACGCTGTGAAAGGGTGGCATCAGGTGTTCTTTTACGACCCCGATGGCAACGTGATTGAAGTGCATCAGATCGTTGGAAGCACCCCCTAGCGTATATGAAACGACACCATTCGGAATTGAAAACCGCTGCATGTGAGGCGGTTTTCAATCGATCGCTAACATTTGAGAATTCTTCGAGGTGCGTATCTCTTGAGCGCGGTTGATTTGACGTGGTGCCTATGCTCTTCCAAAAACCTCTTCCAAACACAAAATAGCGGAATGACGTTCCGTTCTGCGGGATTGGCAGAGGCAGATTTACTGCCTAGTCTGTTCCTGACTGCTCGTTTTCTTTGGGAGGGGAAGATGGCCAACTTTCAGACAGCTCCATGAGTGCGATGACCCCAGAAGAGGCCGTGCACCATGTGATAACAACGAACCCAACGTTTGAACTTCATCAGGTCGACGTGCGCGGCGTTACGTTCAAGGCATTCAAGAACATCCCGCCGACTGTGCCCGGATTGTTGTCTGCTGGATGGGCGCAGCATGGTGACGGTCAGCTGGAATATCTGGCGTATGAAGGCGAAAGTCAGACCTATGCAGAGTTCACAAGTGGTGTGAATAAATTGGCGCATGAGATGCGCGACGAGCTGGGCTTGGGACAAGGAGACCGCGTTGCCGTCGCCATGCGCAATTATCCTGATTTGCTGATGTCCGTGCTGGCCATTTCATCCATTGGCGGGATTGTCGTTTTCCTTAACGCGTGGTGGACGAGTGAAGAGCTAGAATATGCCTTGCGTGACAGTGAGGCAAAGGTGGTCTTTGCAGATGGTCCGCGCATGGAGCGTTTGCAGGTTTTGAAAGACCCGCTTGGCTTAACACTGATTTCTGTGCGCGATGCCAAAGGACAAGGTGCATATGACATAAATGCGCTGATTGAAGCGGCGCAGATGGACAGTGCCCCTGACGTGGCAATCGACACGGACGATGATTTCGCGGTGATGTATTCATCGGGCACGACAGGCGATCCGAAGGGTGTGGTGCAAACCCATCGCGGGGCGGTGAATGCTGTCTTTAGCTGGTTGATGCAGTCCGTAGTTGCCCCGCTTGTGACGCCACCCGAGCCAGATGCACCCGACGCTTTGCGCCCCTCTGCGCTGGTCGTGACACCGCTGTTTCACGTCACCGCAACGCATCCTTTGTTCCTGCTGAGCTTGCCTGCGGGTGCCAAGATAACGTTGATGCGCAAATGGGATGCAGAGGAAGCAGTGCGCCTGATGCGCGACAATCAAATCACGCGCTTCCTTGGGGTGCCGACGCAATCGGCGGAACTCATGCAAGCGGCGAAGAGAATGGGTGAAACCCTGCCTGCAATGGATTATCTAGGCTCTGGTGGTGCCAAGCGACCCGGCGCGCAAGTGGCTCAGCTTGCTGAAGCATTTCCCAACGCAGGTGTCGCGACGGGCTGGGGCATGACAGAGACAAATGCGCTTGGCATCGGGATGATTGGTGACGACTACACGGCACGCCCCGAAAGTGCCGGAAAGCTGCATCCGCCTGTGCAAGAGCTTCGTATGTTGGACGACGACGGAAATGATGTTGCGATTGGCGAGCTGGGTGAGATCACGGTGAAAAGCCCTGCCAATATGCGCTGCTATCTGAACAAGCCAGAGGCGACGGCAGAGACTTTGCAAGACGGGTGGCTGCGCACGGGCGACTTGGGCGTGCTGGATGCTGAGGGCTATGTGACCATTCTGGATCGCAAGAAGAACATCATCATTCGCGGCGGTGAAAACATTGCGTGCCTTGACGTGGAAGGTGCACTACACCGCCACCCTGATGTGCTGGAGGCGGCGGCGTTTTCAGTGCCTGACGCGCGACTGGGTGAAGCGGTTGGCGCAGCAGTTCAGTTGAAAGACGGTGCGGCAACAACGCAAGCAGAGATGGCGCAGTTCCTTGAAGCGCATATCGCAAAGTTCAAAATTCCCGCACATCTATGGGTGCAGCACACGGCGCTCATTCGTGGGGCGACTGATAAAATTGACCGACGCGCGATTTGCGCGGTTTGTTTGGAAAATGAAGAGGCAAAAGTATGAATACCCCTAGCGAAGCTGAGATTAGCGACTACCTCGCCAGTTCTGGCGCGGCCGCTTGGGAGGTGCCGGGGCTCCCTGCCGGCACTCCCAAGCGCGAAATAAAACGCGTTGGCATTATCGGCGCTGGCACCATGGGCGGCGGCATTGCGATGAACTTCGCGACTGCTGGCATCCCTGTGACCATCGTTGAAACCACGCAAGAAGCGCTTGATCGCGGGCTGAAAGTGGTGCGCGGGAATTATCAACGCTCTTCCGACAAGGGCCGCTTCCCCCAAGATGAGGTCGAGGCGCGCATGGATCGCTTTGATCCCCGCCTTTCTATTGCTGATCTGGCTGAGTGTGATCTGGTGATCGAGGCTGTATTTGAAAACATGGACCTCAAGCGCAAAATTTTCACAGAGCTTGATAGCGTGATGAAGCAAGGTGCGATTTTGGCGACCAACACCTCCGCGCTCGATATCAACGAAATTGCTGGCATGACAAAGCGCCCCGAAGATGTGATCGGACTGCACTTCTTCTCCCCTGCGAACGTGATGAAGCTGCTCGAAATCGTACGCGCCAAGCATACGGCCGATGATGTTGTCGCGACCTGCATGTCCCTTGCAAAAGACATCAACAAGATAGCCACGCTTGTGGGCGTCTGCCCCGGTTTCGTGGGCAACCGCATTCTGTTCGCGCGTCAGGCGCAGGCGAACAAGCTGGTGTATCAAGGTGTGATGCCTTGGGATGTGGACGCAGCTTTGAACACATTCGGGTTCAAGATGGGCCCGTTCCAGATGAGCGATTTGGCTGGCCTTGATATCGGCTGGTCCAAGGGCGCGAAAACCCAGAACCCCATTCGCGATGCGTTGTGTGAACTCGACCGTCGCGGTCAGAAAACCAAAGTGGGCTTTTATGACTATGACGAGAACCGCCGCCCTATTCCGTCTGACGTGACCGCAGGTATCATCCGCGATATCACTGGCGCTGAGCCGTCTACCATGGGTCAGGACGAGATCATCGAAAATTGCATTTTCCCGATGATCAATGAGGCTGTGAAAATCTTAGAGGAAAACAAAGCACAGCGCCCGTCTGACGTGGATGTGGTTTGGCTGAATGGCTACGGTTGGCCCACAGATAAGGGCGGGCCGATGTTCTTTGGCGATATGGTCGGTGCGCAAGCGGTGCTGGATCGTATGGAAAAACTGGGTGCTGATGATGCAGCATTTGCCCCTGCTGATACGCTGCGCAAACTCGCTGCGAATGGTGGAAAATTTACAGAGATCGACACAGGAGGATTGAAGGTATGAGCTACGAATTCATCAAGACTGAAGTAAAGGGCAACATCCTTTTGGTCACCATGAACCGCCCCGAAGTGTACAATGCCGTGCACGTCGAAATGCACAATGAGATGGCCGATTGCTGGGACAAGTTCGCAGCCAATCAAGACCTGTGGGTCGCAGTTTTAACTGGGGCTGGCGACAAGGCATTCACCGCGGGCAATGACCTGAAAGCGACGGCACAGGGCGGCAGCAAAGCCAAGATGACAGAGACGGGCTTTGCCGGTCTGTCGTCGCGCTTCGATCTGGAGAAACCGATCATCGCAGCCGTCAACGGCTTTGCGATGGGCGGTGGGTTTGAAACGGCGCTGTCGTGCGACATTATCCTTGCGTCCGAGAATGCAAAGTTCGCACTGCCTGAAGTGAAGGTTGGCTTCTTTGCCGCCGCCTCCGGCGTGCCGCGCTTGTCGCGCTACATCGGTCGTCTTGCAGCGCAAGAGATGATGCTTTCTGGCCGTACAATCGGTGCGGCGGAAGCGCTAGAAATGGGATGTGTGAACGAAGTGCATCCCCATGATCAGTTGATGGACAAAGCGATGGAGAAGGCCGAGCAACTTTGCACAGGTTCGCCATCCGCAATCAAAGCGACCAAGCGTGTGCTCAATGATCTCGCCAAGCGCGATGGTATGGTGGAGAGTATCGCCTATTCGCGCGAAGTACTCAAAGATCTCGCGCTGACTGAAGATTTTAAAGAAGGCGTTAACGCCTTTGTCGAAAAACGCGCCCCCAAGTGGGTCAACAAATAAATCTGCCAACAGGAGGCAAACATATGTCCGATAGCAAAGATCCGACGACGCTGAACAACCTTGAAATGTCCGACAAGGCCAAGCCGCTTTTGTATGCAGTGATCAAACACATTCGCGAGAACGTCGATCCGATGACGGAGGAGTATTACAAAGCTGGCGAGGGTCGCGAGAACCGTTGGTCCCACACGCCGCGTCAGATGGAATTGATGGAAGCGGCCAAGCAAAAGGCGCGCGATGCAGGTTTGTGGAACTTCTTTTTGCCCAATGCGGAAACGGGCGAAGGACTGTCAAATCTTGACTACGCCTACATCGCGGCGGAGTTGGGCAAGAACCCTTTGGCGTCCGAGACGTTGAACTGTTCAGCGCCTGACACGGGCAACATGGAAGTGCTCGAACGCATCGGAACCCAAAAGCAAAAAGACACATGGCTCAAGCCATTGCTCGCAGGTGAAATTCGGTCTGCTTTTGCGATGACCGAACCTGATCGTGCATCGTCGGATGCCAAAAATATCGGCATGACGGCTGTGCTGGAAAACGGCGAATGGGTGATGAACGGCGAGAAGTACTATATTTCTGGCGCAGGCGATCCGCGTTGTAAGGTGATGATAGTCATGGTGAAAACCTCGCCTGATGCGGAACCTTTCCGCCAGCAGTCGCAAATCCTCGTGCCGATGGATCACCCCGGTGTAGAGATCCTTGGCCCGATGCACGTTTTCGGTCACGACGATGCGCCACACGGCCATATGCACATCCGTTTTACTGACGTGCGCGTCCCAGAAGACAGCATTCTATGGGGCGAAGGCAAAGGGTTTGAAATCTCTCAGGTCCGTCTTGGACCAGGCCGCATCCACCATTGCATGCGCTCTATTGGACAAGCGGAAAAAGCGCTTGATCTGATGATCGATCGTGGCTTGAACCGCATTGCCTTTGGCAAAAAGATCGTTGATCTGGGTAAGAACATGGAGACGATTTCGCGTGCAAAAATCGAGATTGAATCGATGCGTTTGCTGGTTTTGAAAGCCGCGAAAGCGATGGATGTGCTTGGCAATAAAGAAGCGCGTATTTGGGTGTCCATGATCAAGGCAAAAGTGCCAGAGCAGGTTTGCGATATCATTGATCAAGCGATGCAAGTGCACGGCGCGACGGGCATCAGCCAATGGTCACCGCTCTCTGGCATGTATGCGCAGCAGCGTACTTTGCGCTACGCGGACGGCCCCGATGAGGTGCACCACCATGTGATCGCGCGCAATGAAGTGCAGACCTATAAGGACAGCAATTCGCGCCAAGATACGATTGCAGGCGATACGCAAGCACGCGGTTCAGGCGGGTTCATGGGATGAGCATGTTTGATTTAACTGGCAAGGTCGCGCTACTCACGGGTGCTTCCAAAGGCATGGGTTTGGAGATGGCCAAGGGTCTTGCCGAGCATGGCGCGACGGTGGTTATTTCGTCCCGCTCGCAAGAGGAACTTGACGCGGCGGCGGCGGCGATAAACGATAATGTTGGTGCCAAGCGCGCCCATGGCGTGGCGGGTAACATCGTTCATAAAGACCAGCTTCAAGCGCTTGTTGATAAGACACATGAGATCGCAGGGCCGATTGATATTGTCGTCGGCAACGCAGGTGTGAATCCTTACTTCGGCCCCATAGCTGGCATCTCTGACGAACAGTACGAACGGACAATGAACGCCAATGTGCAGAGCAACCTTTGGCTGGCGAAAATGGTTGCACCGGATATGGCGGCGAAAGGGTCTGGCTCGATGATGTTCACCTCTTCGATCGGCGCGTTCAAGGCGTCCGATACGCTGGGCACATATGGCATGTCGAAGCTGGCGCTCATTGGCCTTGTGCGTAATCTCGCGGCAGAGTTCGGCCCGCAAGGCATCCGCTTTAACGCGATTTGTCCCGGCTTGGTAAAGACCGATTTCGCGCGCGAACTTTGGGACAAGCCAGGTGTCGAAGAAAAGTATTCCAAATCCATCCCTCTGCGCCGTTTGGGTGAGCCTGACGACTTCGCAGGTCTAGCAGTGTTCCTTGGATCAGACGCAAGCAAATACATGACCGGACAGGCACTTACCGTCTGTGGTGGCTCGAGCATGTGGGCGTAAGCGATGGAGCTTAAAGACAAGATTTGTGTCGTCACAGGGGCCGCCAGTGGCATTGGCAAGGCGCTTTGTCATGCTTTCGCTAAAGAAGGCACCGCGCATGTTGTTTGCGTTGATGTAAACGGCGATGGTGCTGCAGCAACCGCGCGCGAGATTGGCGGACAGGCGTTCACTGTTGATGTCTCCAGCGAAGCGGCGATTGTGGAGATGATCGACGCAGTTGAACGCGCGATCGGGCCGATTGATCTCTTTTTTTCCAACGCTGGCATCGCCGTTGGTGGCGGTATGGAAACGCCCAATGACGATTGGCAGCGTGTCTGGGATATCAACGTGATGGCGCATGTTTGGGCGTCGCGCAAACTTGTCCCTCTGATGGCTGCGCGCGGGGGTGGTTATCTGCTGAACACCTCATCCGCTGCGGGGCTTTTGAACCAGATCGGTTCTGCCTCTTATGGTGTCACGAAACACGCAGCTGTCGGCCTTGCTGAATGGCTTGCGATGACGCATGGGGATGAAGGGATCAAGGTCTCTGTGCTCTGCCCGCAAGCCGTGCGCACAGAGATGACACGCGGACATGAGGACCATGTCGCTGCGATCAACGGGATGATGGAACCGGATCCTGTTGCGCAGATTTGCGTCGATGCGATCCGCAGCGAGAGCTTCCTGATTTTGCCCCACGAAGACGTGCGCGAGTACATCAAGAACAAGGCGGACAATTACGATCGTTGGATTGGTGGTATGCGAAAGCTGAACCGTATTTACGGCGATAAGAAACTTTAAACGAAAGGGCCTGACAATGATCGGCTACACATCAATCGGCGTCTCTGACATGGAGCGCGCGAAAGCATTTTACTTGGATCTCTTTGCAGATAAGGGTGCAAAAATCGTGTCCGACATTGGACGTCTCGCCTTCGTCGGCACCAAGCGGGGCGAGCCAATGCTGGCCGTTTGCGAACCCTATGACAAAGGCGATCCCACGCCCGGAAATGGTGGCATGGTAGCCTTTACGATGGACAGTAAAGAAGAAGCGGCAGCCTTCTATCACAAAGCGATCTCGCTCGGTGCGACATGTGACGGCGAACCCGGTCAGCGTATTCCTGATCGCTTTTATGGCGCGTATGTGCGCGATCTAGATGGCAACAAGGTTTGTTTCTTCGTGTTTGGGTAGAGTATACATTGCGCAGCCTGAACAAGAGGTATGAGTGCTATGAAGACCCCTGATTTTGATGTGGCACCGTTTGATGAAGACGAAAGCCATGCGATGGATGCGGTTAAAACGGCGTTGTCGGATGGCTCGACCATTTCGCACCTCACTCCCGCACGCCAAGCCGAGTTACAAGCTGCCGCGCGTGCGACGATGAACCCTGTGAAAAAGCACATCTCCACGCGTTTGGCCGAGCGTGATTTGGTGCGTTTAAAAGCGAAAGCTCTGGAGCAAGGGATGCCCTATCAATCGTTGCTTGCTTCGATTGTGCACCGCTATGTTGAAAGGGCGTTGGTGGAGAAGGAGTGAGTTTGAGGGGTCCGCTGTATTACATAACAGTTTTTACACGATGTTCTATTTTCGTCACATCGCTCAAAACAACCCGAGGCTGTCTCTCCTACCCCGCAAAATGCGCCTTTGACGCAGCAGCAGCGCGACGCATGCCACCTGCAAACAACGTCACATCAATCTCTGTCGCAATAAAGCTTGCTCCCAGCGCGCGGCACTGCGTTTGCAGCTCTTGATCAAGCGTTAAAATCCCTGCAGCTTTGCCCCCTTTAACAATCTTCTCAATCGCGCCGAGCACTGCCGCCTTCACCTCTGGCGCGCCCGCTTGACCGATGAAGCCCATATCCGCCGCGAGGTCAGAAGGACCAATGAACACACCATCGATCCCCTCAACAGCGAGGATGTCGTCCAGCACGTCCATGCCAAGGCGGTTCTCCACCTGCACGATCAAACAAATCTCATCCCGTGCCGTCGTCAGATAATCGGCAATCCCCGAAAACTCTGACGCGCGCGCGAGGGCAGAGCCAACACCGCGCACGCCATGCGGCGGATAGGTCACCGCATCCACCATCGCTTGCGCCTGTGCACCGCTTTCAACCATTGGGATCAAAAGCGATTGCGCACCCGCATCCAAATATTGCTTGATCAGCGCCGTATCGCCCACGGGCGGACGCACCATCGCATGCGTGCCGCTGCCCTTTAGAACCTGTAATTGCGCCATGATCGAGCGCAGGTCATTGGGCGAATGTTCCCCATCCACACAGACCCAATCAAAGCCAGCACTCGCGCTAATTTCAGCGACGTAAGCATCCGCAAGGCCTAGCCAACAGCCCACCTGTAGCTCCCCATTTTTGATGGCATGTTTGAACGGATTGTATGGTGCAGGCATGAGCGGAACTCCCTAAGCGAATGAAATATCAACGCATCCAAACGCGCCGAAGTCTGCATGAATATCTGTGCCACTGGGGCACTCAACGGGGCGAATGAAACTGCCAGACAGAATGATCTGACCGGGCTCAATGCTTTGCCCGTATTGCGCCATACGCTGCGCAAGCCAAACAACGCTTTCCACAGGATCGTTCAAGACCCCTGCCCCAAGCCCTGTTTCTTCAACCTCACCATTGCGCGAGGTGATCGCGCCAACCCAGTGCAGATCGAACGCATCCACTTTGTGCTGCTTGTCACCCAGAACAACTCCAGCATTGGCAGCATTGTCACTGATTGTATCGTAGACCTTGCGCGTCACACCCGTTTCAGGATCAGCGCGCAAAATACGTGTATCAAGGATCTCGATAGAGGGGGCAACATAGTCCGTTGCAGCCAACACATCATCGCGCGTCACGTCTGCACCCCC
>Ga0209654_1002166_pt1 | contig 13978 bp, 9 predicted proteins | sample SaaInl1SG_22_DNA_FD_184646 | JGI IMG/M metagenome (GOLD analysis project Ga0209654, IMG submission 184646) | Marine microbial communities from expanding oxygen minimum zones in the Saanich Inlet - ESP_161SG_22_DNA (SPAdes) (version 2) | ecosystem: Environmental > Aquatic > Marine > Intertidal... | reverse complement strand
TCGATGGTTATACTGATTACCACCCCAGCCTATCCATTCGCTGCCTCCTACTAGCGCCGCATTGGCTACGGACTCATCGCACATGAGCACGGGCGCTGGCGACGAGGTCGAAGACCCAGTGAGAAATGCCGCTACCGCTGTGCGCTGGTCAGGAGACAATTTCGCCGCCTGCCGCTGCATAACACCTTCATTCATCACCGTGAGCAGCGACTCCGGGGACATCATGTTGAATGAAATAAAATGCGGCGCGCGCGGGACTGATCCGTTATGGCAACCCGCACAATGCTCCGCAAACAGCGTGACACCATCGTCAACTTTACCATCCGCGCCTGCATTAACACCGTCTTGCACAACGGCACCTTTAACAACAGCACTTTTAACAATGGCGCCAGGCACAGCCGTCACTAGCGCTAGAAAAATCGTTGCTAAGCCTGTTCTCGACAAACCTGTTCTCACGGGACCTCCCACTCCAAAAACGACCACCTGCATCGTGCGGCGATATTTTTTATGCGTTACCTTTACTCATCGAGCATTTAATAGTCCAGCGTCGCCTTGATCGCAGTCACTATGTTGTCAACGCTAGGGACATAATGCGCTTCAAGACAAGGCGTCGCGGGCACCGGAGTATGCGGCGCTGTGACTTTCTTGATCGGCGCATCGAGATAATCAAAACCGCGCTCGGCTGCAATACTTGCAATTTCAGCAGCCATGCTACAGATCGGATTGGCCTCATCGACAACAACTAACCGGCCTGTTTTAGCAAGGCTTTTAAGGATTGCACCCTCGTCTAGCGGCGATATTGTGCGCGGGTCTATCACTTCAACGCTGATGCCCTCACTGGCTAACTGCTTGGCCGCCTGTTCAGCAAAAATAACCATGCGTGAGATAGCCACAACCGTAATATCAGTTCCCTCGACTACCGTTCGAGCCTGTCCGAAAGGAATCAAAAACTCTCCCTCTGGCACATCGCACTCGTCCATGTAGAGTGCCTTGTGTTCGCAGAATACGACGGGGTCATCTTGCCTAATTGCTTCTGCCAACAAACCCTTGGCATCTGCCGCATTCGACGGAACAACAACTTTGATCCCAGGAATAGCCGCAAGAAGTGGATACAGGATTTGTGAGTGCTGCGGGCCCGTACCGGCGCCCGCGCCGATCATAGTTCTTATGACAACAGGGGTTCGCGCCTGGCCACCAAACATATACCGAAATTTAGCAATTTGATTTAACAGTTGATCCAAGCAAACGCCCAAAAAATCAACAAACATAAGTTCTGCTACGGGCCGCAGGCCCGTCAATGCAGCACCGCCGGCGGCGCCAATTATTGCCGACTCAGTGATGGGCGTGTCGATAACACGCTCGATACCGTACTTTTCTGGTAGCCCGGCAGTGATGCCATAAACCCCTCCTTGATCGCTGGCAACGTCTTCGCCCAGGATAACTACACGCTCATCGCGCGCCATTTCCTCATCGAGCGTCAGGTTAATAGCTTCTCGAATAGACATTCGCATTAGCGCAACTCCCCTTCGTAATTAATATAAACATCGGTGTACAGCTTATCGGGGGTTGGGTCGTCAGCAGCGAGCGCCTGCTCTACCGCATGATCCAGATCGGCTTGAATTTGCGCATCGATCGTATTGATTAGCTCCGCATCGAGAATACTCGCGCGTGGATCGGCTAGGAATCGGGGGATAGGATCGCCTTCTTTGCGCTGTCGCTGCATCTCCTCGTTATCGCGGTACGCCTGCGCATCGCCCTCGAAATGACCGTAATAGCGTGCAGAGACGGCTTCAATTGCCGTTGGACCGCCGCCGTCACGGCCACGCTCAATAGCCTCACGACAGGCAGCATGCACGGCGAAGAAATCCGACCCATCGACGACCACCGAAGGCATTCCAAATGAACCCGCTCGAGCGGCAATCTGACCTTCGGGTTTTGGGTTGCGTGTGAATTCAGCGTAAAAATTATTCTCGTACATAAAGATCATCGGTAGTTTGAGAACCACTGCGAGATTGAGCGCTTCCGCAACCGTGCCTTGATCAGACGCACCGTCGCCAATAAAGGCCATTGAGACACCACGGTTTTTTAGGGTTTTAGCGGTCAGAGCCGCACCCGCTGCAATCGGAGGCCCTCCGCCCACAATCGCATTGGCCCCAAGCATACCCTTAGACATATCGGCGATGTGCATTGAGCCGCCTTTACCATTACAGAATCCATCTTGCTTACAGGCAAGCTCCAACATCATGCCATCTAAGTCGCAGCCCTTAGCGATACAGTGCCCATGGCCACGATGGGTACTGGCTATATAGTCGCCATTATTCATGTCGAGGCAGGCACCAACCGCAATGGCTTCTTGATTGCGGTAAATATGAATAAAGCCCGGAAGTTTTCCCTGCTGGTATTCAGATCGCATGCGCTCTTCAAATTCGCGAATACTTTTCATAAGGCGATAAGCCTTAACCAACTCCTCCTTGGTGTACTCCATATAAGATCCCTGATTGAATTTTTCAGTTAAAAAAGGCCCCAATAGGGGCCTTAAACAAGGTTGATTTTTTTAGAAGCTATAACCTACCTGAATACCGTACTCACGGGGTGGTCCATGACGCGTAAAGTTCCAAAGCGTCGCTACTGGGTTCGCGGCCACTCGATAGATCTCATTTGTCAGGTTCTTCCCGTATACCGATATCTCGATGCCGTTATCGGCGCCGTTATACGTGATGAAGCCATTCAAAAGCGTACGATCTTCCATTTGTGTAAACGCCTTCTGCACGATAATTGGGTTACCTTGTGCATCAGCGCCCTGGAAGTTCGCTGGGAAAGGGCTGGTTTCAGCATCATCCTGATAGTGCATATTTAGGTTATAGGTGATGCTGGCACCACTTGCGAGATCCTGGAAATAGGTTGCCGCAACGCCGTAAGTCAGCTCAGGCGAGAAAGGTACTCGCAAGCCCGACAGGTCAGGGTTAATCGCATCTCCCGCGGGTAAACCTAAATCAGCCGGATTAATACCGGGCGTGTAGCTATCGTAGGTGTGATCAAGGTAACCGAGGTTAGCGTCAATTCGGAAATTATCAGACACGGCCCACTGCATTTCAGCTTCAAAGCCCTGGGCAGTAGATTGTCCTTCGTTAACCGCGACGGTCTCTTGGAAAGTGTTACCTGCTGCGTCCTGAATAGTTACCACTGTATCGCGCTGGAGGTTTTCATACTGGGTATGGAAGGCTGCTAAGTTCAGACGTAATGTGCCGTCTAACAAGTCAGACTTCAGACCAATCTCAAAGTTTTCATTCTCCTCACTGTCATAAGGTGAGCATGAGAACTCCGATCCACAGGTTTCAGAGAATCCACCCGCAACGAAACCAGTGGCGAAGCTGGCATAGACCATCATGTTATCGTTGATCTTATAGTCAGCAACCAATCGATAGGTCACGGCATCCCATGTCTCTGAATTCTTCTGAACATTACCGAAGGCTGATTCAGGTAATGGGTTAACAAACGGCCCAGCGAACTGATCGAGGGAGATGATGTTGCTGACAGGGTTTGCAGCGGTACCTAAGTTGTAACGCTCAAAGTCTTTCTTGTCTTCGGTATAACGAACACCCGCAGACAGGGTCAGCTTATCGTTGACATCGAATGATCCGTCCGCATAAACCGCCCAAGTAGTACGATCTTGGGTTGTTTCTTGAACTTCATACTTGTCGTCATAAAAATTGGTAGCCGCAAGAGGCCCGAAGAAGCCGAGGTTACCAAATACGATAAAGTCTACATCGTCACGATACAGTGCGGTTCCGCCCACCCAGTTGAATGGACCGTCATATTGACTGGCCACTCTGAATTCCTGCTGGAACTGCTCACGCTTACTGTTTCGGCTCGCGTCGTAGAGTGACGTGTAAGCCTCACCAGTGTAGGTGCTCGCAAGAATTTCATCCTGGTCTCGCATGCCAGTAATAGACTTAATTTCATAGTCGCCAATAGTGAAGACTTGGTTCAGGTAGACGCCATTTGCATCAACCTTGTGACCACCTTTCAAGTCGATTACCGCAGTTTGGGTATACGACTGTCCCGTATTGAAGGGGTCGGTGATGCCCACATCGGCGATGCCGGGGAAACCAATAATGGGCCATACGTAGCCTTCATTATTGGGCGTTTCATTCGCCGTCGCTACCGTCGCAGACTGGTCATCGAGGTACTCAAACATTAGGTCCGCGGAGTACCAATCAGTTGGCTCCCAGCGAAATTTCAGCTTGCCAGCCAGTACGTCTTTGCCGCCGAGATTCGTGCCATCACCCGTTGTGGGGTATGTGCTCTTGATCTCAGCCGTGCTGGGGTTGCCTGGCGTTGGGAACAGACCGTCACTACAAGTGAAGCAGGTAAATGTACCGCCCATGGGCTTCGTGTTTGAGTAGTAGCCGTCTGAGTAATCGCGGATCACTGACAAGCGCGCTGCTAACGTATCCGTTAATGGCACATTTAACGCGAATTTAAATTTGCTTAGGTCACTGTCATTGCTGTCATAGCGACCAAAGTTAACTTCCACATTACCACTGACTTCACCGCCAACGTCAGGCTTAATGGTGGTGAACGCAATGGCGCCCGCCGTCGTGTTTTTACCGAAGAGCGTGCCCTGAGGGCCGCGGAAGATTTCCACTTGCTCGATATCAAAGACTTCCACGAATTGCGATTGCACGTGGTTAAACGCGAAGTCATCCACGCTAATGCCCACCGAGGGATCTTTAGTCACCAGAATGGAAATAAAGCCCGTTCCGCGCATGCCGCCGGCAATAGCGTTAAAACCATTTTGAGGTGTCAGAGTGACGTTTGGCGCAAATTGTGCGAGCTCAGTGACTGAGTTCTGAAAAGTCTTGTTGAGCTGAGCAGCAGTAATGGTACTCACGGCGATGGGAAGATCTTGCTGGCCGATATTACGTTTTGTACCGGTAACGATAATTTCTTCTAGTGCTGCTGAACTCTGCGTCTGATCCTGAGCCATCGTGCCCATCGACGCGCATAACGTTGCAACTGCGGCAGGCAACGCAAGCAACTTGAAGGACGAGGATTTACCTCTACCAAAGGATAGTGTCATCTTATGTACTCCCTACATTGTTTTTATGGGATAAATCGCAAGATTTTTCGTGAGTGGATCACTTCTCGCTGAGCGCTTACAACTTGCTTGCGCATAGCAAGGATATTAACTATAAATTTACCGGTAGCGCAACCAAATAAATCGTTTTCTCAACAGGCGCCAAACCCATGACTCGCGATAACGTGGGCACATCAAAAGAGGGTTCACCATGGACTACGCATTGAAAATTTCCCAACTGCGGTCACGCTTAACTCAGGCGGGCTCAGCAGGCGCCATGCTAACAACAACAGACAACATTCTTTATGCGACCGGCTTCAGCTCAGTCATGGACGGCTGGCACTTAATAGAGCCTATCGCCGCAGTCTTTGTGCCCACCAGCGCAGATGAGCCGGTGACCCTGTTTATGCCTGAAGCAAGTCTAGTGTCGCTTATCACCTCGGAACGAGGTGGCCATCCTGTTTTTTATGAGCGCATACGCACCTACGACATGTTGAATTTTTGTGAGACTGCTCGCGGCCACGATGCGCACCTTGACCTTCCTGAGGATCTGACCGTCGAGCTCGCCGCTATCGCGCAACTTATTGAGGGTCAATGCGCGGAGAACATTATGCTGGCGCTACAGTATTGCCTCAAAGAGCGCGGTTTTACCGACCAAGTCATTTTGTTCGATGATCTGCGTGTGGCCACTAGACTTGCGGAGAGTAACGGGCAGCGTTGGGAAGACGCCCTTGACGTTATGCTGTCGACGCGTGCCATAAAAACGCCTGCTGAGATTGCCCTTCTCGAAGAGAGCGGCGTAATCGCCGATAAAGTCATCGCTCATACTGTCAGCCAGCTTGGTATCGGTAAATCGTGGAGCAATGTCGAAAAATCGGTAGCCAAGTTTATGATAGATCAGGAGGTCGATCCGTTACCTGGCAGCCCAATGCTCTTTGGTGGCGCCTATGATCTCGTCTTTCGCTCTGACTTATTTCGCACCCCTTACGATCGACCATTCGAGGGCGGAGAGATAGCGATCATGGAAACCCAAGGTAGGTATCGCGGTTTCTGGATCGACATCAACCGCACCGCCTATATCGGCACGCCGCCGCAGGCCTATCGAGATCAGCACGCATGCGTAACAGCAATCTACGCAACACTCGTAGAACGATTAAAAGCCGGCGCCAATACCGCGCAGATTTGCCGAATAGACAATATTCCCGAGACCAAACGGTTAGGGGCACCGGACAAGTTATTGGTCGTCGCGCACTCCGTAGGGCACGTACCACTGGAAAGCCCCGTCGCCTACCCGGGGACCGGTTGGCATGCGGCGCGAGACGGTTTCGACGTCAAAGCCGGGATGGCGATCAGTATCGACTGCCTCTATTTTGGGAGTGAGCTGGGCCCCTCACATATGGAAAATGTTTTCATCGTGACCGAGACGGGGAATTACAGCCTGTATCAAACCCCGCTCGATCTTATTGAAGTGGCATGAGGGTGTGACCCTCATTCGGAGCGCTACTGAGCGGTGTAACCTCCATCCACTAGCATCTCTGAACCCGTCATAAAGCGCGATAAGTCAGAGGCTAAAAACACAATCGAGTCTGCGATCTCATCACCAGTGGCCATATTGCCAATCGGATGAGCGGCTCTTATTGCTTCTCGAGCCTCTTCAGGGCTGGGCGCAAAGCCCGCCTCCCCGAGCTCTTTTAAGCATTGGGCAGCAAAGGCGGTGTCGACGGTTCCGGGGTGGATTGAATTAACGCGTACTCGCTTGTCTAAACTGCCAAACTCAACGGCAGCAGCCTTGGTAAACATGCGCACTGCCCCCTTGGTCGCGCAATAAGCCGTTTGAAAAGCGACGCCAATATTGCCGCAGATTGACGACATATTGATAATAGAACTGTAAACCTTTGTTCTCTCACCCGACGCATGCAAGTCATCAAGAAAGCATTGCGTGCCGAGAAACATACCGGTGCTATTGATACGGAATAAGCGCTCCCAATCAGCCAGCGTCGTATCGGCAACACTCTTAATCACATCAACGCCTGCATTGTTAACAAGCACCGATAAATCACCGTAGGTCTCTTTGACTACATCGCGAGCAGCGATCCAAGACGCTGGGTCGCCCACGTCGAGGACACACCCGGTAGCTTGTCCACCCTTATGGCGAATATCGTCGACCACAGCGTCTATCGCGTCTCGATCAATATCTGTCACAACAACTGATGCGCCGTGACTGGCCAACGCCCGTGCAGTGGCAGAGCCGATGCCACCGGCACCGCCGGTCACCAACGCGATCCTTGGAGTGCCATCTTTAAATTCTAGTAATGCCGCCATCAATACGTTTCCTCTCAGTCGATCAATTGAAATCCAACGCGTAGCCCGCTCGTGGCAAGTGAACGCGCGCTTCCGAGCCATTATCTTGCGGCACCGCTAGTAAAATTACGCGCTCAGAAATTGCGACCAAACGCCCCGACACCGTACCGCGATCTGCGCCCTCAGCTCTTACAGCAACAGGCTTGCCAAGCCAATCTGCAAACAATTCGATCGAGGTGAGATCTAAACACGGCGGCGCATCTTGCGGCGCATCTTGATTGTCATCGAGCAGTTGCCACGCATAGTCATAGCTCTTCTCAACTCGCTCGCCAAACCCTATGTCATCTAACGCTGAATACCAGCTTTGCAGCTGCGCCATTGCCGCCAGGGCCTCAGAAGTCTCAGGTAGTCCAGCGAGCACAAACCAGAGAATGCCCCAGCAATGCACGTCTGCAAGGCTCACATCACTCCCCTGTATAAATGGGCCATGGCTCGCCAAATGGTCATTCAATTCACTGGCTAACATCGCAATTCGATTGGCATATAAAGGCAGTTCAGCAGCAAGCTGATCAAAATCGAGGTGCGGGAAAACTGCTTTTCTATCCGCCAGAAAATGATCGTCCCAACTCGATGAGTACTTCCCTACGGCGGCACGAAGCACTGGGTCGAAAAGTTCGTCAGCCCAATGACCGATGGCAGCATCGATAAATCTAGATTGCTTATTCAGCAGCAAAGGTGCGTCCCGGTAGAGACTGTCCAATGCCTCGGCAATGGCGAGATTATCGACGAAAATATCCGCCCCTAACTGGAGGACTGGCGTCCCTCGATAACCGCCGGTAAGACGCTCGATATCCGGCTTGGGTGCCGTCATAGGCATTTCGATCGACGCCCACGCGACTTTTTTAATGCCTAGCATTTTTTGAGCTTTACGGGAAAACGGCGATGCATCGTAGTGATGGAGTATCGGAATCATTAACTAATCTCTTCTTTAGTCGACGAAGTTTCAAGGGATGCCGCCGTTTGATTGAGCAGCACACCGTACTTATCGGGGGCAATCAGTTGGATAGGATAGCGCTCGACTGCATGGATGGCAGCGGGTCTCGCAGCCATAGCGTCAGCCCAGCGCTGCACTGATGGGAAGTTAAGCAGCGACTGACCCTGCCAGTCGTGATGACGTACCCAAGGCCATACGCCAATATCAACGATGGAATAGGTATCACATACCCACTCTCTGCCGGCGAGCTGTTCTTCCAAAATGCCATAGAGTCGGTTCATCTCGTCGGAATAGCGGCGTACGGCATAAGGCACGTGTTCCGGAGCAAAACACCGAAAGTGATGCGCTTGGCCCGCCATTGGCCCAAAAGCTGCTGCGTGCCAATAAAGCCAGGACTTGATCTGCCAATGATGCTGAGCTGTTTGACCCATCAGCTGGCCATGAGTGGTCGCCAAGTACTCAAGAATCGCAGCTGACTCGAACAAAGTCAGGTCGCCCACGGTCAACACAGGCACTTTGCGGTTTGGATTTAAGGCTGCAAATGCCGGCGCCAGCTGCTCGCCCTCCGCCAAATCAACGACGACGGTCCGGTAGCGAAGATTTAATTCTTCCAACGCAATAATGACTTTTAAAGAATTGGGTGAGGGATAGAGATACACCGTATATTCAGGATTATCCATCGCCGGTCACTCCTAAAAACCAACAGCCGCGATCAACGCGACGCCGTAGGGTTTGCGTAATACCAAATGGGCGATGAGTAGGCCCGATCTTGGAGCTGCTCTGGCGCGTTATCCGGGCGATTCACGTTAAAAAACTGTGCGTCTTTAGACGTCCAGCGAGGCCTTGGCACTTCAATCACCCGAGCGTAATAAACGGCATCTTGTATAGCGTTAAAATCCTCATCTCGCCATACGGCAGACAAGCTAGGAGCGCCGTCCTCTTCGTTCGGACCTGCTAGCTGTACGTCATATACGCGCTCTTCGCGCTCACCCCGGCCATTAACCCAGCCTTTGACGACTTGCAACGCATGCAGATTTGGTCCGTCTGGCTCTTTCATCGCCATCAACATGAAACTCGGAGAAACATTAGCCTCTTCATTGGGCGCCATTACCGACCCCATAGGCACGCCTTTTTTATAGCCAACGGTCGACAGCGGCACGCTCTGCAAATCTTCAGGCGCGAACTGCCAGCCGCCAAAAAATCTCAGGCTAATTCGTGATCCTGTGGTGGCATAGACTTCCCGTCGACGCAGCGCATCGAAGATCGCTTCTCGCGTATTTTCTTCGGCCCAAACAGCGGTTAAACCAGAAGCACTCAGCCGCCAATTCTCATTCAGTACATCTGCCATCCGCGTGAACATGCGCTCCGCCGAGGGCTCGCTGCTGCGAAACTTGCCGAAGAAATTATCCTCAGCAACAGCGCTGAATCCCGTGTGCGAATCAGATGAACCGATCAATCCAAATTCATAGGGGTTTTGCTGCAGCTGTTCTCGATATAGCAACCCTGTTTGGAGTACTGGCCTTGCGTATTCTTGCGCAAACATCCACGGTGCTTTCGGCTGAGTTAAATTAATATTGCCCTCATCCCACCGCTCGAAGTCCGCGTAACGGTCTTGGGGTGATACATAGGGATGCGTTTCAGAGTCACCTTTAACCTGCGTAACCTCAAGCAGTGGCTCCCACCGCTTGCGTTTCGCCGCATAATCGCGGTCGAAGGCTTCACCGTTGTGGCGAGTAGGTGAAAAGAGTCTTCCATTACTGACATTTGAATTATGAGGAATAGCAAGCACCTCACCGCTCGAATACGCTTGATAGCGCTCAAGCGCAGCCCACAGCAATTCGGGATCATTACTGTCCTGAGATGAAAACGGTGGCAATTGGTCGGCAAAACCAACACCCTCTCGATAAATAACCACCCGATGCAAGTTGTCGCCCGATATCGTCGATGTCCATTCATAGCCAGGCAGCGTGGTAAATTGATGGGGCTGATTGTATTGATCAGCGGTAGCGACGACGTCGTCCCATGCACCCTTTACAACCGCAGGTGGCGCCATATTTTCTGGGGAGGGATGCTGAAAGGCATTGGCAAAAGCCATGGTCAGCTCACCCATTCGACCCGCACGCAAAAGCGCCGTCCACTCTTTACCGAGCTCCCAATCTGCAAGCCGCGGATCCTCCGCGTCGAGCAATGCATAAATTGACAAATACTCTGCGTGATCTGTGATTGCTAGAAAATCAAGGGGATAACGGGCTCTGAGTGGCATGCCGTTACCTGCTGATACAGCTTCACCGCGTGCAAAGCGATAAGCTGTATCAGGGCTAGTCCGCGCACCCATTGTATAAGCGTCAGCAGACAATGCCGTGTGGAGATGCAGATCGCCCCAATACAATTGCGTCCGATGCTCAGAGATATTGGATGAGTAGGAATCGCTGGCAATCGATGGGTTCATCGCAAGGCAAGCGGCCAACAATGCGAGGCAAGTTCGAGTCATTGCGAGCCGCTTGAGTGGATGAGGCTCATGCACCTTTAGTTATCCTGAGGTGACTGACGTTTAAATGCCAGCAACACATTTCCGGCCATATGGTTATAGATTCCGTAACCTGAGGTTATGAACATCATATCGCCATCAAAGACAGGACCAGCCGCACCACTGAAAGAGCCACCCGACCCTGTGGCGCCACCAACGGCAGCGTAATCTATGAGAGAGTTATACTCCCAAACGACCTCCCCGCTATCGCGCGCATAGGCTCGGAGGCGCCCATCCATTGCTCCGCCCACCACGCCTCCGACGATTGCAGATGCTGCAGCAGACAGGCCAGGATCACAGAATTCACGGCCATCACAAACGTTATCAGTTTCAGTAAACCAGAGGGTCTCGCCCGTTCGAGCATCGACGGCAAACATTCCCGGATAGGCGCGCCCCGGCCATCGAGGCCCGCCGTAGAAATCCGATATCGGCACATACAGCACATCGTTATCGATACTCATACCGAAGTGGACACCGCCCTGTATACCGCCACGACCCAGTTTATTGTGCCAAACCTGCTCGCCATTATCGGGATTGATCCCGAACACAGCGCCAGATTTTTGTCCTGCGATTAATATGTCACGACCATCAGATATGGCCGCCAACAGTGTCGCAGCGCCGAAATCGTAATCAGGTCCATCCTCTGCAGGACAATTCAGACGACCTTCCGTTTCACAAGACATATTCCATGCATCACCAGACGTCGCCTGTAATGCCCAAATGATTGCGCCATCATCGAGACTTAAAGCTAAAATCGCGTCGCTGGTGCTTCCAGCCGGAGATGAATAACTCTCGCCAGTACCGACATAGAGCCGATTCCGCTTTGGATCAATGACCGGCGTACCCCATACAGGCGCGCCCGACGGTGCTAGTTGCTTGGTACCCTTGGCATTTTTGCCCACCACCACCGGATCTTCATCAATCGTATAACCTGTCCATAGCTTGTTACCTGACGCTGCATCGTAAGTCGCAACCCCCCCGCGGAAAGTGCAGCATTCGTAGTCAGGATCAGCCGCGGCAACCACTTCCAAAGATGAAAAGGCAACGTAGAGACGTCCCTCATGCAGCGCGGGTGCAGCAGTAATCGTCAGGCTTGGGTGAGGATCCGGGCGATCCCGCCATGCAAGCTCACCGGTACGTGCATCGACGGCGTAAACATTACCTATGAGATCGCCAAAAAATACCAGCGGAGTATCGACTTCGGAATCGGACCAATCGGAAACGACGATGGCAGTACGAACTTCTGCGACGGTAGTGAACGTCCAGCGAACACAACCCGTTGATCGATCGATAGCCATCACATCGCCCGTCTGGCTACCGACGAACAAACTGTCACCTGCTACGGTTGGTTGCGAGCGGATTCTGGATGCGTCGGGAAATGCAAAAGCCCAGGCCAATTCAAGATTGGGCATGTCGTTTAATGTGATGTCCGTCAGTTGCTCGCCGAAATAACGGTTATTGCCATGATTAACGCCCCAGCCGCTCACCTTAGGAGGCAGAGACAAATCAATATTTTTTTGATCACACATGGGTGCTGAGACAGTATCAGTGTTAGTAATCTCTTTACCCGTCATGTATTCAGCAACCAACAAGCGCTGGGGTTGAGAGAGCGCAGCAGCTTGACTCTGCATAATGCCATCATTCATTGCACGCAAAACCGACGACGGAGAAAACGTTTCCATCATCGACAACGGTGGCGCCTTAGACACCCTGCCGTTGTGACACGCAGCGCAATTCTCATCATAAAGCGCTTTACCTGATATCGACTCTTGCGCATTCGCTTGCGGTATTAAAAAACACAACAAAGCTAACCAGCGGTGACAACATTTCATGTGTTCTTCCCTCTTTGCTTTTTATTATGGGCTTACTCATAGCCGAGGACAGTCGCGGGTTATCGGTTAAGAACGTCCGGACTGTTGACGGCGTAGATCGCAGCTAGCTCTCGCTCGCTCTCACCCACTCTCACATCGTTTTCTCATCACTCACGCAGATTAAGGCGGCGTTCAAGCTCAACGTGGAAGTGACGCAGTCTCTGCTCCTGCTCTCCCCACAGCTGACCGTCAAAGGCCTTGCTCCGCATGCCTTCCTGCACAGAAGGCAAAAACGCTGCATCCTGACTCAGCACCAACCCCAAGCCTGGATCTTCATCTATTAAGTAGCTTTCGGTTTTGGGGCGTGTATTGCCGGTGAAATCTGTACCTTCAGGTAACCCCATCCATGCTGGAGGGCAGTAGTTCGGATCTTCAACCGGAAACATTAACGTCATGGTGTCGTACCAAAACCTCTCCGGATCAGTATCGTGAGGTATAAACCGCATCAGAAAAACAGCTTCAGGGTGACAGCCAATTTGCACATTCGGGAAAATACCTGTCGCCCAGCTATCTGAAAGCTGACCGTCCGTGAAGCGCTCGTACTCGAGCCCTAAACGATCTGAACGCTCGCGCTTGCCTCTCTGAATAGCCTTGCGGACATCGACCGCCGTTCCCTCGAATGCACTCGGGTCCACGCCGGCTTCGGCTAACATCATTTGCAAACCTTCGTTGACGGTCTGCTGGTCATGGTGACGCGGACTTGGCTGGCCAAGGGGTACAATCATGCGGCTGGCGCCCTTGGGATACAGGTCATACTGAACATGAAGGTCAGCCATAACACCCCGCGTCTCGGGGTGTACTGCGTGCAGGTGATAGCTCTCATAGAAGGCCTCTACGCCAACCTTCCAGTTAGAACCCCACTCGCTGCGGACGTGGCGCACTACCTTCATTTGATCAATACGGTAATTCTCAAGATAACCCTCGGGCAATCCAATTTCGTCTTTTAATGGCGGCGCCTGCTCATCCATATTGATAAAGATGAGTCCTGCCAGCACCTCAACTCTCGCCTGCTTCAATCCGGGGCGATGACAAACAACCTCTGGCTGGAAAGTGTTCTCATCAGTAATAGATCGCAGATCGCCATTATTACTAAAGCTCCAGCTGTGAAACGGGCAGACAAAAACCTTGCGGTTACCGTGCTCCTCAGTGAGCAGTCGTGCTCCACGATGGGGACAGACGTTGTAAAACGCGCGAATGCCTTCCTG